>QWCB01002668.1_pt1 | contig 50041 bp, 43 predicted proteins | sample 1972511 | NCBI WGS metagenome assembly QWCB01 (sample SAMN09866719, study PRJNA288562) | Human gut metagenome isolate term5_stool, whole genome shotgun sequencing... | isolation source: gut | host: Homo sapiens | place: USA: California | reverse complement strand
CAAAAACGGATATTCAATAAAAACGTTGGCGTTTAGAAGAAAACACTATACCTTTGCAGACGAACAAGAACCAAAAATATAATAAAAAGGTTTCAAAAATATGGTACAGAAATCAAGCCAAAGCACTGTAAATAAGATAGAAATGAGGCTTAGAGGAAAAGGACGTGGTTCGATAGTCTTCCAACAAGACTATGCAGACTGCGGAACACCATCAGCCGTGAAGTCAACATTCCATCGAATGTACACCGACGGAATGTTGGTGCGGTTGGCTCATGGCATTTATTATTACCCCAAAGAGGACAAGGAATATGGACTTGGTATCATATACCCATCTGTTGAAGACATCGCCCAAGCTATAGCCAAACGAGACAAAGCTAATATCGTACCTATGGGAGCATATGCCTTGAACCGTCTTGGATTGTCCACGCAGATGCCTATGAATGTTGTGTTCCTGACCAACGGCGCACCACGTAGGATAAAGATCGGAAACGGACGCGGCATCCTGTTTAAGCATTCTTCTTCGGGCAAGAACTTTGCTTATAAATCAGAGCTGATGATGCTTATTGTAACAGCCATGCGCACCATAGGCGAAGAAAAAATGACCGATGAGGAACGCAACTTGCTTGTCGAACACACAAGGAATGTAAGCGACAACGATTTCAATCATGATATTAAACTTGCCCCTGCATGGGTGCGCAAAATACTAATTGCACGATGAAATTCATAGACATACCAGAAGATAGACAACGTGAAGCTATCAATACCATAGCATTGCAGACCGGATTGCCGCCGTCAAGCATCGAAAAGGACTGGTGGGTAACGCAGGTATTGAAAGCCCTTCATACTTTGCCATATGCAGAACATATTGCTTTCAAAGGAGGTACAAGTCTTAGCAAATGCTGGAACTTGATAGCCAGATTCTCCGAAGACGTGGATATTGCACTCAGCAGAGAATTTCTTGGCTTTAGCGGTGAATTGTCGAAGACTCAAATCAGCGACAGACTACGTCGCGCCGCCTGTTCTTTCGTAAGAGAGAAGATGCAGCATGATGTAAGGAAGGCTTTAGTGGATTTGGGTTTACGGGCAGATACCTTTTCTGTGAATGTTGCAATCACACCAGTTACAACAACTGACCCAGAGATGATAACTATAACTTATCATAGTTTGTATGAAGTATCACCTTATATAAAGAATACGGTAAAGATAGAAATCAGCGGTAGGTCAATGATGGAGCCGATTGAGAAAAAAGCTATAAATGCCGCTATTGACGCCCATTTCAGCAAAGCACCATTTGCAGAAAAGCCATTCGAGGTGAACGCTGTCATCCCCGAGCGTACTTTCCTTGAAAAGGTTTTCCTGCTGCATGAAGAGTTCAAGAAGAACGAGGTCAGAGTGGAGCGTATGTCTCGCCATATATACGATTTGGCAATGATGATGGATTCTGAAAACAAAATTGCTGACCGTGCAATTCACAACGAAGCCCTATATAAGGCGGTACTTGAACATCGCATAAAGTTCATCGGACTTAAGGGATTCAACTATGATGAGCTATATCCTGCCACATTATGTATCGTGCCCAACGAGGATATTGCAAGACTATGGCAAGATGACTATAAGTTCATGTGTGAGCACATGATTTTCGGACTGGTGCCTTCTTTTGATGAACTGATAAGCAAGTTGTCAATGCTCAACGACAGAATTAGACAGTTAAATTACCGAAAGGCATGAACATAAACTAACTCGGCGAGGATCGTACTTTTGCGCCAAATCGAAAAAAACATCAGAATGAAAGGCGTATTGAAAGTATCGAAAGAGCAGGTAATCGACGTGCGTGGAAAACGTTTTAACACGCACGGGGAGTTACATTGCATGGAAATGACCATTAGTAAAGACCACATGGCAGGAAAGTCCTGCCGGGGGTGGAGCCTCTGGAGGCATAGTCGCCCATGACCTTGTGAATGGGTGTCAGGCGCCAGCCTGACGGGATGAGCGCAGCGAACGTCCAGAGGCTCTACCTCCGCCGGGGCGCGTCAAACGACCAAGTCTGGACGGACTTGCATCTAGAACTCCAGATTAGCTATCTTTTCGTGAATCTGTTCGCCAGGCGATTCGTCAAGGCAGTTCCTGAACTCCATCGTTCCGAGTCCGGGAACATCGGTGACGGTGCATACTGTTATGCCGGACGTGCTGGTATATGACAAGACTTCATCTTTGTTGTCATTGTCACGATACAGGACGAATCCTTTGGTGTCACCGGTGGAGCCTGCGAGCATCATGAAAAACATTGAGCCGATATCCCCGTACGAGGCTTCATACAGGCTCTCTAATGAATATTTGAACGGAAACGTCTTGTCCGAATACCGCACCTGGCACGTTCCGTTGTTGTCAATGTTGATGCGGGTATATATTGACAGACTGTCAGTTGAATCCCCGGTATGCTGCATCTCGAAAGGAATGGAATACCCATACCCCTTTCCGCAATCATAAATCCCTGTCAATGTGTAAATTGCCGTCCATTCGCCATCTCCCTTCTTCATGTATATGCTACCAGCTGATTCCGACTTCGGAATTCCGATATGGAAATCGCCATTTTCGCTGGTCAGGTATATGAAATTGATATCACTCTTTATCTGCTTGTAAGAATTCCACACATCATGTTTGTTGCCCGGACGATATTCATACCAATCCAAGCCGTCCCTGACGAAATATCCTCCCTTGTAGCAGTATATATCCCGCGCGTTGCTCGGCATGTAATCGTAGATTTCACTAGTAGTGTAAACCTCACTCCATTCACCGCCCGGCAGGTCATAGAAAAAGTTGCATGAAGTGTTTTTCGGCACACTCACGCTGCAACTGGAATTCTTGATATTGAAGAAGTTGCTCTCTTCGTTATACTGCTCGTATGTCGCCCAGACGCCTATCTTGCTGTCCGGACGGTATTCTTCCCAATGCGAGCCGTTCCGGAGAAAATAACCTCCCTTATACGAATAAAGCCCCGTCTGTCCGGCAGCCGGGGTTAACATGAAGAGCAACGTGACAATGCTCACCAGAAAGTTTCGACAACTCATAAATACAAGTCAATGTCTATCTTTTTGCAAGCTCGGAATCCAAGAAAATCAATCCGCTGTCACCGCATCTTTCAATCTTGTTCACGATAGCGTCAACAGAAGCCTCTTCCTCGACTTGCTCACGGACAAATCCCCAAAGGAAATCCTGGGTAGCCTTGTCCTTCTCTGCAGAAGCTACATCCACAAGGTCGTCTATAAGCCTTGATACGTGGCGCTCATGCTCAGCGACATTGGCGAAAACCTCTTTTACGCTGCCCCAACCATTCGGAACGACATCAATCATGTTTACTTTGGCCTCGCCGCCACGTTTTGCAAGATAGTTGGCGAGCATTATTGCATGATTCCTTTCTTCATCAGACTGCTTGTGCATCCAATGTGCAAAACCTTCCCAACCTTCTTTCTCGAAGTGGAAAGCCATCTGGAGATACAGATTTGAAGACCATAACTCAGCGGTAATCTGATCGTTTACCGCATTCTGCAATTTCTCGGTAATCATAATCATTATAAATTAAAAACATTCTTTTCACAGCGGCCTCATTATGCCGTTGTTACTTGAGAGCGTGCAACTTACGTGCCAATTTTGCTACTGCAGCTCCAAATTTTTATCCTTGCCAATTTGTCAATGACAATGCTACAGTTTGTAGGTAACTCATTTCTTCGCCGACATAGGAAACAGCGAATCTACTTCATATTGAGTTAGTCCAAGTACTCGTCGGATTTGACTGTTCGATGAGCGCAATTCATAATGGAGTGTGCGTGCAAGGTCGAGTTTCTGGGCCTTTGAGAGTTCGCGTAAGGATGCTGATTGATGCCTTTCTCGTAAGATATTGCTTAGTTGCGAGAAGAGTTCGCCGTCTGTAAGATACTCTTCGTCATCTATTTCAGATGCAACACCACTATAGCCTTCCACGTTTTTACAAAGCATTGAAAAATAGTGATGGGCATTACGGAACATGGATTTTGAGCCCTCCGCTGCCATGGGCCAATCATCGGGAATGTCAGGAATTCGGCCATGGAACATGTCGAAGCGTTGCTTTGTAGTCGTGTCTTTAAATGTCGTACCGTAGGAGTGCAAAAGACCGAAGAAATAACTTCCTGCGCCCCACGGATAACTATATGGGGTGTGATTGGCATCAGCTACGAAACCATTTCGATTGATATAGACTATGGTATTGCGCATGGCATCCAAAGAAGCAACTTCTTTTAGCGACGGCGCAAATCCTTTCGGCAAACTATCCGGAAAGCTGTCTTTCAATCCTCGTCCCAGTCGTTTTCTTATAAAGCTAAATGATGCAAGAACTTGCTCCTTAGGTCCTTCAGCCAATATATGGAGATGATTTCCCATTAACTCGAAGGTAAGAATCTTGATTTCGTTGTACTTCAATGCCGTCTGAGCAATGACGTTCATAGCGAACCCAAAGTCTTCCTTCTTCTTGAATATCTGAGGGGTTTCCTTTCCGGAAGTGAACAAATGCCAATACGGACCATTCATCTCGAATGTGCGCAGGCAGAAATTTTCGCGTTCTCTAAATTCTGACATAGTTTTTTTTCGGTATAGTTTAGTGGCGCTATCCGTGTTGTTGTCGCGGATGTCACTCAACTAAGTTATGACAAATATGTCACATTAGCAACAAGCCTGTCATTTGGTTAAAAAAACGCAGCATTTTTAAACCAAATGAGAAACAAACCCCATTTTGTTTAAAAAATGCCCGAATTTTTAACAAAAAAGCCGAGCTTATCGACCATCACCTTACCCCTATATCCCCTTCACGTCGAAATACTTGAAACGGCGGATTTTGCGGGTGGCGGTCTTTTCGAACGGCTCACGCAGAATCTGGACGGCGCTCACCTTCGAAGTGCGGTTGACATTCTTGTTTACGATGTTCAAAATCATTGACTTGTACTCTTCGATCTTGCGGAAGAACTCATCCTCGCCCTCCTGGTTCCAGTCGATGGCATTCTCATTGAACGTCACCAGCGCCACCAGTTTGCCGTCACGAGGAATGATGATGGACTCGTTCACGTCATCGATATTGTTGATGACCTGCTCGATCTCCTCCGGATAGATGTTCTCACCCGAAGCCCCGAGAATCATGTTGCTAAGACGCCCCTTGATGAAATAACGACCCTTCTCATCCAGACACGCCAGGTCATTGGTCCTGAACCAGCCATCCTTCGTGAACGCCTTGCGGGTGCGCTCCGGATCCTTGTAATAACCGAGCATGACATTCGGTCCCTTCGCAACTATCTCTCACCTTCACCGGTTTCCGGATTGACATTGTCAAGCCGCAGCTCCACATTGCGGACCGGAACACCGATAGAACCCGGGAACCGGCTTCGCCCGACCGTGAAACTCAGCAACGGCGAAGTCTCCGTCAATCCATACCCGACGGCGTACGGGAAACCCGCCTTCAGGAGGAAACGCTCCACCTCAATGTCCAGCTTTGCGCCGCCGATGCCGAAGAACGACAAATGGCCGCCGAAAGTCTTCTTCAGTTTCAGGCCAATGAGTTTGCACATCAGCCAGTTCATGTTCTTGTCCATCCAGCTCAGCATCCGGCTTTTCCGTATGGTCGGCACGATACTGTTCCTGTAAATTTTCTCTATGATAAGCGGCACGGAAAGAATTGTCGTCGGTTTGACCACCTGCATTGCCTTCAGCAGCAGTGCCGGCACCGGCGGCTTCGACATATAATATACGCTCGCGCCCACGAACATCGGATAACCACGCCCTTGGCATTGCCCGTAGTGCCTGATGTATAAATGATTGTGGCGATATCATCCGGCATCGGCATTGCCACCTTGCCGTCGCAGCGGAACTTGCTGTCGTCCTTCTTGATTTCCTCGAAAGTCTCGATATCTATGACCAGCGTAAGTTTGTCAATGCACTCCTGTGTGACGTTCGGCAGAAGCTTCTTCGAGACGAAAAGCACCTTGGACTCCGAATGGTTCAGGATATTGGTCACCTCATTGGCAGACGATTCCGGAAGAATTGGAATGGCAATGCGTCCGAACGGAACGGTCGAGAAAAATGCGACAGTCCACTCCGGCATGTTCTGAGCCAGGATCGCCACCTTGTCAGACGCCCCGATTCCGAATTGTGTCAGCCTCTTCGACAGTATCTCACATGTCCGCCTGAACTGCTCGTATGTATATTCGCGCTCAGTATCAATGACTTTCGACATCCGATTATTCGCATACCTGCGCGTTGAATATTCATATAGTTTGCCGAGAGTGTCGATGTAAGATTCCCTGAACGAATTGCTGTGCCTTCTAAAATTCATGATTTTCAAATTTGGCTGCAAATGTAGGAACAATGCATGATATCAGAGATGAAAGAGCCACTATGCGCGTGCTTACTGTCAATGACGCAGCAGATTCATTGACACTGAGGAAAGAGTGTCGTCGAATCAGCGAAAAAGGTCTAAAAAGCAATGAGTATCAACGTCTTGCCGAAAAGATGGTAGCTACGGTAACCTCACCTGAGGAGGACGGAGTCGGTATCGCCGGCCCTCAAGTAGGGATATCCAGACGCATAGTAGCGGTACAGCGTTTCGACAAGGAAGGAGAGCCGTTTGAGGTCTATCCCAACATAAGCATTTCCGCATGCCGTGGTGAAAAGGAACTTGGTTTCGAAGGATGCCTCAGCATTCCCGGAAAACGAGGTGAAGTAGCCCGCTACCGCGACATTGACATCACATACACCTCCGTCAGCACCTTACGCGACACCACCGAAAGCATACAGGGGTTCACCGCCGTCATCTTCCAGCACGAGTGCGACCACCTCTACGGCATCCTCTACACCGACTATCTGTAAAGCGGCCGGAACTCATATCATCAGCATGATGCGCCCTTCTGCCTTGACGAAAGTGTCAGGATAGCGCATCACGACCGCATAGATCTGGGCTGAGGTCACAGGCTTACCGTCTTTCCGGACATGAAGCCGTCTCCGGTTTATGATCTCCGCAATCTGTTCTGTGCGCAGACCTCCGTTCCGCTCGGCAAGCACATATAATATGGCTTCTTCAATCTTCATTGACCATCAATTACGGGACTCGGGACGGTTATTCTGAATGGCGGTAGCCATGGATCTTATTCCATTTGCCACGTGTAAAATCAGGCACGAGGACCGGTTTGCTGCCATTTTCGATGGAAGCTGCAGACAGGTCACCGATGCAGGACCACTCGGCCGCATCATAAACATCCATGTCAAGCGGCTTGCCGTTCCTGAGGCACCATACCAGACGGTAATCCATGATGAAATCCATGCCGCCATGTCCGCCGACCGATTTCGCCTTCTCCTCAATATCCTTGACAATAGGGCTCTGATATTTCTTCAGAAGCTCCTTATAGACATCACCGGAAACGAAATTATGCGCCGAAAGATTCTCGTAATCCGCATCGCCATTGATCTGGTCAGGTTCGAAAGCGAATCCAGGGGAAGGATACTTTTCCGCATATCCCTTCGTGCCGACCACCTGATACATCCTGTCATAAGGACGAGGAGTATATACATTGTGCTGAAGAAGGATGGTCTTGCCATTGACAGTATGAATCAGCGTGGAAGTCTGGTCCCCGTTCGCGAATGTCTCGGCGCCCATGTTCTTCTTGGCCAGTTCCAGACCTGCAACCGAAACGGTCGCCATTGAAACCAGATAGTCCATCCTGTCACCGCGGTGGATGTCAAGCACCTGACAGTCAGGGCCCAAGCCATGTGTAGCATAAACGTCACCGGCATGTGCCTGATCAAATGCCAGACGCCAATTGTCATGATATCGGTCCCAAAAATCCGCAAGATTATGGATATAAGAGCCTTCCGCATGGAGAACTTCGCCGAACAATCCCTGCTGGACCATATTGAGCGTGGTCAGTTCATAGAAATCATACACGCAGTTTTCCAGCATCATGCAATGCTTGCGTGTCTGTTCCGCAACATCTACCAGTTGCCAGCATTCTGCCACAGAAGTAGCCGCAGGAACCTCCACGGCAACATGTTTTCCATGCTGCATCGCATACACTGCCATCTCCACATGCTTGTCCCATGGGGTGCAGATATACACGAGATTTACGTCATCCTGCTCGCAGAGCCGTTTCCAGCTGTCTTCCCCGAAATACTCCGCAGCTTCAGGCTTCCCGGCATTCGCCAGTGTCTTCTGTGACTTCTTCACGCGGTCTTCCTCCAGGTCGCAAAGCGCCACCGTACGGGTTCCTTCAATGTTGGTAAAACGCGACACCGCACTTGATCCCCTCATACCCAGTCCGATAAAACCGACCCTGACCGTATCGATCGGATCCACCGCGAACTGCAACATATCCTGCTGACCAGCAGCCGGTTTCGGTTCATTGAACACAATGACACCATCCCTGATCTTGTAATTCTTCCCATCCTTACAGCCGCCTCCGCAGCACCCGGACAATATCACTGCAGTCATAGCTGCCAATGTAAAAAGTTTGTGTTTCATCGCTTATGTGAGTGTTTTAAATTTCTTTCCTGATAGCGGCAATGGCCATCCGCAGGACACCGTAGGAAATCTTCGCGTCAAAATACTCGAAGATTGGTTTCAATGCCTTTTCCTCGGGATGTTCCATGCAATATGCTTCGACCTTCTGCAAAGTATCGCCATCTACAAACTCGTGGACATCAATGTCTCCGGAAGCCACGTAGCGTGCCAGATGACCTTCTATCGTGACAGGATTGAGCTTACGCTTTTCAGCAATCTGCTCCACCGTATTACCTTTGTTATAAAGCCAATACGAAAATTCGAACGTGTTAAGTTTCTTGCCGGTATCATCGCGGAGTTCCTCTTTTTTCTCTTTTTTGTGCGCACGGGAATCATCTGCCGGACTACTTTCCTGACCGTCATCGCCATGCCCGAGGTCATCATCTTCCATATGGCTCTGGACAATGCTGACAATCTCCTCGCCATAAGCATTGAGCTTGGACGGACCTATCCCCGGCACTTCCATGAGTTCGGTCAATGTCGTGGGACACAGATGCGCAATCCCGGCCAAAACAGCATTGGAAAAAACAACAAAGGCGGGCTTGCCGATTTCCTTTGCGCGCTCGAACCGCCACGTCTTCAGCTCCTGCGCGAGAGCCGTATCAGGGATTTCCACAGGCACTTCCCGTTTATCAGCATTGACCTCGGACGCAGGCGCAACATCTTCTGACTCAGGCTTTTTCTCGTACTCGAAATACTCATAACAAGAGGAGAAAGCGAGCTCTTCTACGGGTCTGGAGATGTAGTTCATATACGCATCCACGGCATTGTCCCTCATGAAAACGGATGCGGAAACCGGCGAACTCAGGTTCAGCGGATACTGCTTGAAGCGTCCTATCTGCTTGGATGATATCTCTTTACTCTCCTCGTCGAACTGATAGCGGATATTCTGCCACTCCATCGGCTCGACATCGATTACCGTCCCCGATTCTGCCAGCCTTACGGCAATGCTGTTCTTGTCAATGCTCTTGACCTCCCCGAGCGTTCCGTTGATGAAACGCCGTTCCGAATCATTCTTGATGAACATCACCTGCGCGCCCTTCTTCAATGTCAGGCTGTCTGCCGTCGGATAAGATTCCTCGGGAAACGTGCCTGTCACAGCAGCCTCAAACGTATATGGCTTACTATCAAGCTTTTCCAATTCAGTTTCATTGACATAATCCACCTGCCGGTTATGCGTCATCAGTCTGATATAGCCGTCTTCCGGCTTAGGCGAAAAACCGGGAATATAACGGGCATTGAGGTCAGAAATGTCCTGACTGGTCAATGTGCAATCCCTGGCATGGTTCAGTATGTCGATGAAATGCCTGTCCGTCTGGCGATACACATTCTTCAACTCTATGCAGCTGTATTTCATGCTTTTGAGCGCCGCGCTGCTGAAGAAATACAATGTCTTGTAATATTGTCTCAGAAGTTCATCTTCTCCGCCGTGGGCAATAGGCGGGAGCTGCTGCAGGTCGCCGATCATTAGGAGCTGAACCCCGCCGAACGGCTTGCTGTTGCGGCGGATGCGTCTGAGTTCCACGTCAATGTGGTCCATCAGATCCGCCCGAACCATCGACACCTCATCGATTATCAGCAACTGGAGATGGCGTATCAGTTCCAATTTAGACTTGTTGATTCTGAAATCAGATTTCGGTTCAATGACACCCTGCACGAAGGGTCCGAGACCGAACTGAAAGAAGGAGTGTATGGTCATTGCCCCGGCATTGACAGCTGCTATTCCGGTGGGAGCCAGCACGATACATTTCTTTTTAGTATAGCGCACCACCTCCCGAAGGAACGTGGTCTTGCCTGTCCCCGCCTTGCCAGTGAGAAACAGACTCATATCCGTTTTCTCCACAATGAATCTGGCTACATCCAATTCAAAATTTCCTCTTTCCATCTTTCAATATCCGACAAGTTATCCGGACTCGAACAAAGTTAACTGATTTGCTCAAATTCGCAAAGGGATACACGACGGAGGTCTTGCCGTTTCATTTTTAATTACTAAATTCGCGGCAGCTTGATACGTCATCTCAAATACAAGAGCGCATTGGCGCTTGTGTTGTTTGCATTCTTTTTTGCATCGACCAACCTATTCCCCCATGTCCATGAGGGACCTGATGGACGTATCGTGCATTCACATCCATGGAGCGGAAAAGCCCACAGCCACAGCGCCTCTGAGATCCAGTTCCTGCAGATTATCTCTGCAAACATCTATCTGGGTAGCGGTCCTGCAGAATTAATCACTGCGGAAAGTCCGAGTTTCTCGTTCATTCCCGTGCAGGCATTACCAAAAGTCGTCCAGACGGTTTTTCACCATGTCCTCGGACTAAGGGCTCCTCCTGTGTCGTTATAACCACAACACATTCCAAACATTATTGGAAAATGAAACGCATAACCTATTTTTTCAGGTCATGTGCAATGTCATTCATACATAAACGATACAGAATCCATGAAATCAATACATATTTTAACCACCCTCATAGTGGCCACATTCGCTGTATGCTTCAGCGGACAGACAAATGCACAGAACAAACAATCAGACGCGAGCATCTCAGGTCATGTCATTGACGCGAAGACAGGCGAACACCGCCCCTATGTCACAGTAATGGTCGGCGGCACACAGCTCGGGATACAGACCTCATCCTCAGGACATTATGCCATCAGGAACCTCCCTGTCGGAAAACACGACATCATAGCATCATTCGTGGGGTACAAAGACGCAAAAGTCTCACTCGACATCGAAGCCGGAAAGTCATACGAGGTGAATTTCAGCCTAGAAGAGGAACCGCTCTCCCTCGACGGAGTCGTAGTCAGCGCCACACGAAACCGCACATCCAGAAAGATGGCACCTACTCTTGTCAATGTCATAGACAGCCGCATATTCGCTACAACATCCTCGCCTACCCTGGCGGAAGGACTCACGTTCCAGCCGGGAGTCCGGATCGAGAACGACTGCCAGAACTGCGGTTTCACGCAGGCAAGAATCAACGGACTCGATGGACACTATTCGCAGATTCTCATTGACTCCAGACCGATTTTCTCAGCGCTTGCGGGCGTTTATGGATTGGAGCAACTACCAGCGTCAATGATTGACCGCGTGGAAGTGGTGCGTGGAGGCGGATCAGCCCTGTTCGGAGCTTCAGCAATAGGAGGAACGATCAATATCATCACAAAAGAAGCCATGAGGTCCAGTGCCGGAATAAGCCACGAACTCACTTCCATCGGCATGACCGGCGCATTGGACAACAATACCAGCATAAATGCTTCCATGGTCACAGACGACGGAAGAGGCGGCCTGTTCGTATTCGGGCAGAGACGCTCGAGAGACGGCTATGACGCTGACAAAGACGGATTCACAGAAATTCCCACCCTCAACACCATCACTGTCGGCACAAGAGGACATCTACGGATCAATCCTTTCTCGAAACTTAAATTCGAATATCATGGTGTAAAGGAGTACAGACGCGGCGGTGACCGTCTGGACAGACCTGCACATGAGGCACTTATTGCTGAGCAGACCGAGCATATAAACAACAGCGGTTCCATCAGTTATGACGGACAGAGCCAGGATGGCAGGCATATCTGGAATATTTATGTTTCCGCGCAGCACATACACAGAAACAGCTACTACGGAACCGGAATGGACCCGAATGCGTATGGAAAGACGACTGACTTCACTGCCGTCGGCGGAGGACAGTATTCGTACAAGTTCGACCGCATGTTTTTCATGCCGGCACAACTCACGGCAGGCCTGGAGTACAGTTTCGACAATCTGAATGACATCTCACTCGGATATGGCTATAAAACGGCCCAGAAGATAAATATCCTCGGCGCTTATCTCCAGAACGAATGGAAGAACGAACACTGGGGAATTCTTGGTGGTGTCCGTATTGACAAACATAATCTCATCAGCAGGCCGATATTCTCGCCAAGGGTCAATATCCGCTACAGTCCGTTCCGTGACCTGAGTTTCCGTGCCATCTATGCCAAAGGTTTCCGTGCGCCACAGGCGTTTGACGAAGATCTGCATGTTGCAGTAGCCGGAGGAGACAGAATAAGAATCAGGCTTGCCGACAACCTCAAGGAGGAGAAGTCCCACTCGTTCAGCACATCTGCAGACTGGTATCTCTCCTTGGACAATGTCTCCATAAATCTTATGGCTGAGGGATTCTTAACCATCCTGAAGGACACCTACTCTCTTAGACAGACAGGAAACAAGACCGACGGAGGAAAGAGCACAATCATGGAGAGATACAACGGTTCCGGCGCAAAAGTCTATGGCTGTACAATGGAAGGCAAACTGGCAGTATCCAAGATTTTCAGCCTGCAAGGAGGCCTGACCATACAGCGAAGCCGTTATGATGAAGCTCAGGCATGGAGCGATGACGAGAATGTGGCTCCAGTCAGCAAAATGTTCCGTTCACCGGACACCTACGGCTATATGGTGGCATGCTACTCTCCTTTCAAAAACTTCGACATTGACCTGTCCGGCACATACACAGGGTCAATGCTGACACAGCATCTCACTGGAAGCGGAACAGATGTCGATGTAGCTGTCAACACCCCATCCTTCTGGGATATGAGCTGCAAGATAAGTTACGAATTCAATGTCATGAAATCCTGCCGCATCAATCTCCACGCCGGTGTCAAGAATATTTTCAATGCCTATCAGAAAGACTTTGACAAGGGAGAATTGCGTGACTCCGGATACATCTACGGCCCGTCTCTTCCACGCTCATTGGTCGTCGGAATGGGACTGAGTTTCTAAAGCCGTGCGATTTCCTTCTGGCGAGCGTACTGACATTGCTCTCGACATTGATTCCGGCATTCGGCCAGACCGGCCTCTACTCATATGACGGAGGTTATTTTCTGAGAAACGGTTCGCATTTGGAGGAGTATCGTCCGGATGAATGGCATGAGGTCTGGAACGAGTATGAGCAGGTGAAGACAGACGGCAAGTTTCGGTTCTGAAAGCATGATTCTCATGTGGTTCCTCGGTGTCCCATCCAGCGACAGCAGGGGATTCGTTCTGTATAAGGATGATGACAAGACGGATGAGGTCCTGTCATACATCATTGATGCCGACGGTAAGATTGTCTGCATGGTAAGAGGTATTCCGGGACTGACTGCAACTTCTATCGGCCAATTGGGACAGAATGGTAAATTTTACCCATTCCGCAGCACACAAAAAAATAACAGACATCAGGATCTATACTCGCCGGAGCCCGCTATCCCTACCATTCTGAACCAATGAGCATCCGAAGAAGCCTGTGTGCGACTATATAACAAATTGATATACAATTGATTATATAGGCTTAGGGTAAAATGCAAATATGCTCATCACCCTGATTTTTTATGGGAGTGAGCATATTGGATAGTGCGTTAAAATCAGCGTAACAATCAATGAATCAATAGATTATAAGAATTTTTGCGGCTTTATGGGGATGCTCATTGGTTCCAAAATTTACAGGCGTTTCCGCAGTTATGTCTTGACGTGCAGCTGATCGGTCTCTACCTTGCAAGTTAGCTCCGGGCGGACGCTGAGCGGGCTCTTGCCGCAGTTCGGGACAACATCCATGAAAGCCGACGGGGGCAAAAACCCGCAATCTGCACACGTGAATCAAACGACGGGGGCGAAAACCCATGATCTGCACCCGTGGCAATGAAATAAAGGGATGACGGGGGCAGAAACCCACGATTTGCACACGTGAGGGACAATATGAAGAACGACGGGGGCAAAAGGGCCGGATTTGCACACGTGGAGTTCAATGAGAAGAACTACGGGGGCAGAAACCCACGATCTGCACACGTGACTGGCAACCTTCACCACGACTGATTGACAAATCGCACGGGATTGCGTATATTTGCGGCGGAAATTATTTCCAAACCCCTGCGGACAATATGGATGGAATGCTGCGGCAGGTGGCAGACAGATTGGCAGACAGGCAGGTGGCAGACAGATCGACAGACAGGCAGGTGGCAGACAGACGGACGGTCTGATTGATAGATAGATTGATAGTCAGACAAACAGACAGATCGACAGACAGACAGGCAGACGGACGGACGGTCAGGTAGATAGTCAGACAAACAGCCATACAGATAGTCGGTCAAATAGTCAAATAGACAAACATACAGACAGAATACGACAAATGAACTACTCTGGTTTAATCATAGCAGTTATCACATTTTTGGTAATTGGACTTTTTCACCCACTCGTAATCAAGAGCGAGTATTATTTCGGCACTAAATGCTGGTGGGCATTCGCACTTGCAGGCCTGGCCTTCATCGTGGCAAGCCTTCTGGTAGAGAACAGCGTAGCAAGCCCCATTCTTGGAGTCGTTGGGTGCTCTTGCCTGTGGAGCATATTGGAGATTTTCGAACAGAGGGAGAGAGTTAGGAAAGGTTGGTTTCCGATGAATCCGAAGAGGAAATCAGAGTATTAGGCAAAGCGCAGGTGAAGTCATAGCCAGAGGCGGCCAGGCTGTCCAGGAGGAGGGCGAGGAGACTGCTTGCTCCATCAAGTCTGTCGTGGAGGAGGATGACCGAGCCGGGGCGTACCTGTTTCATAATCCGTTCTACAACAGGGACATACCAGTCGTGTCCAGACTGCTTACAAGAATATCCAGACTTCTTGCAAGAATGCTCTGACGACTTACAAGAATGTTCTGACGACTTGCAAAACATTGTATCAAAGCTTCTTACATCCCAGCCGACAGTTTGCAGACCGAGAGTCCGGATTACTTTGGAAATAGTCGGATTCGTCACGCCGAAAGGAGGACGGAACAATGAAATCTTCTTGCCGGCGACACTCTCCACTGCACGTTTCCCTTCATTGACATCGGCCAGCATTTTATCGAAAGACAACAACGGAAAAGTGCCGGCATGGCTGTAAGTGTGCAGTCCGAGCGCATGTCCTTCTTCAAGCATGCGACGCAGAACCGCTTCATTGCCAGAGACTTTGGAGCCGATCAAGAAGAAAGTCGCCCTGGCGCCACGTTCACGGAGGACATACAGAACACGTTCAGTTTCAGGCGGATGCGGCCCGTCATCGAAAGTCAGGTAAACCACTTTCCGGTCTGTTTTCTCACGACAGAATGCCCGCACATATACTCCTGAGCGTATGCTGGCAGAAGCCCAGACCATAAAGACTGTTATGGAAAGGACAATGGCAAGAATGCAGAGTATTGCTATGACAGACATATCGGCAGAAGTCAACTACTTATGTAACAAGACGATAACGCCATCCTCATTGACATCATCCACTATCGCGGTATAACCATCCGGAATCTGCTGTTCCGAAATGAGTTTACAGAGCAATACCGGAAGCAGTGAACGGAACGCTCCGAGGGACTCGACGTGGTCGGCGCAGCTTATGACATTGACACCGGCATTGATTCCGAACAGTTCAGCGATCGGATTCTTTGCGCATTTCGGGAGGTCTGAAAGATTCGCGAGACCACAGAATCGGAGAGCTGCGTTGCCGTCTTTGGTGCCGTTCAGCGAGCGCGATGAGGTCCCCCCATGCTCGTGCAGGGGTTCGGAAGAAGACTCGGAGCCGGATTCACCACCCGGCCCTGCGGACGATTCAGTTACCCAGCACGACCCGGAACCGTCTGTCGGCATCGCGGCACTGAGCAGAAATGCAGCAGCGCCTTCTCCCAACGGAAAGAAACCGTCCCCAACTCTATATAAACCAAGACGTTGCCTTATGACATCGACCTCAGGCGTAACCTCGTCGAAAGCACCGACCAGTGCCACATTCCCCTCACCCGCATCATCGAGCAGCATTGCGGCATCGACAAGAGAAGTCGCAAAACCGTCCGCCTGCTGCACATAAGTCGTATTATAGGCATGAATTTTTCGGATCAATGCAATGTAACCGGATGCCGTATTGAAAGTGGACTGCATGAAAGGTGACGGATTCAGCAGAGTTTCCTCCCTGTCGAAAATGCTTGAACCGAAAGAGATGGTATCCTTCATAAAGCCGGCACCCGTAGAGGTGATTATTCCGGCCACCCTCTCGGAAGGGACACCATCAAGCGACTTCAGCCCGCACCAGACAGCCATCTTCAGGAGCCGCCCCATTCTGCGCCTCGAATTCGCATCAGTTATAACTTCCTTATAATCAGGCTCATCAGCACTGACATATGAAGCACCGCTGATATATAAATGTTTATGCGGAATGAACAGCATGGCTAATGTGCTTTAGAAGATTGAGTGTCAATGATATCCGAAAAGACGAGAGAGACGCAGTTGCCGCTGAAGCCGAAGGCCGAGGACAATATGTTGCGCAACCGTTGCCTAGAACCATCTCGAGTCGCAAACGGGGCAATACCGGTTTCCGGAATCGGAGAAGCGTAACTGCGAGAACCCGCAAACGGTGCAATACCGGTTTCCGAAAGCGGAGAAGCGTAACAGCAAGAACCCCTAAAGGGTGCAAGACCGGTTTCCGGAATCGGAGAGGAGAAACCGCACGAGCCCATAAACGACAAATCATTCAGTTCCAACGACTTGCAGACCATCACAGACTCTATTCCCTCAGAAGCGGCAAGAGTATGCCCCGTATAGGCCTTGAGCGAACTGAACGGTGGAACAGCACCACCGAAAACCCGCAGCATGGCATTGCTCTCTGCAAGGTCATTGACCTGAGTACCAGTCCCGTGCGTATTGACAAAGTCAATGTCGGACGGATCCAGACCAGCCTGCTCAAGTGCGGCGGACATTGACAATCCCGGCCCTATACCTTCAGGCGAACTCGCCGTCTGATGGTAAGCCTCATTGGCATTGCCCCAGCCGGTCAGCCTGCAGACAGCGCCTTCAGAGTCGGCAGTGAGCACAAGATACCCTGAACCCTCACCCAGATTCAGCCCTGCACGCGACTCGTCGAACGGCCTGCAGATTTCCGGATCAAGAATACGCAGCGAATTGAACCCGTTCATCGTAAAACGACAAAGCGAATCCGTGCCGCCCACAATGGCCACATCGCACAATCCGTCACGCAACATCTTGGCTCCCAGCATAATAGCATTGCCGGCAGCAGAACACGCCGTACTTATGGTCGAACTGAAAACTATATTGACCCCACGGGACTCCAGATAATGCGCCATCATCGAGGTAACATCCCCGGGCGTATGCATGCTCAGACTTCTCGCGTCGCCGCCAGCAAGGTCATCGCGGTGCTCCTGCCAGAAAACCTCGCTCAAATCCATTCCACCCACCGAAGTACCGGACAGAAATGCGCAGCGGAGTTCTTTCAGTCCAGCTGCATTGCCACTACGGCTGACGAAATCTGTCAATGCCTCGTCCACAGCCTTGAGCCCGAGCAGAGCTGTACGACTTGCAACTTCTTGTCTGTCAATGCCTAATGTATCTTTAAGTTCGTCATCAGAAAGACAGACCTCACCGACGGGGAACCCGAGAGCAGTCTGAAAACGTCTCACAGGAGCAAGCATTGAACGGCCGCTCCGCATTGACTCCAGACATTCTGCTACATTGGTCCCGGCCGCGCAAATCGCACCAAGCCCGCTCACATAGACTTCCATATCAAGCAGTTTTCCCGTGTTCGCGGATGTAGTCGGCCATGGTCTTGACCGAATAGAACACCTGTTTTCCCTCAGCCGGATTCTTCAGCTTGATGCCGTAATCTTTGTCCAGGAGCAGGATAATTTCCAACGCGTCGATAGAATCGAGCCCGAGCCCGTCGTCCCCGAAAAGAGGAGCTTCCGGGTCAATGTCCTCAGGCGTAATCTCTTCAAGATTCAGAGCCTCAATGAGCTGGGCTTTAAGTTTTTCTATAAGTTCATCCATAATTTCTACAATTATCAGAATAACAATGTCCGGCTATCGGCGGACCAAGAGTTCAAATTTAGCGAAATATCTGCCATTCAGAAAATCAATGTGACCGACAATGCAATATTTCATATCCTGGGCAGACATTGACAGCACAGCATACTCACGCACATCCGAAAGCGTCCTGTCATCTGACCAGAACCAGGTATTCTCGCCCTTGATATGATGACGGATGGAAATTTCGCCCTCCACCACGTTCGGAAGCGTATAGACGAACACTGCAGGACTCGCGGAGGCATCTGTTTCTGTGTCAATGATTTGCTGATGCCGGATATCCGTATCGAGGCTGCCGTAAACTCCTGACAAAATGAGTCCGCAGTCCTCTTCACCATACTCAATACCGTCAAGAAGCACTTCAGACGCGACGTAGCCAAGTTTGGACAGACTGTCCATCTTGTAAAACTTCATGTTCGGTCCGCAGACAGTCTTGAAAGCAGAGCGTATAAAGTCCTGGAAATCACCAGAGTCCGAAGAATACACCTCTTTATCATTCAGCAAGATGCGACTTGATTCCACCAGAACGGTTCTGAGAACATCAGCATTGAACTTATCCTCTGAAATCCGCGACCCGGCACAAGAGCCTGTCTCGTCTGACATAGCTCCGGGAACATTTTCGGGAGACTCGCACGAGAGCGCATCTTGAGGGGAGTATTCCAGAAGAAGCGCCGCATTGGTCCCACCGAAACCGGAGGCTGTCTTCAATGCACGGAGCGGTTTTCCTGACGGAAGTTCCACATTGGACCGGCTGATATTCAGCGGCATAGGGACTCCGAGCGTCTCAAAGCCCGGTGTTCCGACCAAAATCTTATTACGGAGTTCTTCAGCCGCGATAATGGTCTCTATCACTCCGGAAGCCCCCATCGTATGCCCGAAATAGGGCTTCAGGCTCTGCACAGGCACGTTCTGTAACCCTGCAAGCGAGCAGGCTTTGGACTCCATCTCATCATTATATGCAGTGGCGGTGCCGTGCATCTGGAGCATATCCACATTGTCCGCACCTGCTTCCGCCATTGCCTTGCGCATAGCGAAATACAGTCCGTCACCGGTTCTTGACGGGCCTGAAATATGGTTCGCATCATCGGTCAATGCCGCTCCGCTTATGCAGACACCATCCCCTTCCGTGGTCAATAACATCGCCCCGCACGCCTCACCGAGATTCAGTCCGCAACGTGATTCGTCATAAGGTCTGCAGACATCGTCAGAAAGTGATTTGAAGGACGCGAAACCACTGGTAATGAATCGGTTCTGTGTATCTACGCCGACTACTATCATTTCTTTATACCGCCCCGAGAGTATGAGTCTTCTGGCTACTGCAACAGCCGTAATTCCGGAAATGCAGGCATTGGAAACGACAAATGTATCATCTGCATTGATCCCGAACCTGGAGGCGATTCTCCTGGCCATCGGGCCGAGCAACAGTGCTGAGCCCGCACCAGGAGAGCCTGGCGAATCCTGATGCTGAGCCACGACTCCCGCCACATCGCCGGTCTCCCCGTGGAACTCTGCCCACTCCGCGCTATGGCCTTCGAGAAGCGAAATGTTTCCCTTCGCTGAAGCTATCACCAGTCCGATGCCGTCCGCGCCACGGTTTCCCAGAACGGAACTGATGCAGTGAACTGCGACGATTTCCGTCAATGTCAATGTCCGCTGCCTGTCATAACGCTCGTATAAGGCATCATATACGGAATCCGGAATAATCCCGGCTGTAACCTGAGACTGGGAAACACGAGGGTTTACGACACGACGCACGCCGACTTCTCCACGAAGCAAGGCCGAAAAATTCCGTTCCACGCCTTCGCCGAGAGATGTCACCATCGCTGAGGCCGATATAAATACCTTTCCTTTAAGCATTTGCAAGAGAACAACGTATCAGACTGTGACCATATCCGAGATTATCGACAATCTCATCCACCCGCAGGCCGGCAGTCTCTATCATCTTGAACAAGTCATTGCTGTAGAACATCTTGCTGTTGCCGTTGGCCATGGCGGTAAAACACACGCTTGTCTGCGCGAGGTCGAAGGACGCAGTATCGAACTTCTGCCTGTCCCAGAGCGTCTCCATAATATATACACGGGCGCCAGGCTTCAGCCCGGAAGCGACACGTGAAAGGATGCTGACTACCTGCTGCTCAGAGAAACAGTCGAGGAACTGGCTCATCCAGACCACATCGAAACCGCCCGGAATCACCGTTTCCGGATTCAGCAGATCACCTGCGACAGTATGGATCCTTTCGGCTCCGGGTTTTCCGTCAATGTTGTCCTTCAGCATAGCGAGCTGCTGCGGAAGATCCATCACTGTAACATTGACCTGAGCATTTTCGCCCACGGTTTTAAGAGCGAAACGGCCTGTATTTCCGCCAATGTCGAGAATCGTCGCCGTCGGGAACGCAAATATGTGTGGCAGAGCCTGTTCAAATGAATTGTCCGAATAGAAATGGTCGAAGCCGAACCAGCTTTTCTGCACCCGGGGCTCCAGAGATGAAAGCCCTTCGTACAATGTCGGCCATGGACCAAGTTCCTTCAGTCCGGCAGGCTTTCCTGTGCGCACAGCCTCGTCCAGATGGAAAAGTCCCTTGTAGTTCACGTCATGATTGAAGTCAATGTCGGAGCGCACCATCGGGTCATTGAGAAGGAACCATCCGACTTTGGAAATAGTGAATCGTCCGTCATTGAGGAACACTGTTCCTGCAGTCAGAGACGACTCCAACAGCACTTTGGCGCCATAGACCGAGATTCCTGCCTTTTCAGCCACGTCTTCGGCGGTCAGTCCGGCAGGAACACTTCTCCCTGCTGTTTCGAGCAACTCGAAAATGCCGTAATTGATCATGAGCCGGCTTACCTGAAACACAACAGGCGCAAACGCGATTTCATGAGCCGCCCTCTGAGCGTCGAGAGCCGAGATTCTTCTCCCCTTGTACTTGCTGTCCATAGTCAGTTATTTTTTCAATTTCCAGAAGTCATAGTAATTGTACCATTGCTCCGGATGCTGTTTCATTTCGTTTTCCAATGACCTGATGAATTGGCCCAAAATCATGTATTCCCCACCTTTACGCGAGACGGGTTTTTCGGCATTGACAAAACTGAACCTGTATGTCATATCTTTCTCACGCACAGCGAAATAGAAGAACACTGGGACTTTCAGTCTTGCCGCCAGATGGAATGGGCCGAACGGGAAATCAGCCTTGTGTCCCATCAATTCAGAGGTCAGGAGTTTGTCTTCGTTCACGTATCTGTCGCCGAGGAAGCAGACAAGTTCGCCTTCATCCAGAGCTTCCGATATCATGAACACGTGCGCGAGCGGGTCCTTGTTTACAGGAATGATCCTGAAAGACGCGTCAGCAGAACGGTTTTCCTCGAGGACCTCCTTGATATCTGCATGTTCATTGTCATACATCACCAGCGACATCTTGGTGTTGCCTTGTCTGAAAAACGGCTCTCCTGCAGCCCAGTTGCCGAAATGCGCACTTATGACTATCGCTCCCCTGTTCCCGTCCAATGCCTCGAGCAGCGCTTCGTAGCCTTCGAACTTATAATGGAACCGGTCCGACAAGCCGGAAGAAATAGCGACCCTGTCAATGATGGATTTCCCGAAAGAAAAATAATTCCTGTAGATGAACAATGCAGATTTCAGCGGTCCGTAACCTAAGATCTTTCTTGCATAACGCCAGATGTCCGCTGTGGAACGCGGTGCCGCTGGAATGAAGTACAATGCCACGAAGGCCAACAGGCAATAGGCTGTCCTGACTCCCGAATGTCTGATCAGAAAGACGAAAATCTCATATCCAGTACGTCCCCCGCGGGACTTTCCCTGCCAGTTCTTTGCCATTGCGCGAAAATATTGCGACGAATCAGATTTTCTCCTGCAGGAAATCGTAGAAGTCAGAAAAAGTCTTGATCTTGGCAAAATCCTCTTTCTTCATCACATATCCGAAATTCTTCTCCACGAGCACGACAACATCCACCATATCGAGACTGTCCAAATCCAGAACCTCAAGCATAGGTGCGTCAGGTCTCATTTCGGTCACATCTGTTTCAAACTCTTCTGACAGAATTCCGTTAACTTTTTCTATTAGTTCCTCTCTGGTCATCTTTCCGATTTTTTCTTCAAAAGTGCTAATTTATAACATTTGCGCAAAATATGCAAAATGACTTTACCGGCTGCTCCTCAAGCAAAAATTTTTGGAAACATTGGAAAAAGGGATTAACTTCGGTCTCCGAAAAACCAAGACGGAAAGTTGTGAAAAAGATTCTGCGGGCTACCCTTCTGACCATATTGATGATGACACTGAATGTTTGGACCGGTTCGGCCCACACGTCCGCGTCATGCTCGGTTCCGCGCGATTTCACACGAAACACTCCGTCCACACACAGAATAGGAATCAATGCCAGAGGAGCATGGCTGATGCCGACCCACAAGTTCTTCAGAGGAGAGAACGGAACAGGCAAGCCCCTGAACTACAGCGCATCAGCACATCTTCAATACTCCTACCAGTTCCCCGCGTCCAGCACATTCGGGACATTGTTCCCTACCGCATATCAGGGAATCGGAGTAGGCTGGAACACCTTTTTCGACAAGAAGGAAATCGGCATGCCGACTGCAGTCTATATATTCCAGGGAGCACAGATATGCAGACTCGCCAGCCGCCTCTCACTTGATTATGAATGGAATTTCGGCGCATCATTCGGCTGGAAGCCATTTCACGACGACGAGGAACTTGACGGCAAATCCAACATCTACAACACCGTAGTAGGCAGCAAGGTCAATGCCTATATCAATGCCAGTCTCATCCTCACCTACCGTCCTGTAAATCAGGCGACTCTGTTCTTCGGGGTCGATATTTCGCATTTTTCCAACGGCAACACGAGATATCCCAACGCCGGAGTAAACACATTGGGCATCAAGGTGGGCGGCACCTACGGTTTCGGAGAATGCAGCATGAGAAAACCGGGCGCCAAGCTGAGCCGCAAAGCTGATTACGGGTTCAATGACATCTGGTCAGGCACCAGGCCTTATTGCAGCATTCCGGATGAGAGAGATGAAAGCAGATTCATAAACAGGATGTCGCTGAACGTGACACTCTACGGCGCTCTGCGCTCGAAAGGTCTCATGTATGAGGACAATGCCTATATACTCGGAAACAAGTTCGCAGTGGCCGGCATTGACCTGAACCCTATGTACCGCATCGGAAAGTGCTTTGCAGCAGGTCTTTCCGTGGATCTGCAATATGATGAGAGCGCCAACCTCAGAAGCCACATAGCAGGCACAGACTATACTGAAGACGGCATAAAGCTGCTCGTCAGAAGACCTCCGCTGAAAGAATCATTGGCAGCAGGCCTCTCACTCAGGGCAGAGCTGATAATGCCGATTTTCACGGTAGGAGTCGGCGTCGGCCACAACATCATCTATAACGGAAGCGATTTCGACGGATTCTACCAGGTGTTCAATCTCAAGGCCAGTCTCACCAAGCGTCTTTTCCTGAACATCGGATACAAGCTTACAGACTTGAAGAGGCCGAACAACTTGATGATCGGCCTTGGATGGAGTTTTCACAGAATCAGAACGAAATGACCGGCAGTTCCAGATAACTTTCTGCTGACCAGATGGTCATGACCGCTTTCTTGTAGTCTGTAGCCTCTGCTTCATACTGATTCTTCAGATAAGTATGAGGGTTCATGGCAATGAGCGGGAACCATGAAGCCTGCACCTGCACCATAAGCTTATGCCCCGGGAGGAAATGATGGTCAATGTCACACATCGTGAAATCCGCATTGACCTTCTTGCCGGACTTGAGCGGCAGCGGCTTCTCGAAGCTTTTTCTGAATCTGAGCGGCATGACATCAGCTCTGACCAGCATCTGGTAGCCGTCAGGTCTGACATCTATCAGTTTCACAATGGCATCCGCATCTGTCAGGCGGGCATTGTCCTCAGGCGTGACGGAGACGCATACATGAACATTGACCGGTCCTGCGAGATGAAGCTCCTTTTCCAGAACAGGTGACGTGTAGGTGGCGACATCATTGCGTGCAGAACTGAATCTCTGGTCAGCAACCATATAGGCCCTGTCGCGACTGTTCGCGTCACTGTCCATGTAAGAAACAGGAGAAGCGGGATCAGATGTGATGGAACGGTTATAAGACATTGGCTCGGAAGACATTGAATAAGCCTCTCCGCCTTGTCCGAAGGTCAATGAATTTTCTCCCGAAAGATAGAGTTTCCTGAAATTCATCCCTACAGGCGGCCATACATCGTAACTTTCCCACAAATCTGTAACGTTCCGGTTTTCCATAACGCCGCGCATGGTCTCGCCTGAAGGACAGATATTTACGCGCGGAAGTCTTTCGTCGCAGTCCTTGCCGTCCAGATAATATGCAAAGAACGGATATTCCACATTGTCCTGATAATAAGCGCCGGTAGCCTCGCCGAACCACGCATCGGAAAGATGTCTTGCAGAGCGGTTGTTCCAGCCGCCGTGATACCATGGACCGGCAGTGAGGTAGAGCGGACAGTCAGGCGACATTTTCTTCAGCATGTCATAGGTGCGGAATGTGCCATAGCAGTCCTCAGCATCATAGAATCCGCCCGTAACCATCACAGGGACAGTGATATTCTTAAGATGGCGGCTCGGGTCCCTGTCTTTCCAGAAGGTGTCGTAGTTCGGATGGACCATCATCTGGCTCCAGAAACGTAGAGAGTCTCCGAAAAAGGCTGACAATTCGGAAATGGACTTGCCCTTGAAATAGTCATAGATATTCCCGTCAATGCGGACAAGGCTTGAAGGAGCGACCGTAGCAGGCTTCTTCATCTCGCGATAGAAGCCGGAACCGAATCTGTATGAATCTGTCAGGCACAATGCCCCGTTGTGATGTGCATCATCGCCCATATACCAGTCAGTAGCAGGCGCTTGCGGCGAAACCGCCTTGATGGCAGGATGACGGGACAATATGGCCAGCGTAGCATAGAATCCCGGATATGAAACTCCTTTCACTCCTACCTTGCCATTGTTCGCGGTATTGGCCAATATCCACTCTATCGAATCATAGACGTCCGTGGCATCATCGGTCTGCACGACTCCTTTCACATAGACAGTATCCGCAGCGCCGTCAATGCCGGACACATAAGGGCGCATCTGCTCGTATTTTCCTTCGCTCAGCATCCTGCCCCTTACATTCTGATACACAATTATATAGCCGTCAGCCACATAATTGGCCATATCTCCCTTGAGAGAGCCGCCGAACCCCGAACCGGCCTTCTTCACGCCAAGTTCTCCGGGAGCGAGCCCATAAGGCTTCAGCGAATAAGGAGTGCGCTGAAGCATCACCGGAGAGGTTTTTCTGCCGAGTTTTGCAAGATATTCCTGATTCGGCTCATAGAGTACAGTATATATATGTATGCCGTCACGTACCTTTACCATGACCTCACGTTTGGTGTAGTTCTGACTCAGCCACTCGTCGGTGACTATCCTTCCGTTCTGCGCGAAAGACAATGCCGACAGCACGAGGGCCATCAGCATTGACACGAAAAATCTCTTCATTCTTATATCTCCTGATACATTTTTATATATTCATCCCCAAAGAATGTCACCGTCTCTCCGTTCTCGAAGCCGAGACGGCCATAGAGGCGCTGAAGATAGTCCTTCCTGCTGTCCACAAGAAGTGTCGCCTTCGTAAATCCAAGAGCCTGCGCTTCTTCCAATGCATTCTGTATCAATATGCTGCCTATGCTGTGGCCACGGAATTCCGGTGCCACGGCCAACGAATCGAGATAGTACTCCCCTGCCTCAGTCTCTGTGCCGGGATTCGGCTTGTCCATATCCAATGCTTTGGAAATCAATGAGAAAGTAAGGTCGGCCGTTTCTTTATAGGAGGCCCCGTCATATGCAATCAATGCTCCGGCGACTTTTCCGCCGAAGGTAGCGACACATGTATTCTTCCAGCTGTACAGTGTATCGTCCCGCTTGCATATCTTTTCCAACACGGCCTCCAAGCCCGGCTTGGAAGCAAATTCAGTATGCTCTCTGTCCATTGCCTCAAGCACTACCCACGAAATAAATCGAGCATCTGCAGGAGTTGCTCTGCGCAGTTCCACGCGCGGTTTCACAAAAATCGCATCCATATTCTAAAAAAATCCATTCATATTTTGTAAATATAAAAAATTGTTTCTACATTTGCAAACGCAAACGGGGATATAGCTCAGTTGGCTAGAGCATCTGCTTTGCAAGCAGAGGGTCGTCGGTTCGACTCCGTCTATCTCCACAAGTTAAAGGGCTGACAAAGAAATTTGTTCAGCCTTTTTTCGTAACTTTCGGAAGTATCCTCATAATCAGCAGAATATGGCATTGGTATCGGGCGCCGGGAACGACCTGAAGTGGATTTGGAAGATTTCCCGCAAAACAAGATGGCAGGTAATACTGTGCTGCATCATTGAAGCGGCATATTTTTCCGTGTCAATGTTCTTTATCTGGGTAAGCAAGCATCTGATCGATATTGCGACAGGTGACGCGGAAGGAAGGATTCTGACTTTCGCATTTGTACTCGGAGGGTGCATATTGCTGCAGCAGGCATTGTCCATAGCAAGCGCGAGAATCGAAGCCAAGAGCGAGATAACACTCCGTGGCGATGTCAGAAGCAGGCTTTTCGGAAGGATCATGACCGGGAAATGGGCCGGCAAGGAGAAAATGCACTCGGGCGACCTGCTGAACAGACTGATGGATGACGTTACTGAAATCACGGAAACAGTCTGCTATACGATTCCCAAACTCACCGGTACTCTTGTCCAGCTGGTTCTCGCCACTTATTTCATTGCAAAAATCGACTACAGACTTGCCCTGGCAGTATTTTTCATCATGCCTGTCGCACTGATACTGAGCAAAAGCTGTTTCCGGAAACTCCGCAGGCTGACCAGGGACATCAAGGACTCGGACAGCAGCGTGCAGAGCCACATTCAGGAGAACATCCAGCACAGGACACTCATTTCCGCGATGGAACATACTGACTACTCGAGGGAAAGGCTCAACTCGCTGCAGGACGAACTGGAGGAAAAGGTCATAACCAAGACGGATTTCGCCCTGTTTTCCAGGACAATGATAAGACTCGGAGCCGGTGCAGGATATGCTACCGTACTGCTGTGGGGAGTATATGGTCTGCAAAACGGGACAATGACCTTCGGTATGATGGCGGCGTTCCTCCAGCTTATCTCCCAGATTCAGAGGCCTATACTTGACCTCAGCCGTCAGGTGCCCGGTTTTATCCGCACGGCAGCATCAGCTGAAAGGCTCAGGGAAATCGACGACATCGAGACGGAAGACACTGACAGGCACATCGTACTGGACGGGACATCCGGAATAAGGATAGAGAACCTGACGTTTTCATATCCTGATGGAGAGAAGCTGATTTTCGAGAATTTTTCATACGATTTCAAGCCGGGCAGCCTCACGGCTATATTCGGCGAGACAGGTATCGGCAAGAGCACGCTGATCCGCCTGATGCTGGCTCTGCTGGAGCCTGACAAGGGCAACATCTATATATACAACAAGGACAATGTCCTGAAAGCCTCACCATCCACAAGGGGCAACTTCATCTATGTGCCTCAGGGCAACACCCTTATAAGCGGCAGTATCCTGGACAATCTCCTGCTCGGACGTCCTTATGCCACACAGGATGAAATCAGAGAGGCTCTTCACTACGCTATGGCAGACTTCGTCTGGTCTCTGCCTGACGGTCTGAATACGGTATGCGGGGAATCCGGAGCAGGCCTCAGCGAGGGACAGGCCCAGAGAATCGCCATAGCGAGAGCCCTGCTCAGACAGGGCGGCATTCTGCTTCTGGACGAGCCGACTTCAGCTCTGGACGCGGAAACCGAAAAAGCGCTGATTGCAAATCTGCGTGAGTGTTCACAGAACAAGACTCTTATCATAATCACGCACAGGGAATCGATTTCAGGACTTTGTCCTGAGACTCTGTTCATAAAGAAATAAACAGCGGCATCCAAAAGCATGCCCCCTAAAAAGGCAAAGAGATACGAACTTTCACATCCGTATCTCTTGGGGGTCAGAAGCAATAGATCCAATCTATCTATATCAGCTTCTAAATTCTCAGTTTTTATTAGAAGACGTCCGGTTACCAGTTAAAACGTTCGTCCCGGACTCTGGGTGCAAAGTAAAGACTAAAAATTTAGACGAAAAACGGAGACCATTTCTGATCTCCGTTCTCTGTGCTCCCTTAGGGGCTCGAACCCTAGACCCCAACATTAAGAGTGTCGTGCTCTACCAACTGAGCTAAGGAAGCAAAACTTCTTTGTGATCCGTTCGGGGCTCGAACCCGAGACCCCAACATTAAAAGTGTTGTGCTCTACCAACTGAGCTAACGAATCTCTCCATTCCCCGCGTTTTTCAATACTTTTAATATCGCTGGACTCTCAAGTGTTGTCTTGTTTTCCAAACGGGATTGCAAAGATAGGCACAAAATCTGAACTTGCAAACATTTGGGCGAAAAATTTTCAAAAAACTTTACCTAAATGGTTTTAAACCGAGATTATGCCTTAAACAGACTGAGATTTTCCCTTCCGGGAAGGAGTTCACCGGCCTCGATACGGTGAACAATCTCCACAACCTTGTCATTGCACGGAGTAGGCACCCCTACCCTGCGGCCCTGCTGCGAAACTGAGCCGTTGATGGAATCCACTTCCGTCTTCTTTCCTTTCTCCAGATCCTGAAGCATACTTGCCTTGAGTTTCGCGTGTTTGCGGATAGCAAGCGGAATCAGCATAAAGGCCAATGCCTTCTTAATAGGATTGTGATAATCGAAGAGTCTCACAATATCCTTCCCCTGCACCGGTTCGATCTTGATTCCTGAGGCATGACATACATCTATACACTCCTTCATAAGAGATTGCACCACCCTTCTTGAGTCTTTCTTTGCCGCAGCCTCACCGAAAGTGCATCCGAGCACCGCACTCATTCCGGAGAAAGCAGAATTGATCAGCAGTTTGCTCCACCTGGTCCCGATAAAATTCCGGTCAATTTCCACACTCCCCATCATTTTCAAGAGAGAAACCACATCATCCAGATGGTTTGGGGTCTCGGAAAAGATTGTTCCCAATGAAAAAGTCAGACTGTCAGGTGAACTGGTCAGCTCACACACCCCCGGGCCCAACATTGTCGCGCCCCAGGCCACCGTACATCCGATAACCCGTTTTTCTCCGACAACATCTGCTATCTGGTGCTCCGGAAGGCCGTTCTGCAACGTGACAATCACACCATCATCCTCAAGATAGTCCTTGAGAAACGGGACAGTCTCACTGTTTCCCTGCTGCTTTGTCATCAGGAAAATGATATCATATTTCCCGGCCATCTGCTTGTCAGTAATGGCATTGACTTTCTGGACGAAATCCACAGTCCCCACAATCTTCGCTCCCTTTTCATTCAGAGCCTGGACGTGCTTCTCATTGTGATTTATAAGGTCAATGTTTCCTCCCTTGGAGGTTATGTATGCACCGAGTATCGTTCCCAATGAACCGGCACCGTAAATCGCTGCTCTCATGACTAAGTAATCCTTTAAACGCTTACTAAATAAATCTTTTCTGCTGTTCGTCGTATTCAAATCCGGCTGCAGAGAGTTTCTCTTCCAATATTTTGCGGTCCTTGTGGAAATAGTCGCAAATCTGGTCCAGGTTGTCGAATTCCTCATCACGCAACAAAAAATTGATAGCCGAAGCCAACATCGGCATATCGTTTTCAGGCAAATGCTCCATAATATTATAGTATATTTTCCAATTTGTCCACTGCATCCTCCAGGTCGGTACGGAAACTCAGATGATCCATCAGATAGTCCGCTTTCCCGGCCGCCAGGTATTCATACAGGTCTCTGTTCATATCCATCGCATAAGAAGCTACGGCCGTCTCGATTTCATCTTTCTGCATAGGGTTTCCGGAATAGATGTAAACCCTTAGCTTCTGATGAAAAATACAATAGGCTGATTCTATCACGTTCTTGTCAAAGTTCTCCAATGTCCTATATTTTTCTCGCCGACAAAGTTAACATATCTTTTGGCGAGACTTACTCAAAATCGCAAGATTTTATGTAAGTTTGCAGATCATAAGTAAGCATAAAAAAAATAAGTTGGTAAAGATTTGTGAAGGATTTTCGAGGATAGATTTCTTTTCGAAGAAGGAGTGTACCGGGCGTACACGACTGATGAGAAAAGGAATATAGACCGAAAAGACGAGCAAAGATTAACAAGTTATTTTTTAAGGATTACTAAACTGAAAGACAATGTATTCTTTTCTTATCAGCCTTTTAGCACTCGTGGCAGGTTACTTCATCTATGGTAAAGTAATCGAAAAAGTGTTCGGCATCGATTCTTCCAGAAAGACCCCGGCGATCACTCACGCTGACGGAGTGGATTTCATTCCCATGCCTGCCTGGAAAGTCTATATGATCCAGTTCCTGAACATTGCCGGAACAGGTCCGATATTCGGAGCCATCATGGGAGCCAAATTCGGCCCTTCATCCTATCTGTGGATAGTGCTCGGCTGTATTTTCGCAGGAGCTGTGCACGACTATATGACCGGAATGCTGTCCATCAGGAACAACGGCGCAGGACTTCCTGACCTGGTAGGGAAATACCTCGGTAAAGGAACGAAGACCTTCATTCTGGCATTCTCCATCATCGTGCTTATGCTGGTAGGAACAGTGTTCGTATTCAGCCCTGCTCTGATTTTAGGAGACATCGCAGGAGACGGCAGCAAAATGGCAATAATGCTCTGGGTCGGTATTATTTTCCTGTATTATCTCCTGGCCACCCTAATGCCTATCGACAAGATAATCGGAAGAATCTACCCTCTGTTCGCATTCGCATTGATCTTTATGGCAGCGGCGCTGATGGTGTGCCTTTTCGTCAAATGGCCTGCGCTTCCGGAAATCTGGGACGGACTCGGCAACCTCGGAGAATCTGAGGGACTGCTCAAGGGCCAGCCTATTTTCCCTTGTCTTTTCATCACCATCGCCTGCGGTGCAGTGAGCGGCTTCCACGCCACTCAAAGCCCGCTGATGGCAAGATGCGTAGCTGATGAAAAGCTCGGAAGACCCGTATTTTACGGAGCAATGATAACTGAGGGCATCGTGGCATTGATCTGGGCCACAGTATCATCCTGGTTCTTCTTCGACGGTGGAGCCGCAGCGACAGGAGGTACGCTCTCGGCATCCGCACCGGATGTTGTGGTCAAGGTTTCGGAGAACTGGCTGGGCATTCTCGGTGGCATCCTCGCCATCCTCGGTGTGGTGGCAGCGCCTATAACAAGTGGAGACACTGCGTTCAGAAGCGCGCGTCTCATCGTGGCCGACTTCATGCACCTGACACAGAAGCCTATACGCAACAGGCTGATGATCAGCATTCCGCTTTTCATCATCGCCGGCTTCCTTCTCTGGTACAATATCGCTGACGAGGACGGGTTCAATGTTATCTGGAGATATTTCGGCTGGGCTAACCAGACATTGGCAGTATTCATGCTCTGGACAGCCACAGCCTACCTGGTCAAGAACAAGAAAGGCCTTGCCTATATGATTACCATGCTGCCTGCCGCATTCATGACATCTGTCTGCACCACATATCTATGTGTAGCCAAGATCGGTTTCAATATGCCGACATCCTGGAACTATACCATAGGAGCATCAGTATTCGCGCTCTCAATCATCATATTCTACATCCTGTATTTCAAGGCCACAGCCAAGAAACAGTCCTGAATGACCGAATTCCATGAATCAGACCGACAACACTGACAATGTGCTTGAGCTTGCATCTGAAGCGGGGCATATTCTTCTTCAGAACGGAGCGGAGATTTCCAGAGTGGAAGACACTATGGCGAGAATCGCTGCGCATTATGGTGTGGAGACAGGTAACTTTTTCGTGCTGAGCAACGGTATCTTCACGACAAGTTCTCCGGGCAGATATGCCAAGGTGGAATTCATTCCTATCAGGGCCATACAGCTGTCCAAAGTGGTGGCTGTAAACAAGTTGAGCTTCGACATTGCCGCGGGCAAATATACTTTGGAGCAGGCTCGGGAAGAACTTGAACGGATAAAAGCAGGCAGCCCCAAGCCTGCGTGGGAGCAGATTGCCGGGTCCGCCTTCGGAGCAGCAGGATTCTGCGCAGTGTTCGGCGGCAGTTTCATCGACTGCGCAGCCGACTTCGTAATCGGCGCCCTGCTCTACGTATTCTGTCTGTATTTCAGCGAAAGATACATGTCCAAAATCGTCGGAGGTATCTGCAACGCACTGATAGCCACGCTTCTGAGCATTGTCGCATTCAGGCTTGGAGCCGGCGAGAGCCTGAGCAACATCATCATGGATTGGGATGGCAGTTTCTGGCCGCATTCATAGGCACTTTCGCATTTGCCATTCTCTTCGGCTCGCCGAGGAAACAATATTTCGCGGCCGGCCTTATCGGAGCACTCGGATGGGCGGCTTACCTGCTGATGGTCAGAGCATTGGGCAGTTCAGCTTTCGTGGCGATACTGATTGCCACAGCATTGGTCTGCATCCTTTCCAGATTTGCCGCGGTATCACACAAATGTCCGAGCACAGTGTTCGTGCTCTGCGGAATCTTCCCGCTTGTGCCGGGAGCCGGCGTGTTCTGGTTTACTTATTATCTGATTTCCAGCCAATTCCACCTGTCGGCAATGACAGGTTTTACGGCCATGAAGGCAGCACTCGCCATAGCACTTGGCATCGTCTTCGCCATGGAACTGCCTCAGAGAATGTTCTCCGGCAGCAGGAAACGTCATTGACCGGCCTCAAAAGAACATCTTTGCCACATCGGGAAACGCCATTAAGCAGTCTTCTCGAGAATCTGGCGGGCGCGGGATAGAGCGACATTGATGTCCGGACAGATATTCTTTTCACCCAACAGATGGTAGAACCCGGCCTTCTGGAGAGTATTGTGCACCTTGGGATTGACACCTGAAAGCACGACCGTAATCTTGTTCTTGCGGCTCATCTCGCAGAGGTTGGAAAGGTTGTGGATACCGGTCGAATCGATGAAAGGCACCTTCCTCATGCGTATGATCCTGACCTTGGAACGGTCCCTGAATTCGCTCATAAGTTCCTCAAACTGAGTGGCTACTCCGAAGAAGTAAGGGCCGTTGATTTCATAGACCTCTACACCTTTCGGAATGGACAAGCCTTCGTCGTAGGTATGGATACCGGATTCGTCCTGCACCTTGATCTCATTCTTCACCGCAGTAATCTCGGTCGTTTCCATTACTCGCCTCATGAACAGGACACATGCAAGCATAAGGCCCACGGCTATAGCCACGGTCAAGTCGAAAACCACTGTCAGGAAGAAGGTTATGAGCAATACGGTAACATCTGACTTCGGATTCTTGAGCAATGCCCTGAATGTCCTCCAGCCGCTCATATTGTAGGAAACCACCACGAGTACGCCTGCAAGACACGCCATCGGGATATATTTGGCCAACGGCATAAGGAACAGCATGATAAGCAGCAGGACCACCGCGTGGATCATGCCCGCAACAGGAGTACGGCCGCCATTGTTGATATTGGTCATTGTCCTTGCTATGGCACCTGTAGCCGGAATTCCGCCGAAAACAGGAGTCACCATATTCGCAATTCCCAGGGCAATGAGTTCCGTATTGGAGTTGTGGTGGTCACTGATCATACCGTCCGCCACAGTAGCAGAAAGCAGGGACTCGATAGTTCCGAGCGCGGCGATGGTCACTGCTATCGGGAAAAGGCTCTTGACAGCCTCCCAGTCGAGCGACGGCACTTCAGCCTTCGGCAGGTGGGAATCTATCGAGAACCGGTCGCCGATAGTGTCAATGCCGGTGATTCCGAAGCTGTTTTTCATAATATAGACAGCCACAGTCACAAGCACGATTGCGACCAGTGAACCGGGCACTCTCTTGGCTATTCTCGGGACAATGACGATAATCGCCACGCTTACAAGGCTCACCGCAGCATCCCACCAGTTCACGGTGTCGAAATGTCTGAAATACAGCATCCATTTGCCGATAAAGTCTCCCGGAACGGTTTCCCCGCCGAACGTGAGACCGAACACATCGGCCATCTGGGTAGTGAAAATCGTGACTGCGATACCGCTGGTGAAACCTATCACTACCGGATACGGAATAAACTTGATGACTGTTCCTAATTTGAACACTCCCAACAGGATCAGCAGCACGCCGGCCATTACAGTAGCCGCAGCAAGTCCGGAAAGGCCATATTGCTGAATGACTCCGTAAACGATGACGATGAACGCTCCTGTTGGTCCTCCGATCTGCACTTTGCTGCCGCCGAGGAAGGAAACGATAAAGCCTGCGATTACAGCGGTAATGATTCCTTTCTCAGGAGACACTCCTGATGCAATGGCAAATGCAATGGCGAGAGGCAAGGCTACAATGCCCACAATCACGCCGGCCATCAGGTCTGAAAGGAACGCCGATTTACTGTAGGAACGGACACAGGTCAGAAATTTCGGATGAAAGTCAAGTTTACCAGTCATATCATAATACGAATAAGGGCGGCAAAGGTATTCATTTGTCGCCCTCATTCCAATATTTAAACGATACTAATTACGCAAATCAGTCATCTAAAACGTTATCTCACTGCACTCAGGACCACTTCAGAGAGTGACGGATGCGAATGCACCGTGCATTTCAGGTCATTGACAGTGCCATGGAGAGCCATCGTTGCGGTCACTTCCTGAACCAGGTCGGAAGCATGTGCGCCAAGTATATGGGCACCTAAAATCGTACCCTTAGGATATGTACCGTCTTCGCCAGTATAGGCAATGATTTTACAATATCCTTCAGTCTCGTCCATAGCCAAAGCCTTGCCGTTGGCCCTGAACATTGACTTATAGCACTTTATGGCGTAGCCTTTTTCCTTGCACTGCTCTTCAGTGAGACCGACAGTCGCAACCTCAGGCACCGTAAACACTGCCGCCGGCACGATTCCGAAATCGATCTTCTCCGGTTCCTGCAGCAAGTTGTTCTCTGCTAGAATCGCATTCAATGCCACTCTGCCCTCAAATGTAGCCACGTGCGCAAGCATCAGACCGCCGCGGATATCGCCCACAGCAAAAATATGAGGGACATTGGTCCGCATATCAGCATCCGTGACAATGCCCTTAGGGGTAAAGTCAATGCCGATGTCGGCAAGATTCAGCGACGCGAGATTAGGACGTCTGCCGACTGCCATCAGTACGGTATCGGCAACCACCTCTTCCACAGCGTCCTTCTTCTTGTAAGAGACTTTCAGGCCTTCATCCGGACATTTCTCCACAGAAAGCACCTGAGCGGCCGTCTCGATATTGATTTCACGCTTGCCGAGAGCCTGCTTCAGACGCTTTGCAAGGTCGGTATCGAAATGCGGCAGCACATCCTTGCAGTATTCAAGGACAGTGACCTGAGAGCCGAAGCTGTTGAAAATGGATGCGAATTCCAGGCCGATGACTCCGGCGCCGATAATGCACAGTCTGCTTGGAACATGGTCGATTTCAAGCATTTCCTTGGACGTGATGACACCTTCCAAGTCAGCTCCAGGAATAGGAAGTGAGGCAGATACCGAACCGGTCGCAATCATGATGTAATCCGAAACGATTTCGGTAACCTCTCCTTCGGCTGATTTCACCTCGACCGTATGGGCATCCTTGAACGAAGCCTTGCCCTGCACGATATGTATCAGTTTGTTTTTCAATATCATACCGATACCGCCGCGAAGCTGGTCCACCACTTCGTTCTTCCTCTCCATCGCCTTATGGATATCGAAGACAAAAGCGGGAGCTCCATCAGGCTGACCGGCAAAACTGACACCGAATTTCTCCGCCTTGCGGACATCTTCTATCAGTTCAGCGTTACGGCACAATGCCTTGGTAGGGATGCAGCCCTCATTCAGACAAGTTCCACCGAGAGGGCCTTCTGAAATCAAATATGTTTCAATGCCATTTGCAGCGGCGGCCGCAGCGGTTTCATATCCGCCGGGCCCCGCGCCTATAATTGTCAATATCATGTCTTCTGTCGAGATATATCAGTCCCAGAATTTCAGCTTCGGCTGTCTTGCCGCCATTGTTTCATCCGGCCTTCCGATTGGCGTACAATGAGGTGCGCCCTTCAGGATGGCAGGAGATTCAGCGGCCTCCGCAGCGATTTTACGCATCACTTCGATGAACGCGTCGATTGTTTCCTTGGACTCCGTTTCTGTAGGCTCTATCATGATGGCCTGATGGAACAGGAGTGGGAAATAAATCGTCGGAGCATGGAAGCCGAAATCGAGCAGTCTCTTGGCAATGTCCAATGTAGTTGCGCCCGGCACTTCTTCTGAAGAATCAGTAGCAGGACGTCCACCGTCATTGACAAGACCGTCGAAGACGAACTCATGTTTGCAGATCGAAGGAATCGGAAGCTTGTAGCAATCCTTGAGGCTCTCCTTGATATAGTTCGCAGACATTGTCGCAAACTTGCCGGCCAGACGGATGTTCTGGCGGCCGAGCATCAGGATATAGCAGCAAGCCCTCAGAATCACACCGAAATTGCCCATGAATCCGGAAACATGACCTACTGAATTTTCCGCCGCATTCACCATTTCGAACTTGCCTTCAGCGTTCTTGACAACGTGAGGCACAGGCAGATACTCCTTCAGATGAGAAGCCACGCCTACAGGACCTGAGCCCGGACCGCCGCCTCGAGGCCGTTTTCCTTGGACTTCACGACTACCACTTCCAGGCCGCAGACTGCCGCACTGGCAGGATTGGTTCCGTGTGCACTGTCAGGAACGATGATCTTGGTCCTGCCCAGATCTCCCCTGCTGATATGGTACTGACGCATGATCATCAGACCTGTAAGCTCACCGTGTGCGCCTGCGCAAGGATTGAATGTGAAGGCAGACATTCCGGTAATCGCAGACAGGTATTTCTCCATATCGTAATATACCTCCAACGCGCCCTGTACTGATGCAGACGGCTGGAGAGGATGCAGACCGAGGAAGCCAGGCATTGCCGCCACCTTCTCATTGATCTTAGGATTGTACTTCATGGTACAGCTGCCGAGCGGATAGAATCCGGTATCGACACCGAAATTCATCTGCGACAGATTCGTATAATGTCTGACGACATCCACCTCACTCACCTGAGGCAGAGGCAGTTCAGATTCTCTTGCAAGAGCCTGAGGTACAGCCACATCACAGACAGGGAACTCACATTCCGGCAGAGAGTATCCGCTTCGTCCAGGTTTGGACAATTCGAAAATAAGTTTGTCGTAATATTTCATATCTATACCTCCTTGACTGCTTCAACTAATGAATCCACTTCTGCCCTTGTCCTCTTCTCCGTAACACAGAAACTTACATAGCCTTCTTCCGTAGCCAATGCTCCGAAGAATCCCTCGTCAAGAAGTTTCTGCTGAAGTTTTTCTACAGGAACAAGCGGTTTCAGCACGAATTCTTTCAGGAAAGGCTTGTCGAACACAGGTTCGAACTTGCCTGTCTTGAGAAGTTCTCCATAAAGATAATGCGCTCCTGCAGATGAAAGAGAGTTCACCTTGGCAAGACCTTCCTTGCCCATAAGCGACATATATACAGTCACATACAGGGCCATCAGGCTCTGGTTAGAGCAGATGTTGCTGGTAGCTTTCTCCCTGCGGATATGCTGTTCGCGTGCCTGCAGAGTAAGCACGAAACAACGCTTTCCGTCAGCGTCCTGTGTCTGTCCGACAATACGTCCCGGCATCTTGCGCACATAATCTTTGCGGCAGGCCATAAAGCCGACGTAAGGACCTCCGAAGCACATCGGAATACCGAGAGACTGACCGTCGCCGACAGCGATATCGAAGTCCCATTCGCCCGGAGTCCTGACTACCGCCAATGCAGACGGGTCGCAATACTCTACGGCTATGGCTTTCGCCTCGTGAACTGCATCTGCGAAGCCTGTAAGGTCCTCGACAATGCCGAATCTGTTCAGAGACGGCACGATCACACCGGCCACATCTCCTTTGGCCAGTTCCTCTTTCATCGACTCAAGTCCTGTCTGGCCGTCCTTCATCGGAATACAGCCGAGCTGGACATTGTGGAACTTGGCATATGTCTCCACCACTTTCCAGACATGAGGCAAAAGGGTCTCAGAAAGCAGCACTCTGGTCTTGCGCTTGGTGCAGGCAACTGCCATCATCATCGCCTCCGCTGCAGCTGTAGGGCCGTCATACATGGAAGCGTTGGACACGTCCATTCCTGTCAATGCGCATATCATGCTCTGATACTCAAAGATATAGCGCAATGTTCCCTGCGAGATTTCAGCCTGGTACGGAGTGTAAGCAGTAAGGAATTCAGAACGGGAACAGATATAAGGTATCACCGATGGCGTATAGTGGTCATAAGCGCCGGCACCGGCAAACACTTTCAGATGCAGATCCTTCTTGTCCAAGGATTCAAAGAATGAGCGTACCTGCTGCTCGGACATTGCGTCAGGCAGGTCATATTCTCCGCGATAAATGAATTTATCCGGAACATCGGAGTACAGGTCATCCAGCGACCCGACTCCGATACGCTCCAGCATTGACTTTATATCATCCTCAGTATGAGGAAAATATGAGAATGTTGACATAGCAGATTATTTTTCAGTCAACTTGGTGTACTCCTCAGCGCTGATGAGGTCGTTCAACTCCTCAGGGTCGCTCATCTTCACCTTGATGATCCAGTTCTCATATGGATCCTGGTTCACCAGCTCAGGAGCATCCTCGAGAGCCTCGTTGTTCTCTACAACGACACCGCTGACAGGGCTGATAAGGTCACTTGAAGCTTTCACGCTTTCGAGAGCGCCGAATTCCTCGCCCTTTACGACCTCATCGTCAACGTCAGGCATATCCACATAAGTAATGTCGCCCATCTCGCTCTGTGCGAAATCAGTGACGCCGACAATTGCGATATCGCCTTCTACTTTCACCCATTCGTGTGTCTCGCTGTAACGGAGACTTTCCAATACTTTGCTCATAATCAAAATGTTTCAGTTGTTAGTATTATTTTTTATAATTTGTCTGATAGAATCTCTTCTTGATCACCTTGCCCGGGAATACCTTCTTGCGGATACGGATCCAGAGAGGCGTGTCGAGTTTCGAGTATGCAGTCTGCACCATTGCGAAGCAGATGCTCTTTTCCAACGAGATGGAGTGGTAGCCGGTAGTGACCACACCGACCTGTGTCCCGTCTTCGGTTTCCACCGGATATGTGGCGCGAGGTATCGCCTTGTCCTCCAACTCGATACCTACGAGTTTACGCTCAGTCCCCTCTGCTTTCTGCTTTGCTACTACATCCTTTCCGATGAACTCTTCCTTGTCAAGTTTGCAGAACATCCCGAGACCGGCCTCTATAGGTGTGATGGTATCAGAAAGTTCATCTCCGTAAAGAGGAAGACCTGCCTCGAAACGCAGAGTGTCACGACATCCGAGTCCGCAAGGCACCACTCCATTGTCGAGAAGTTTCTTCCATATTTCCTTGATGTCCTCACAGGTGGTATAAAGTTCGAAACCGTCCTCTCCTGTGTAACCTGTACGGCTGACCACCATTCTGTGGCCGTTCCACTGTGCCTCATAATAAGTGTAGAATGTCAATTCAGCTGCCTCTGCAAGTCCGAGAACTTCAGTTACGACTTTCTCGGCGCCAGGTCCCTGAACAGCAATCTGGCCCCAGTTGTCGGAATCATTGACCACCTTCACATCATAGCCTGCGGTCTGGGCGAGAATCCACTCATAATCCTTGTCAATGTTGGCCGCATTGACTACAAGCAGGAAATGGTCTGGCTCGAACTCCCTGTAAACCAGCAGGTCATCCACCACGCCACCGTCCGGATGAAGCATCATTCCGTAGAGCACTTTGCCCGGCTCGAAGCCGCGGATTTCATTGGTAAAAATATGATTGACGAATTTCTCAGCGTCCGGTCCGCTCACAAAAATTTCTCCCATGTGAGACACGTCGAACATTCCGACCGCATGACGTACAGCATTGTGCTCCTCGGTTATGGAGGAATACTGTATCGGCATCATAAATCCGGCAAACGGACTCATCTTGGCTCCGAGAGCCACGTGGCTGTCATACAGACAGGTTTTCTTAAGATTTTCTTCCATTATCTAGTGTTAATTTTTATGTGTTGACTTACTATTGTTTCAGAATGGACAGGAATGCCTCAGTACCAAGACCGGCGACATAAGGACTCGGATCAATGTCCCCGAGCGCCTCCCTTATCTTGGCGATATCATATTCCTTTCCATTCAGTTTCTCTGAAAACAATTCTTCCAATCCATCTTTTATCGGGAAGAAATCTCCTGACAAGTGGCAGCCGGTCACAGTTTCCGCTTCCACATCCAGTTCCAGACAGATTTCTCCTACACCGCTGATTCGTCCGCTGTGACGTACCGAATACCTATGGTTTCTGCCCTTCAGGAAGTCCGGATTCAGATAGCCTGCCTCAATCTCCTCAATATCAGCAATCTGCGCATCAGACAGGACAATCTCGTCTATCGTTTCCCCCTCCGAACAGAAACATTTCTTCAAATATAGTTTGAAAAGGTCAATATTCCTCAACGGACTGTCAAGTTTTTCATATAAAGGCTTGAGATTGGTCACGTGTTGGCGGACAGAGGACACGCCTTTGCTCTGAATCTTGGCCCCGGACGGTGTAATCGCCCGTTCAAGAGCATCGAAATCAGTGTCGAACAGCATTGTCCCGTGCACGATACTGGACTGCGGCTTCAGGAAAAAGGCATTGCCCGAAACTTTCTTCCCGTCTATCATTACATCATTTCTTCCTGACTTATAAGCATTTACGCCAGTAGCGGAAAGATAGCCGGACAACTCATCCAGATATTTTTCGAAGGCAGCAGCCACATCAGTCGTGTCCGTGATATAGGAGAGCATAATGTTGCCTTTGTCAGAATAGACGCATCCGCCGCCGCTTTTTCTTCTGAAAAGATTTACGCCATGTTCCTTGCAATAAGGAATATTCACCTCAGCCTCCATTACTTGGTTGCGTCCGAAAATCACGGTAGGACTCACCTGCCACATAAAGAATGCCTCCTTGTCGGCCTTGCCGGCGAGGATTGTATGCAGATGCGCCGCCACGTATTCCTCCATTGCGAGATAGAATACGAGACGACGCTCTTTTTCAGGTACAGATATGTATGTCATAACTAATGGTGTAATCAATACCGTCAGATGGCAAGTCTGAAACCGAATGTTGATTTCACGTTGCATGCAGGTATGCTCGAACGGTTGGCCACCCTGCAGGCATCCCATTTGGATGCAGCACTGCCGCCCCTCAACATGCGGAACTTGCCCGCAGTATTGAAGCAAGGGTCGTTCTGTTCGGCTGATGTGTAATCATACTGACCGTCCTGACACCACTCCCAAGCATTGCCAGACATATCGTAAAGTCCGAGCTCGTTTGGCTGGAACTGTTTAACCTTCATCACTTTGGATGAAGCGGAGGACAGATATGCAGCCACCTGGCTCACATAATTAGAACCTGCAAACTGCTTGCCAATGGAAAGGTTTCCGCCTCTCGCCGCATACTCCCATTCAGCCTCTGTAGGCAGCCTGAACTTTCTTCCAGTCAGACGGTTGAGCTTCACGATAAATTCCTGGCAATCATACCATGACACGTTGATTACAGGCTTTTCCGGCTCATCCGCGCTGTTCATATACGGGAGTTTTCCCATAACTGCAAGCCACTGGCCCGCAGTCACTTCAGTCTGACCGATTTCAAATCCTGACAATGTCACTTTATGCACCGGTGACTCATCGCTGCCTGCCATCTTGCCCTGCTCCTGAGTGGCGCCCATATCGAATGCTCCGCCTTTCACGCCGATCATTCTGAACTGTACTCCAGCTGCCTCGATAACCTCTGACGCTGAACTGTGCTCCCTCTCGACTACCCGTGTAACCACAGCCGCAAGAATATCTTCAGGAACGGCAGTTTCAGTATTCACAACAACTCTGAAACTCAGGCCCGGTTTCTTTACGTATCCGCCTTCCGGAACTCTGGACTTATAGGATCTTGTCACCCTCTGCTCTGTCTTTTCGGCACACAACGGGTCGATGGCAAGTGTATCTCCAAGTGACTCCACAAATGCGTCGGCGCACCATTCCATGCAGGAAGCGTCCGCCTCGATGGCGCCTGTAAGCAATGCATATTCCCACTGGGCTTCAGTCGGAAGCGAGAACGGAATACCTGTCATCTTGGACAATTTGCCGAGGAACTTGATGCAGTCATCCTGTGAGACCATATCCACAGGTGCAGTTTCTGACGTCGCAGTTCCTGCATCTGAGCCCATCACGGCCTTCCATACGCCCTTGCTTATTCTCTGGCTTGAGATCGAGAATCCTTTCAGGACTACCTGGTGGACAGTCGCTCCTGAAATCCTGACGCCTGACGGTGTCTTGCCCATGGCAAAATTACCGCCCTCTACAGTTACCATCGGAATCATCGCGTCCGCGACCTTGACCTCAGACGGAACATCCACACCAGCAGCACTTTGCACTGCGCTTCCTCCACAAGAGGACAACACCGCAGCCACTGCCGCCGCAACAACAAAACTTAACTTCTTCATGTCAATCAAATAATCTATCAGTCTATCAGTCAACATCAGGTGTTTCCCAGACTTTGGTTTCTTTACACTCGATCATGATGGACTGTCCGCCGCAACCGATACGGAACTGACCTTTTTCCAGACGCCATCTGCAGTCCTGGCCTACAAATGCAAGGTCATGGGCAGGAACTTCGAGCCTGACCGTCTTGGTCTCACCAGGTTCCAGACTGATCTTGGTGAACTGACGGAGTCTTCTGACATCAGGAACCACACTTGCCACGACATCGCTGGAGAACAGCATCACGGCCTCTTTTCCTGCGCGGTCACCGATGTTCTTCACATTGACCTCGAACACGAGATTGTCGTCAGCGGTGAAGCCGTCAGCAGAAGGCGAAACTATCTTCAAGTCGCTGTATTCGAATTTCGTATAGCTCAATCCTGCTCCGAAAGGCCACTGCACGTCCATTACGGCATCATAATTATACAGACCGGACATGGTCTGCACGTTCTCGCTGACCTTATAGTCATAGGTATGGAGCGAATTCACATAACGGCTGTAAGTGAACGGAAGACGTCCGCTGAAGTTCTCCTTGCCGGAAATGAGGTATGCAAGTGCATCACCGCCGAAGTTGCCCGGAAGCATAATGTCCACGACAGCGGAAGCGAGCGGTTCAATGTCATTGATGATGCGAGGCCTGCCTTCATTGAGCACCAGTATCACAGGCTTGCCGGTGGAGGCGAGTTCCTTCACGAGATTCTTCTGGTTTACCGAGAGATTCAAGTCATTGATATTGCCAGGAGTCTCGCAATATGTGTTCTCACCAATGCAGGCTACGATTACATCAGCCTTGCGTGCGGCTTTGACTGCGGCACGGATATCCGGCTCGTTTTCTCTCTGCCATTTGCCGTTGTTGTAGCCGCCTGTCATATCATAAGTCACACCCGGCTCATAAATCACATTGGACTTTCCATATACTGACTGGAGAGCCTCGAGAATAGTGTTGTACTGGCTTGCGAACTTGTCGGCATCACCCTGCCAGGTATATGACCATCCGCCGTTCAATGTCCTCATAGAGTTTGCGTTAGGGCCTGTGACAAGGATCTTGGTCCCCTGCTTGAGAGGGAGGATGTCATTGTCATTCTTGAGCAGGACCATAGACTCCACTGCTGCCTGACGGGCATTGTCAGAAAACTCCTTGCCTGCGAATTTCTCATAACCGTCAACATTCCATACCGGGTTCTCGAAGAGGCCCAGGCGGTATTTGAGGCGGAGACATCTGCGCACTGCATCATCGATTCTGGACATCGGAATCATCTTTTCATTGACAGCAGCGATAATATCCGTGCATACGTCCAGGTGATAAGGGTCCATAATCATATCGATACCGGCATTGATTCCGAGCGCGAGAGCTTCCTTGCGGTCTGCAGCGACGCGTTCGCGGGTATAGAGATTGTCAATGTCGGCCCAGTCGGTTACGATGAGGCCGTCCCAGTTCTGCTGCTCCTTGGCCCATACTGTAAGATATTCGTGGCTTGAGTGGACAGGCACGCCGTTGATGGAAGCTGAGTTCGCCATTATTGTCAATGCGCCTGCTCTCATGCATTCCTTGAACGGGCGGAAATATTTGTCTCTCAAATCATTAGGTGCAACATATGCAGGCGTCCTGTCTTTTCCTGTAGCTGTAGCGCCATAGCCGAGATAATGCTTGATGCTTACGGCAACATGTTCAGTGTCAATGTGGTTAGGGTCTTCTCCCTGAGCGCCTACGGTTTCAGCCACTGACATTTCTGCCTGGACGAACGGATCTTCGCCCCAGCTTTCCCAGACACGTGGCCAGCAAGGATTCCGGCTCAAGTCCATAACTGGAGAGAATACCCACGGACACATGGCTGCTCTGGTTTCATAGCCGATCACTTCTCCCATTTTATGGGCATATGAGCGATCGAATGTAGCGGCAAGGTTCACTTCCTGCGGATAGAATGTCGCTCCAGTGACATATGTAGCGCCATGTATCATATCCAGACCATAAACCATCGGAATACCGAGTTCTTCCATCGTGATGTCCTGAATCAGCTTTATCTGCTCTGCAGTAATGGCCCTGTCGCGGCTTGTCGCGCCGAACGTATTCAGGAATGAGCCTATCTTATATGTTTTCACAAGATTGCGGACTTTAGCCGGATCCACAAGATCGTCGGTAGTGAACGTTCCTGCAGTGAGCTGGACCATCTGCCCCACTTTTTCTTCCAATGTCATTTTCTGCACGAGCTTGTCCACCTTCTTTTCAATCTCCTTGTCGGAAGGTATGGACGCTTTCATGCCGTTCTGTGCACACGACGAGAGCGCAATACTTGTAATTGCCATAACTGACAAAAATTTTTTAATACTCATCTTCTTCTAGTTTTGTGTTTTGTTTTTCAAAGTTACAAAATAAATGGCTAACTTCGGCCTCCCTTCGGGTTACTGATACTTTTTGTGAGTATTTGGCAAAATACTATCATATTTGGAACATTATGAGTTGGTTTGCAGAACTGTTCAGTGAACATACATTCATCCAGGCGATTCTCGTGCTTTCTCTGATAAGCGCAGTGGGATTGCTGTGCAGCACAATAAAATTCAAGGGCGTTTCACTCGGCATCACGTTCGTTTTCTTTGCAGGCATTCTCGCAGGACATTTCGGCCTCTGCATTGACCCGCAAATGCTGGCTCTGGCTCAGAATTTCGGCCTGATCATTTTCGTCTATGCTCTTGGTTTCCAGGTAGGTCCGAGCTTCTTCCCTTCACTGAAGAAAGGCGGCATAAAACTGAACTTGCTCGGTCTTGCCGTACTTGTAACCGGCTCTGTCATGGCATTGGTCATAAGCAGGCTGACTGATGTTTCCCTGCCGGTTTCCGTAGGACTTCTGACCGGAGCGGCTACCAATACGCCTATGCTCGGAGCCGCACAACAGGCTCTACTGCAGATAGATCCGTCAGCCACGGCCACTTCAAATGAAATGGCAATGGCCTGTGCAGTGGGCTATCCTTTCGGCGTCATCGGTGTCATCGTCTGCATCATCATCCTCAAGGCATTGTTCCTGAAAGACGGAGGCAAAAAGAAAGACACCCATGACAACCAGACATATGTTACTGAATTCCGCGTGAGCAACCCTGCCATTTACGGAAAGAGCATCCGCGACATCATGAAGGACGTTTCCATCCATCTTGTGGTTTCCAGAGTATGGAAGTTCGACGGCAAGTCGGATGAGCAGTCCGGGAAACAGGGAAAGGTGATCATACCGAACGGCGACACCATATTGGAGAACGGAGAACATGTCCTGGTCATGACCAAAGAACGGGAAGCAGGCATTGCAGAGAAGCTTTTCGGTGAGACAGTGAAGAAGGACTGGAACCAGAAAGACATTGACTGGAACCACATTGACGGCACTCTTGTATCCAGACACGTGTTCGTGACGAAAAGGCACATGAACGGTGCCAAACTCGGCGACCTGCATCTGCGCAATGCCTATGGAATCAATATCACGAGGGTAAACCGCGCAGGTATCGACATTCTGCCGTCGAGGGAGCTCAGGCTCCAGATAGGTGACAAGCTTACTATCGTGGGACAGGAAAATGCTATCCACAATGTAGCGGAAGTGCTTGGCAATCAGGAGAAAGAGCTGAGAAATCCGAACCTGTTCCCGATTTTTGTCGGTGTTATCCTGGGTCTGATTTTCGGAAGCATTCCGTTCTATATCCCGGGCATGAGTGTTCCAGTAAAACTCGGCATCGCCGGCGGTCCTATTATAATAGGTATCCTCATGGGTGCTTACGGAACAAGACTGCATCTCACGACCTATACCACCCACAGCGCGAATCTGATGCTCAGGCAGCTCGGCCTCACCATATATCTGGCAGGCTTGGGACTGAGCGCAGGCCCGGGCTTTTTCGAGACGGTATTCACCCCTGAAGGCCTTGTATGGATAGGCATCAGCATTGCCCTGACCATTGTCCCGGTTCTGCTTGTCGGTTATATCGCTTCCAGATTCTGCAAGACGGACTACAGTGCCAATGTGGGTATGCTCTGCGCGGCGATGGCCAATCCTATCGCCCTGAACTACGCCCTGAGCACTGTGGAAGATGACGCTCCGTCAGTTTCCTATGCCACGGTTTACCCTGTAGAAATGTTCCTGCGGGTGATTTCAGCTCAGGTCATAATGCTGCTCTGCCTGTAGATACGGAAAGAGGATAACCTCAACGGCTATCCTCCTCAATCTGATAATTCCAAATGTGCGCTGTCCGCTATTCGGCTTTGCGCTCCTTGTTTCTCGTCAACTTTTCTTTCATAGCGTCAACACATTCATTGACAGCTATTTCGAATGTTTGTGCATTTCTCTCTATAACCTGGGAACCGCCCGGAACGTGGACCTTCAGTTTCACATTCTTGTTTTCCGGTTTCTCCAGAAGCGACAATACGACTTCGACATCGGTAATGGCGTCATCGAAACGGCCGATTTTTGAAACTTTCTTTTCAACGAACTCCAAAAGTTTCTGATCCGCGTCGAACTTGAGCGATTGTACTCTAATCTCCATTTTTACCTCCTCTTTTAGCCCGTGGATGGGCATTTGTATAAACATTCTTCAGCTTCTCGATAGTGTTGTGGGTGTAAACCTGAGTCGCCGCCAATGAAGAGTGACCGAGCAGTTCTTTTATGGAATAAATGTCCGAACCGTCGTCGAGGAGTTCAGTCGCCAACGTATGCCTGAGCACATGGGGAGACTTGCGTCCTGTAATACCTTCCACCTGTCCGAGTTCGCTTTTCACTGTCCTGTCCACAAATACGGGATAAAGTCCCGCACCTTTCAACGTGACCAGAAACGGCTCTTCCAGGTTCCTCTTCCTTCCCACTACCGACTCCGCTGCTTTCAAATATAATGAAATTTCTTTTGATAGCGAAAGTGTAAGAGGAATTTCTCGCATTTTGTCACCTTTTCCCCTTACTTTCATAGTATGGCGGGAAAGGTCAATGTCCCGGATTCTCAGCCCAATCAGTTCCGCGCGTCTGATTCCTGTAAGATATAGAGTACTGACAATCATCCGTTTAAGCCTCGGTTCATAGAGTTCCGACATGAGTTTGTATGCCGCTCCGGTCACCGATGCGCCGCTGTGGTAAGAATCAGCCGCGTCCGACAGGATTGACAAAGATTCTTCATCGGCCGCAGGCGAGGTCTTTTCGAGATATTCGGTCATTGAAGCCTGGCGATAGAAGACGGGAAGACGCTTTTCGCACTTCGGGCGCTTGACCAGATGCACGGGATTCGACTTCAGCATTCCTTTGGAAACCAGCCATTTGCACAGACTGCTCAGGACTGACAGATGCTGATTGACAGTCCGGGGGCTCAGGCTCTTCTCTTCGGAAAGATGGTTCTCATAATTGCGTATTGCGGTCGGTGTCAATGACTTGAGCAGCAATGCGTCGTCTGCAGGCACTTCTTCTGTCCTGGAGTAGTCCAGATACCGACTGAGCACATCTGAGTATATCGCCTGGGTTCTCGGCGAATATCTCCGGATTCCGGACACATAGTTTATGAAGTCATCGCACAGCATAACGCTTACTTCTGCGCCTTCAGTCCCATTTCCTCGGCACGCACGCGCATATATTTGTCAGCCTCCTCGAATGTATTGTCGATAATCCCGTCGAGGATGGCGTTTTTCACATATTCTTTCAGTTCGCCGATTTCCTTGCATGGTGGAATGCCGTAAACATCCATCACGTACTCCCCTGTTATCGGATTCTTGAAATTGCGGATCTGGTCTTTGGCCTCCACTTCCACGAGTTTTTCCTTGACAAGCAGGAAGTTTTTCTTGATGCGCTCCACCTTCGCAGGGTTCTTGGATGTGATGTCGGCATTGCAAAGCAGCATGAGATCCTGAATCTCATTGCCCGCATCGAACAGCAGACGGCGTACTGCTGAATCGGTAACTTCCTCATCCACAAGGGCGACAGGCCTATGATGCAGCGTGACGAGTTTCTGGACATACTTCATCTTTTCATTGAGAGGCATCTTCAGCTGCTGGAATATCTTCGGCACCATCCTGCCTCCTATGGCCTCGTGACCGTGAAAGGTCCAGCCGATATGCGGGTCATAACGCTTGCTTGCCGGCTTGCCGATATCGTGAAGCAGCGCCGCCCACCTCAGCCAGAGATACGGCTCCGTCCTGACTGACTCGGCAAATCCGTCACCGTCTTCCAACGGAGTGTAATTCAGCAGGATACCTTCTTCAATGCCCTGGATTTCCTCTGCCGCCACATTGTCCACGACCTGTATGGTATGCGAGAAATTGTCCTTGTGTCCTCTTCCGTCCACGGTTTCCACACCTTTCAGTTTCGCGAGCTGCGGTAGCACATATTCCAGCAGACCGGTTTCATCCAGAAGCCTGAACGCCATCGACGGCCTGGCACACAGAAGCATCTTGTTCAACTCCTCCGCTATGCGTTCCTTGGACAATATCGTCATGCGGTCACGCATTCTCTTCATTGACTCGAGCGATTCTTCGACAATATGGAATTCCGCTTCCGGACGGCTCAGCTTGGCCGCGAAACGGACTGCACGCAGCATCCTGAGCGGATCATCGCTGTATGTGGTGTCGGGGTCGAGCGGCGTGCGGATAATTCCGGCCGCAAGGTCTCTTATTCCGCCGAACGGGTCCACCAATGCGCCGAAGTCATCCTGCTGGAGACTGAAAGCCATCGCATTGATAGTGAAGTCCCTACGTTTCTGATCATCCTCCAGTGTGCCGTCTTCGACTATGGGTTTGCGGGAGTCCCTATGGTAGGATTCTTTTCTCGCTCCCACGAACTCAACCTCGGTTCCGTGATACTTCAGCATTGCAGTGCCGAAATTCTTGAATACGGAGACGCGGCAGCCGTGACGTTCCGTAAGCTTGATGCGCTCCGCCACCGCTGTCGCAAGGGCTATGCCGCTCCCCTCCACGACTATGTCAATGTCATTGCTCGGTCTTCCGAGAAAGCAATCACGCACGTATCCGCCTATCACAAAGGCTCTTACGC
>QWCB01000378.1_pt1 | contig 50170 bp, 46 predicted proteins | sample 1972511 | NCBI WGS metagenome assembly QWCB01 (sample SAMN09866719, study PRJNA288562) | Human gut metagenome isolate term5_stool, whole genome shotgun sequencing... | isolation source: gut | host: Homo sapiens | place: USA: California | reverse complement strand
TCTTAATATGCAAAAAAAATATTTGATATTTTTTAAAATAGTACTAATATTCATTACAATTAGGCTGCTAAACCTTTGATATTAATGCAAGCTTCTCCAGCTCTTGTTATGCAGCAAAAAAATATACTCAAATATTTATAATTCTCATAGTTCAAACAATAAAATTTATACGAAATAAAAAAGTAGATAAGAGGAGAAAAACAAGCAAACAAATAAAATATACAAATCCGGCTACACCTAGTATTATAATCAGATAAAATATATCAGCACCGCTAAAGTTGGAAAATACCCAATCTTTCCATAATAAAGTATAAATAGCATTATGCCAACTATGCAATAAATTTAAACTACAAGCGATGGGTTTGTAAGACTTTTAAAATTTTCTTAAAGTCATTTATTAAATCATTAAAAAATCTTCACCATCATTTTTATTTGAACAATCATTATCTTTATCTGACACATTGTTTATCCTTTCTTATAGCGAAAGCTTTGTTTTTATTTAACTTCTACCACCAAGCTTAATTTTATATTTTATAATCTTACTTATTAAATAATACTCAAAATTAATACTTAAATTAATTTTCAAAAATATTTTAAACAATAAAATTATAACAATTTTAAAATATGACAACATAAAATAATAACAAGCACTATTATAATTATTTTAATCATTTTGTGTTGCTAAACTAAACTTCTTTATAGTTAATAAAACGCGATATTAAATAGAAAAATTTATATATGTTTAACAAAAATAGCAATCTTGCTATTTAATCAAAGAATAATATTCTATAGTTTAATTTTATTTAAAAATAAATTTTTCAATTGAATTTTTGATTTTTTTATAAAATTTACAATTTTTACAAAAATTTAATATATAAAAAACTATTGGTATAGAAAATACTGTCAATATTATTTTCCAACAAATCTTAAAATTTGTAAATAAACATTGCAAAACATATAAAAAAACTAGCATAGAAAAAACTATATAAATTACTAATAATATTTTTTTAATATAAAACACTATAGGATTAGATTGAAATTCTGAATATGTTGAATTATTTTTATCTATAATGTTGTTAATTTCTTTTATTTTAATTTGAATTTTTCTCGTATACTCCAAAATCATTTTTTCATTTAAATCTTTATTTTTTTCACAATTATCATATATACTTTCTAACAATTTAGTATCTTCTTTAGTGTTCATCGTATAAAAGTTGTTTAATAGCAGCTTGTATAGTTTTTTTGATCTGAATTTCGAATTGGGCTTTAAAGATAACTGAACTAAAGCAAAATAAATTTTATTTAGTTTTTTTAAATTTTCTTTTTGAGTATTTATAAAAATTTTTTCAGATTGGGCTATTGAGTCTGTTATAAATTTTTTAATTACTAATGAAAATATACTTATTATTAAAAATACAATAAACTCAGCATCCTTTGTTTTTTCACTAACATATGTTAATATGCTGTTCGATAAATTTTGATCAAATATCATTTAGAAAAAAACCTTTTGTTTTTCCAGAAAAACTTTTTGATATTTTTCCATTATTTATCATATTATCCCACTTTAATTTTTCATCTCTTAAAAATGCAAATACTTTTTCAGAATTACCTAAAATAATATATCTATTTATACTATTGTTCGTAGTTCCTGTTTTGCAAAAAAATGAAGATAACCCTAAAGTATTTATCGATACTTTTCTTAATATTGACTTTAACTCGTCTAAATACTGAAGTTCGCTGCTTGAAAATAAGTTATAATAAGCCATTGATAATTCATATAAAGAAATACACCATACGGAGTTGATCCCAAGACTAAAGATGGGAAATCTCCACAATATTCTTTATTGAATAAAGTAGAAATATACTTAGAAACATTGTTAAAACCAACTTTATAACTGGCATTTAAAAAAACTGTATTGTTAGATACTTCTAACGCTCTTGCTAATGACATTGTGTTACATCTGTATTCAAATGCCTCTTTTGCTGTCCAATCTCCATATTTATAGATAGGTATTGTTGATATTTGTTCATTTTGATCTATGCCATTACTTCTTAAATACAAATATATAAAAGGTTTAAGTGTTGAGCCTACATTTCCGAAGTTGTTAAATATATAATGATTTCCGTGTTTGCTAGCAAAACCTGCAATCTTACCTTTATTTATACATATTACAGAATCTAAATCATTAGTAGAATTTACAAACCAGTTTATTTTATTCTGTATTTTATAGTCTATTGTACTATTGATTATAAATTTATTATAGTCTATTGTTTTCGCAATATCAGGAATAATTGTTGACGGAACAACGTTTATTTGATTTTGCTGTATTTTTGGTGAATGACGCAAATATTTATTAGTTTGGTTTCTTGAAATAAGATTTGATTTATTTAATCTAAATAGAATGCTTCTGTATCTATTTAAGAAAAGTTGTTTATTATCAACATATAGATTTGGCCCTCTCAATAACACAATCAAATATATAAATTCCTTTTTTGTCAGTTCATTTAACCGTTTTGAGAAGTATTTAATTGAAGCAGACTCAAATCCATATAAATTTGATCCCATATAAACGGATTCAATATATTTATCTATAATATATTTTTTTGAAAAGATTGTTTCTATTTTTAATGCCTTAAATATCTCTTTAACTTTTCTTTTTATGGTTTTTGAATTATCATTTAAGTAAGCTCTTGATAACTGTTGCGTTATTGTACTTCCGCCTTCTACTATCTTGCCGGCTTGTAAATTTCTATAAAAAGCCCTTATTATAGCAATAAAATCAATGCCTATATGATTATAAAATCTTTTATCTTCTATAGACAATAAAAAATTGATCAAAATTTCTGAAATATCTTTATTTAATCGCTTAGCGTAAATTTTATTTTCATTGGAGCAAACACCGATAGTTTTTCCATTATTGGCTTTTACGATATAACCGTTTGTATCAATGTTTAAATTAGTTTTCATTTTTTTATTTTACTTTCTTATATTCTAAAATTTCTAAAAACAAATTTTTTTAATACTGTTAATACTTTAATATTGCGAAAATTAATAGTTATTTTTGTTTCATAGATTGTTATACTATTGTTTTTGTTTAAAAATTTATATAATTTATAATTATTTAAGTAAATATTATTTGCAATATATTTTCTCATTTTTTTATTTTTTTATCCTTAAGTATATAAAAGTTCCTCAAAATCCATAAAATTTTCCTTTTGTTTCAGAGCTTATCTTACACTAAGTCCTTCATCGAGATATTTTACGATAGGATATATGAAAAGCTCTATGACTCGTCTTTTTCCGACTTTCACTTCAGCTATTACGCTCATTCCGGGCTCTATTTGTTTTTCTTTGCCTTCTACCATCAGACTTAATTTTTTCGGTTTTACCTTTATTTCAAAAATTTCCCCAAGTTTTTCGTCTTTTATAGCGTCGTTTCCTATATGTATAAGCTCTCCGTCTATTTTGCCGTATTTCTGAAAGTTGAAAGTATCAACTTTAATGGCTACTTTTTGTCCATTTTGTAAAAATCCTATATCTTTATTTAAAATTTTAGCACTTATGATTAGAGGCTCGTTTGCGGGAATTATACTGATTAGCTCTTCACCACTGCTAACGGAACTTCCAACCGTATGAATCAAAAGTTTTCCTACATAACCGTCTACAGGAGATGCTACGATTTGTTGTTTCGTTTGGAAATTTAGTGCATTTATAGAAGCTTTGATTTCGGCGGCTTCTTTTTGTTTTGTTAAAAGTTCATCCAAAAATTTAGCTTTTTGACTCGTTTTAAAATTCTCAAGCGTTTTTTTAGTTTCACTCAGTTTTGATTTTAGTGCAAGTAAATTTTCATTTGTGCTTTTTATTTGCGAGTTTAAATCAATCTGTTTTGAAAGCGCATCCTCATAATCTTTGCTTGCTATTATATCTCGAACGTTTTTTAAATTTTTAACCCTTTTATCCGCTAAAATTTTCAGTTCGCTTAATTTTGAAATTTCAGCTTGTGTGCCGTTTATTGAGTTTAGTATGCCTGAAATTTTAAAATTCAGTTCATCTATGCTTTCATCAAAATTTTGTTTTTGATTGATATAAAGATTCATTTCGTCGCTGCTTAAATTTGCATCTTTTTGCAATTTTTCACTGAAGCTTAAAAGTTCAAGTCTTTTTATACTGAAATTAAGTGCTTTTAGTTTTTCTTCCTGCGTGATTAAATTTACTTTAGATACGCTTGGATCAATGATTATGAGCGGTTCATTTTTAGATACTTTTTGTCCTTCATAAACTAAAATTTTTGATATTATTCCGTTTTCAAGCGGTTTTAAAATTTTAATATTTCCGCTTGGTATTACTTTTCCGCTGCCGCTTACTACTATATCTATTTTGGCAAACACAAGCCATAAAACCAAAAAAACGAAAATTGTTACAACTATCCATAGAATCGTTTTTCCCAGCGGATTTTGCGGTCTATCTTCTATTTCAATTATACTTGGTTTAAATTCGTATGAATCGTCAATTTTTTTAAAAAGTTTAAACATGATTGAGCCCTGTTTGTGCATCAAGCAATTTTTTATAATATCCATTTTTGGCTACCAATTCATCGTGGCTTCCGCGTTCTTTAATTTCACCTTTATCTATTACTATTATTTCGTCACAATTTCTTATCGTAGAAAGTCTATGAGCGATGATGATGAATGTTCTATTTTCTTTTATTTTATTTAAATTTTCAGTTATTGCTTTTTCGCTTTCATAATCAAGCGCAGATGTCGCTTCGTCAAATATTAAAATTTTAGGGTTGGAAATAATCGCTCTTGCTATCGCGATTCTTTGCTTTTGCCCGCCTGAAAGAGAGCTTCCTCTTTCTCCTACTATCGTATCATATCCTGATGAAAGCTCTTTTATAAAATCGTGCGCTCCGGATATTTTCGCTGCTTTTATGATCTCGTCCATAGAAGCATCGGCTTTTGCATAAGATATATTTTCTCTTATTGTGCCGCTAAAAAGATAATTTTCTTGTAAAACTACGCCTATATTTTGCCTTAAAATATATGGATTGAGATGTCTTATATCGATATCGTCAATATAAATAGCACCGTCATTTTGTAAATAAAGCCTTTCGATTAGTTTTGTAATCGTGCTTTTGCCACTTCCGCTTCTTCCTACTATGCCTACACTTTTATTTGCGTCTACCTTAAAACTTAAATTTTTAAGAACCAAATTAGAACCAGGATTGTATCTAAAGCTTACATTTTCAAATTTTATTTCACCTCTTGCTTTATTTAAACTTATCGGTTTATTTGTTGTTTGTTCAGTCGGCGTATTTAATATATCGCCTAATTTATCCACACTTATAATCGCTTGTTGAAATTCATTCCAAAGACCTACAAGTCTCATTACAGGAGACGCAAATTGCCCTGCAAACATTTGAAAAGCGATAAGTTGGCCTACGCTTAATTTTCCTTCTATTACAAGCCCTACACCAAAATATAAAATAGATAAAGTCATAAGCTTTGAAAGAGCGTTTGCAAATCCACTTGCGATATTGCTTAAATTCGAAAGATTAAAACTTGATTTTACATATTTTGCTAAATAATCTTCCCAGTTTCTTTGCATTCCACCCTCAATTGCAAGAGATTTTACGGTTTGCATTCCAGTGATTGACTCTATCAAATAAGAATTTGACCTTGCTCCCATCTCAAATTTGTCATTAAGTCTTGCTCTTAGCATCGGTGTAATAAAAAAAATAAATCAAAGCAATTACACTTACAAAAGCTATTGCTATAAGTGTAAGTTTTACGCTGTAAAGTAGCATCATAATGACAAAAACAAAGCTAAAAAGAAGATCAAGCAGCACGGTAACCGATTTGTTTGCAATAAAATCTCTTATGCTATCTAACTCTCTTACTCTTGCCGCTATGTTTCCTACTTTTCTGTTTTCAAAATATGTCATCGGAAGCAATAAAAGGTGCAAAAACAGTTCGCTTCCAAGCTGCGCATCAATTTTTGTCGTAGTGTGAGCAAATATATAATTTCTGGTAAGAGAGAGTAGCATTTCAAAAATAATAACTGCGAAAAATGCTACCGCGATAACATTTAAAGTGCTAATGCTATGATGAGTTAAAACCTTATCAAGAACTACTTGTGTAAAAAGCGGCGTAACAAGCCCAAAAAGCTGCATTATAAAAGAGGCTAGTAAAACTTCAAAAATTATAAATTTAAATTTCAGCATCTTTTTATAAAACCATGCAAAGCCGAATTTGACTTGAGAATTTAAAGCTTTATGAGCCAAAACTATTATTTTGGAATTTGAAATTTCATTCATCTCATCTTTGTTTATCTTTTTTAAGCTGCTCCCGCCATCATAAATCAAAAATGATCCGTCTTCTAAAATTTGGAAAATTACAAAATATGTGTTTTGTTTGGATTGTGCTATAAAAGGAGGTTTATATTTTGAAATTTCAGATATATTTTTGATTTTTGCTTTAAATTCCAAATATTTTGCAATTCTTGTAAGCTCGTCAATGCTTGGTTCGTTTGTATTCAATGCAAATTTATTTATTATTTCTTTAGAATCAAACGGAATTCTATTTATTTGAGTAATAAGTGCAAGCGCCTGCAGAGCAGTTCGCATCGGTCTAACCTTTAAAATTAAATTTTATTTTTTTGATTATACGGCTTTATTTTTTAAATGTAGATTAAATAATATTAATTTATGCTATTATTCACTGTTAAATTCAAATTTCAAACCAAATTCATAAATTTTTAGCAATTTTTTAAAAATTACATAAAGTCGCAATCTTGCTTATTTAAGTAAAATTGGAATTTCAATAAAAATTTTAAGATATAATCGGCAAAATTCTACTAGAAATTAAATTATTACAAAATGTAAATTTTATGAATTTTTAAATTTAAATTTATTTGTAATGTAGATTTAAATTTGAAAAATTTATGGCAAAATCAAATTTTATTTGATTTTGATTCAAAAATAGATTTTGTTATGATATTTTATTTACAAAAGGTAACAAACACAATTTTATAAATTTATGGTTAGCGGATACAAAGAATTAAAAAGATATTTTAAATAAAAATAGACAAGAATTTAGACAAAGTGCAAAAGAAAATAACCACACTTTTTGAATTTAATAAACAAGATTTTCAATAACAAATTTTAATAAAAGGAGGAAAATTATAAGTTCAATCGCCAGTAGAATAGCAAAAGTTAATTAAATTTTAAATATAGCGGACAAATTTTTAGGCGGCAAAAGTAAACAATATAAAAATACTTTTGATTTTGCATATAAAAATATTGATAAAATTTATTTTTAAAGATAAGATAAATTTTAAAAAAGAACTGCAAAAAATAAATTTTAACAATGCTTGTATTTTTTAAATTTTAACTTTTTCTTGAATTTTTTTCCGTGATTCCACTTATTCCGTTGCGGCGGGACAATTCATTTAACAAATTTTCAGGATGAATTCCATGATAAGCCAGCGCTACAACCATATGAAAAAGCAAATCGGCTCCTTCATAAATCACATCATATTCAGGCTCATTTTCGTGGTGTTCACCAAAAATTTCACGTTTCAAATCGCGATAATTTTTAGCTTTATTAAGATCTTTGCACGCAAAAGCGAATTCACTTGCTTCTTCGCAAATTTTTTTAAGATAAGTGTTTTCGCCTTTTTCATATAGCTTTGCGACATACGAATTTTTTGGATCCGCATTAAATTTTCTATCCAGGCAAATGTGATAAAGTTCGTCTAAAATTTCGTATTTCGGCTTTGAAATTTTTTCATTTTTTTCATGCGGAATTTCGCCGTCATTCAAAGAAATTTCATTAAAAAAACAACTTTTATGCCCTGTATGGCACGCTGCACCTTTTTGTTCAACTTTTAAAAGCAAAGTATCATTATCACAATCCAAAAAAGCAGAGCAAATTTTTTGTGTATTGCCGCTGCTTTCACCTTTTTTCCAAATGCGATTTTTTGAACGCGAAAAATAGTGAGCAAAACCTGTCGAAAATGTCAAATTCAGTGCTTCTTCATTCATATAAGCCATCATTAAAACTTCACCGGTGGTGTTATCCTGAATGACAGCCGGCAAAAGACCGACCTTTTGCCAATCAATTTTTATTTTATTTTCGCTCATTTTTGCCCTTAAATTTTATCCATTTCACTTCATTCATTCAGTTGCGGTAGAATTTATCGCGCTCTGTTTGGCTTTATCTTTTGTATCAACCCAAATATTCGGCACTGCGCCACCTGGTGTTAAGAAAATTTTAGCATCCGAATTTTCTTTTAAAGCTTCATTAAATTTACCTTGAATTTCTATTTGTTTTAGTGTCAAAAGATTTTTATCAAGACTTTTTGCAATCTCGGTATTCGCATAAGCTGCCGCATCGGCTTCTATTTTAACGGCGTCCGCTCTACCTTGAGCCTCTATTTTTACAGCTTTGGCGGTTCCTTGCGCAAGGGCTGCTTTTTTAAGAGCTTCCTGATTTGCCTTTTCAACTTCGTATTTTGTTCTTTCCGCTTCTTGCTTTGCGATTTGAACGCGCTCTATTTGCTCTTTTACTTTTGTAGGTAGAATAATCTCACGAAGTTGCACTGCAAGTAAATTTACAGGCGAATTCGGCAAAGCTTCAATTGTAGCTTGAATTCCGTCATTTATGGCTAAAGCTATTTCATTACGCTTAGTTGGAAGTTCTTCTGCCGTATATTTACCTGTGACATTTCGCACTACATCGCGCACAACCGGATCTACAATCTTATCTTCCCAATAAAATCCCCATTTTGCAATGGTATTTGAAGCTGTAGTTTCATTTAATTTATATTGAACAGTCAAATCAATGCTTACAGGAAGCGCTCTTGCATCAAATACGGAAATTGAATTTTTTCGAATAATACCTGTTTCACCTTTTAAATTTCCGCCGCCCATATCTTCGTTATTTGTATAATTTATAATTCTGACTCTCGTGTCAACTATAAAAATATCCTGTACAAACGGCACAAAAAAATGAAGTCCTGGTTGAAGAGGCGTAGGATCATAACTTCCTAAATTCGATTTGATTCCTACTTGACCTGATTGAATCGTAACAAACGGTCTTGCTAGAACCAAAACCGCAACTATTACAATTAAAATATAAATCAGACCTGAAAATTTACTAAAATTAGGCAAATTAGGCATTTTGAAATTTGTTCCGCCACCGTTTCCGTTCATGTTTTGTTTTTTGTTAAAATAGTCGTTTAAATCTGCTGGCATATTTTCCCTTATTTTACATATGTTAGATAGTGTTCGAATTTAGCATTTTTGCCCATTACGACGTCGAAATACGTTTTTTGCAATTTTTCGGCTACAGGTCCCATTTCACCTTTTCCGATAACGCGTCCGTCGATATTGCTTATCGGTGTAACTTCAGCGGCGGTTCCTGTGAAAAATGCTTCATCAGCGCTGTAAACTTCATCTCTTGTAATTCTTTGACGTTTTACTTCAAAACCTAGATCTTCGGCTATTTCGATAACTGTTTGTTGAGTTATACTTTCCAGACTTGTATCGTTTGGCGGAGTGATTATTGAGCCGTTTCGCACGATAAAAAAGCATTCGCCGCTGCCTTCAGCTATAAAGCCGTTTTGATCCATCAATAAAGCTTCATCATATCCTGCATTTACGGCTTCAAAATTTGCCATTTGAGAATTAAAATAATTTGCACTTGCTTTTGCCTTTGCCATCATTGAAAAAGGTGCAGGCTTCATCCAGGAGCTTATTTTTACCTTTATGCCTTTTCTAAGAGCGTCTTCACCCATATATGCGCCCCATTGCCACGCAGCGATTGCCACATCGACATTTGCGCCTTTGCTGGAAACACCCATTGTGCCGTATCCGAAAAATGCTAGCGGACGAATATAAACAGTTTGTGTAAAATTATTTTCTCTTACAACCTCAATTTGAGCTTTTTCAAGTTCTTCTTGTGTATAAGGTATATTGATTAAGCATGCGTGAGCCGAATTCATTAAACGTTTTGTATGCTCTTTCAATCTGAAAATTGCAGGACCTTTGTCTGTCTGATAAGCTCTTACCCCTTCAAAAACAGCATTTCCATAATGTAAAGAATGAGATAGAACATGAACTGTCGCATCTTTCCAAGCTACTAATTTTCCGTTAAACCAAATATACTTAGCTTCATTTATAGTTGCCATATTGTTTTCCTTTTTTAAAATTTTATCTTGCAATTGTAGCAAAAAAATAATTAAAATTCGATTTGCCACATCAAGCGCAAATTTAAAATTTTGCGCACCTTATTTACTTAAATTTTGCTCTTTTACGGTTGAGTTTGTTTCCGAAATTTGCGGAAATTTAGGCATATTTTCGTTTTGATTGTTGATATAAGCGGTTTCGCTTATCTTATTCCACTCTCTGCCGATTTTAAGAAAATTTCTTTGACTATCTAAGATTTCTTTAAATAAAGGATCTTTTGCAGCTTCTTCGTCCAAAATTTCATCAGTTGCTTTTTTTAGCGCTTCCATTACATCGGGCGGAAAATTTTTGATTGTAACATCCGGAAACTCTTTTTTCATCTTTTGCCAAATTACGGAATTTTGATAAAAACCGCTATTTTGCATATTTTCTCCGGCCATTCTGGCAGCAGCCTCTAAAATCAAACGTAAATCTTCAGGAAGTTTGTCATAAACATTTTTATTTATCAAAAGTTGTGTATCGCCTGTAGGCTCTTGCCAACCGGTATAATAATACTTCGCAACTTTATGAAAACCAAGAGGCATATCATAAACCGGACTTACCCACTCTACGGCGTCGATTGTACCCATTTCAAGCGCCATATAAAGCTCACCTGTAGGAATTGTGTTTATCGTAACGCCAAGTTTGCTCATCACTTCGCCGCCAAATCCAGGAATTCTGAATTTAAGCCCTTGCAAATCGGCCAAAGAGTTAATCTCTTTTTTAAACCAACCGCCCATTTGCATTCCGGTTGTTCCCATAATAAACGTTTTAATGCCGTATTTGTCAAAAAGTTTCTCATTTAACTCTTTTCCGCCGCCATAATAATACCAGGCGTGTTGTTCGGCAGTTGTCATTCCGAAAGGTACTGCTGTCCAAAACATCGTCTTTGGATCTTTTCCTTTATAATAATAAAGCGAAGTATAGCCGAGTTCATATTGACCGCTTTTCACAAAATCCAAAATTCCGAAACCGGCTTTGTGCTTGCTTGGCGTGTCAATGCGGATTTTAAGTCTGCCGTTACTCATAGTTTCGGCATATTTCTTAAAATCATTCGCCGTTTTTCCAAGAACAGGCGTAGTATTTTCCCACGTAGAAGCTAGTTTTAATGTGTAAGTGCGTTCGGCAAACGCAAAACTTGCGAACATAAAAACCGTAACAAAAACTAAAAACTTTTTCATTTTTTCTCCTTATAGTTTTTATTTATATGCAAAAATTGTTTTTCACAAATAATATATGCGTTTTTAAAATATTTATTTATATTAAATTAACGCGGTTTCAGCTTTTTTGAAAAAACATTTCATTTTACTTCACTAAATTTTGAAATTTAGCGCAAAAGACAAAACAACGATATATTTTTTAAAATTTTATACTTTTTAAAATTTCAAATTTTGTAATTCTATACATTTTTTACATAATTAAACCTTAAATTGTGACATCTTTGCAATGAAAATTTAAATCGCCATTACTGATTTGCTTTTTTAATATTACCAAATTATTTTTTTAAAAGGAGTTTTTATAGAAAATAAAAAAGCAGTTTGTGTCAAACAAAAAGCAATATTGTTGAAATTTTAGCGATAGTTTTTGCCGATTTAGGCAATTTTCTTTTCAGGAATCATTTTTCCGCCAGCTTTATTAATTACGATTATGGCGATATTTCAAGCCGAAAAAGACACAAAACAGACTTAATTGCAATTACTGTAAGCCGGGATTTTAACAATTATTGGTTTTATTGTAACTTTGTTGGCTACATTATGTATGGCTTATCTTATATAATAAATTTCAGAATTTGCAAATTCTGAAATTCGGAAATTTATTCTCCGACAGGAACGGGCGGATTTTGCGGATCAATTTTGATATTTTCGGTTTGCGAAACAGGTACATCTTTTGGAATTTCGGTTTCAACAGGCGGTTTTGCAAGACTTTCATCTTTTTTTTCATCGCAACCGCAAAATAAAAAGGCTGTGCAAAAAATCGCCAAAATCACAAAATTTCTCATTTTTACTCCTAAAATTTGATGAATTTTACACTAAAATTTTAAAATTTGAGCTAATCTAAATTTGATTTTTAAAATTTTCATCATTTTAGCGATTTTTAAAAGCTTTTCGTAATTTTCGCTTTTATTTATTGCTTTATAAACTGCAAATCACTGCATTATAACGCGATACAAAATTTTATTTACTTTATAAAAACAGCTTTAAAATAATTATTATGAGCTGTGAAATTTTACGTTGTTAATTATTTTTTAAAACTATAAAATTTAACAACTCATTATTTTATAAATTTCAATCTGAAATTTAAACCCGACGCCCGTTTTTTTTCATAAATAAATTTTTATTTATTATGTAAAAATTTCAATGTCTGCAAAATTCAGCGAATTTTCACTTCTAAAAACACTAAAATCACTATTGAAAGTAACTATTTTGGCGCGAGCATAATTTGTCGTTTTGTCATAAAGCACATCATTTTTTACGGTTAAAATTTTTTCGCTCAAAAACTCAATATTTATAATGCTACTTTCGATAATACCGAAAATTTCACTATCAACGCTGTATATAAAACCTTGATTGTCTTTATAATCTCCAACTGCAAGATGAAATTTTTCAAATTTTACGCCGTTTTTAAGCTCATAAATCTCACCAAATTCAGCTTTTAGAACATCGCTGAAATCATTAAATTTTAAAATATAACTCAAATCTCCTATATAATATTTGCCTTTTTTCATTTCGGTCCTTTAAATTTTGCCGAATTTTATAAAATTTTCTATATCCAGCTTAATTTTTAGCGCCGCATTTACAGCTGTTTCGTTATAGACTTTCGTAAAATTTCTATCAACGAAACTTTTTTCAAGGTTGTTTAAAATGCTGAATTCAGCCATATATGCATAATTTGCAACGTCCAAAACCTCTCCGCTGCTTCCTATACAGATAAAAAGCTTCATATCTCTTAATCTTGCGTAAAGTGTGGCATAAAAAGGCGCCATCTCGCCAAACATTACTACATTATGGCGAACGCGCGAACTGCCGCATTTTGGACATTTTTTATCTTTTTGAGATTCGTAGCCTATATAAAATTCATACCCGCAACTTTCACATCGCAATTTTGTGAGCTCACCATGCAAATGAACGACATCATGACAACCTGCTCTTTCAAGCAAATCATCGATATTTTGCGTCAAAACAGCTATTTTATCAGGATACTTCGCCTTAATTTCGGCAATCATTTTATGAGCTGAGTTCGGCGCGACATTTTTAAGTTCAATTCTACGATTGTCATAAAAGTTTAAAACTTTTTGGCGATCTTTTGCAAAACCTTCAACGGAGCAAATTTCCATTACATTATAATTTTCCCAAAGTCCGCCATTTCCTCTGAAAGTACTCAACCCGCTATCAGCAGATAGCCCCGCACCGCTTAAAATCAAAATTTCATTCATTTTTTTTGCCTTTTTGCGAATTTTAGTAAAATTTTTACAATAATCCAAAAATTTAAATTAAATTTTAAACCTGATTTTTATATTAAAAAATTTACAACGACATTTTTGGTTTATTGGCAATTTTTAATAATAAAATAGTTTAAAAAACTAAAAGAATTTTATGCCTTTTAAACTCTCCTCTACGCTCTCGCGTTAATAATTTTAAGACCGCCAATTTTTATGAAATTGGACTTCATGTCATACTTAAACGAATTAAATGTTAAAGTTTTTATCTTTATGATAAATTATTCTCTGTTATTCATTTAAATTTCATCTTTGATTATTTTTTTATTATTTATTGTTGTGTTTTTTTATCTTTTTTATCTGTATTTTTTTTATTAATTTCATCCTTTACTTTAACTGCTTTTTTATCAAATCTTCAATACCTGCTTTATTTACATCAAGTGCAAATAAACTTATCGCCGAAGCAAACAGTGCTATAATAAATTTTTTATATTTATTTCTTTTTATTAAATTTTTTTTTAAATTCCAATAAAGTTAAACTTGAAAGACAGTTAAATAACTAATATTGTTTATAGGGTTGTGTGAAGCGGATTTTGGGCAATAAACGCAAGTAGCTTACTAAGTATAAGTTTATACGATAAAAGAATTTAAAAAAGCGGCTCTGAAGTTCCTTATCTACATTAGAATGGTGTTACTTTATAAAATTAAACTGCAATCTCTAATTAAATTACGGAAATCAAACCAACGGTATTATGGTCACAATCTGATAAGCCGAACTCTCAAAAATGGTCGGAGTGAAAGGATTCGAACCTTCGACCCTCTGGTCCCAAACCAGATGCGCTACCAGCCTGCGCTACACTCCGAATAAATTATATTTAAATAAGTATTTAAAAGAACAGTTTTATTAAAGATTTAAAATATTTTAGAAATACGATTGTATCGTATTTTATTAAAATTTAATATAAAATTTTACATTGAAGTTTAAATAAATATCTGTGATAAATGATACAAACCGAACGCTCATTGTTAAATACCGCAAAAATGTAGAAACAATGTCATATTACATAATTTCAATAAATTTTTATCACATCACTTCAATAAAAAATTTTAATAAATTAAAATAACTGAATTTTAGCCATAAAGCTAAAATTCAAAATCAAATTTTTTAAAAATGCTTTAAATTATTCAGTCTTATCTTTGACCCATGTGGCACCGTCATTTACTTTGTCTTTTGTCCATTCAACTCCGCTGTTTGTATCTTCTTTGACACCATGCCAAGTGTTTGAACAACCGCAAATTCCAAAAACAGTAATAATTAAAAAAATTAAAACTCTCATAAATTATCCTTAAAAAAAATTTTTAAGATACTAACAAAACTAAACTTAAAATTCTATTTTTTTTACAATTTTTTTTAAATTACAAAATTTTTAAAAAAAATATAAGTTAATTATTGTAGAATTACTTTTATTTTATGGGGTTATAGCTCAGCTGGGAGAGCGCTTGAATGGCATTCAAGAGGTCGGCGGTTCGATCCCGCTTAACTCCACATTTTTAAAATTTTTAAATTTTAAACAACACTTTTTAATCTCTTTTAAAATGCTATATATCAACTTATAATAATAATTTATTATTTTTATTTCTTTTTTTGCAATCATTATTTAAAAAAATTAAACTGCATAACTGGTTACCGAAATTTGCAAAAAGGCATATAATGCGAATATAGCACAATAATTTTGCATGACAAAGATATTTAATTGCTATAAAAAATATTAAAATAGTAGATAATTCGCGTTTAAAATTGAAAAAATGTTATTATGAAAAATATCACTAAAATTACAGCCATAAAATTTAAACTGAATAAAATAAATCATTTTTATCTATCATATATTTTATTGTGCCCGATATTTAAAGTCTTTATTTTCTTTTTATGCTAAATTTAACTGCGTAATTAAATTTGTAATTTATTGTCAAAATTTTAGACTAATTTCAATTAGGCTTCAAATTACAACTTGCAAACTTGCAAAAAAAATACAAGTATAAAATCAAGCGTTGAAATTACAGTAAGAAATTTTTTAATTATTAATCTTAAAAATTTATTGAACAAAAGGTTAAAAGCAAAAATTTAGATTTTTTTTGATAAAATAAAAAATTGTATTTTTAAAATTTTAGTTTGAAATTTCATAAATTAAAATTTTTTAAACTTTATTTTTTTATATTCAGGTCCCGTAACTCAGTGGTAGAGTGTCACCTTGACATGGTGGAAGTCGATGGTTCAAGCCCATTCGGGGCCACCATTAAGAGCTAATTCCAGTTTTCAGTTACAATATAAACAAATCATTTGTATAATAAAATCATTTAAAAACTGAATTTATACAGTTTATAAATTTTTTATTTTATTTAATAATTCATTATTTTGGCTCATTTTTTATTTTATTTGTGAGCTAATTTTCTTATGTTATTATAAAAGTCTAACAAAATATAAAATCCTTATAATATACCGAACACAATTTGAATTTTATGACAGTAGAATTATCGGCTTCTTCTTAAATAAAATATTAGTTATGTAATTTGATTTAATGTATTTTTGAAAAATACATTTTAGTATATTTTTAAAACTCATTGTTTATCAGTAAGTTATAAACTCAAATTAAGCACAGAAAAATATTAGAACTGATAACCTGAGCTGAAAATATCAATTAGATAAATTTGAATAAATACCTTTTTATACCGTTCGCCATAATTTTATCGACTTAAATGCGCTATATATCATATCACTTATGACGCAAGCAAAAAACAATACAATATGCTCTATACTACATAAAACATTGACGCTTTGCACTTTAACTTAAAATAATAAAAGTAGTATTTAAAACCATTTGGATAGTTTTAGGAAGAAAAGGGATATAAAAAATCAAACTTACTCTTTAAAAATAAAGCTTATGAGTCTTTTATTTACATCTTCTACATTATACTTTTGCTCGGCTATTTTCCTACTCTCTTTGCCCATTTTATCTATTAAATTTGGATTGTTTATAAACAGCTCCATTTTATCAATCAAAGCTTTAGAATCACAAATGGGAACTAGATAGCCATTCACACCATCAACGACTGTTTCTTTGCAGCCAACACTATTGGTTGTTATTATAGCTCTACCAATAGCCATAGCCTCTTGAGTGCTTCTTGGAACTCCCTCTCTATAGGACGGAAGAACGAAAACTGAACTATTTTTTATCCACTCATTTGGATTGCTGACAAAACCTGGATATGTGATGATGCCACTTTTTATATAGTCGTCCAAAAATTTTTTACTCAAGCTGAAAGGATTTTTTTGATCAAAAGAGCCCAAAACAATAAACTCCACATTTTCTTTATATTTTTCTTTTATAGTTTTTGCAGCTTCAAGGTATTCAAAGATGCCTTTCTGTGCTAAAAGTCTAGCTATAAAAATAAATTTTATTTGTTTTATATTTGGAATACTATAGTTAAATTTATCCAAATCAACACCTATGCCACCCAAAATATCTATATTTTTAACTTTTATTTTATATTTATCAACTAAATCTTTTTTGTCATCATTTTGTAAAAAAATAAGATTATCTAGCAATGGAAGTGAAATTTTGTAAAGTAAAATTTGAATAAATTTAATAATTTTACTCTTTAAATCGCTTCCTTTTGGATTGATGGTAAAGGCGTTACCAAGTCCTTCTATCATACCAACAATTCTTTTTGTCTTTGCAAATTTAGCCGCAATAGATGAAAATATCACAGGTTTAACAAAAAATGAAAAGACAATATCCGGCTTATGTTTTTTAATGATTTTATAAAGTTCGATGGTTGCAATAATATCTTTAAAGGGATTTAAGCCTTTTGAGTTTAGACTATAATCAAGCGGAATTGCACCAAAACTGGCAATAATATCTTTGTCCTTTTGGGTATAGTCACTTACCAGACAAAAAACCTCATTATTTTTTGAAAGCTTTGTAATGAGCTCTTTTCTAAAATTTATCATCATCGAAGCAACATTGCCGATTATAAAAATTTTCATAATATCTCCAAATAATAAAAAGGGGTAAAAGAATACATAGGGTATCTCTGCCAAAACAAATTTAAATCAACAAGTAAATTAGATTTCTCACAAAAGAAAAATATCAAGTATAAAAATATAAAAAAATACAATACAAAATAAAACTTTTTAGGCACTACTAGATAAATAAAATAACCATAAATAAACAATAATATAAAATTTAACCTTTCTGAAAGTAAAGGAATTCCAAGCAAAACAATATAACTTATACATGAATATTGTATAATTGATTTCCACGATCCCATATTTTTACTTTTTGATATAAAAGATAAAACAAACAGTGGAAGTATCAAAATTAAAAATCTCTTCGATGCTATAGCTGATTCATCAGATATGTAATAGTAAACTTTATTAAAAATAAAAAAATCTATATTGTTATTTGCTATAAAGCTTACAAAATTATAAAAAATTAATCTTGCAAATATAAAAAGCATAAATAATAAAATAACTTTTATATTATTAATCTTAATCTTCATTAAAATAATATACAATAAGCCAAGAATTATCGAAGTAGAGTGAAAAATAGTAGCTAAAAACAAAAAAAATAATTTTTTATTTTTGGAAGTTATCATAAATAATAAAAAAATAGTTGCCAGAGATTGCCTTTGAAGGTAACCAAAAGTTACCATAGATAAAAATAAAACAATTAAACCTACGACAAATGCTTGATTTTTGTAATAAACAGTTTCATAAATATAGCATCTTATCCAAATAAATAGTAAGATTATACAAAATAGTGAATTTATAATTGCTAAACCTATAGCACTAATACCTGGAAATAATTTTGAGACTACTGCATATAATGATGTCCAACCAATTTCTAAACCATTACCGAAAAAGAAAAAATCTGAATAGTTGTCATTTATAAAATTTTGAAAAATATTAAAATATAAACTTAAATCATGCTCCATTTCGTCTTTGTAATCTCTAGAGGCATATATTATCAATAGTGATAAAGTAGAAATAAAATACAATATGCTAGTAAATATTCTTTTAGATATTTTAGAAAATAAAACTAATGTAGAAAACGCAAAACAAAAAGAAAACAATGGATAAAACAACATTAATATAAAAGAAATAAACACTAAAAATGAGTATAATATTTTTATATTTAAAAGCTTAATATTATTCATAGTGCTTTAAAGTTTCCAAAATTGAAAAATAAATCATATCAACTCAACAACTCATTATAAATTTTAGAGATATCGCACCAATAGTTAGAGTATTTATCTTCCCATAACTTTCTTGCTCTTAAACCAAATTCATTACATTTTTCTAATGATACTTTATCAAAAAATTCCAACAACGACTCTTCGTCTTCATTTAGTGCAAAACCTGTATCAAATTCCAAAACCTTATCTCCTGGTGGCGTTCCAATAGTTGTCAAAAGCGGTCTTCCTAAAAATAAATGCTCATAATATTTATTTGGCGAAGCATATAGGTGATTTTTTATTGTTTTATAATACATTCCAACAATTAGGTTAGAATCTGACATTATATTTAATGCTTTGCCATAGCCAACAGGACCAAAGTATATTATATTTTTAAATTTCAAAGAAGCGCTCTCTATAATTTTTCTTAATTCTCCATCACCGGCAATATGCAAGACTATTTTTTCTGGATATTCTTTTACTACATTTATTAACTTTTCCAAACCTCTATTGTTTCTCTCCAATATTCCAACATAACTAACAACAATAGGCACGCTATTTCTCATCTCTTTATAGACAATATTATCACTGTATGGAACATTTTCAATTATTAAAGGCGAGATGTTTTTTAATCCTAACTGTTTTACTCTACAAATATCAGGTAGTATTAATTTATCAGCCATCAAACAAGAAAAATATTCTAATTTATCTATAAAAAAAGATATAAATTTTGGCATTTTTCTTGCATCTGTGTATTTGTCATATATATCAAATATCAGATTTTTTCTAAAAAACAATTTGAAAAACAGAGCTGGCAAAATAGTATCAAAATCAACTGAATGTATATTTTTATACTCTTTTTTATATTTAAATAAAACTCTAAAGATAAAAATATTCCACAAGATTAATTGAAAAATATTTTTTATTCCCCCGCCTATTGGAGCAGGCTTATTATAAATTATCTCATTGTCTTTAAATTTGGAAGTATTGTTTTCTCTATCCCAACCAACAACTAAATAGTTGCTATTTGACTTTTTTAAGATATTGATATATCGTTGCAATCTTGAATCTGTATCTGGCAATTGACTTCTAATAAAAATAATTTTATACATTATCTTTGGTTGCCTCTTTCAAAAAACCAACTATCTTTTCACAAGCCTTACCATCGCCATAAGGATTGGAGGCTTTGCTCATTTTTACATACTCATTTTTATCATCAATCAACAATTGTGTAGTTTTTACAATTTCTTTTATGCATGTTCCAACTAGCTTAACAGTTCCTGCTTCTACTGCTTCCGGTCTTTCAGTTGTATTTCGCAAAACCAAAACAGGCTTTCCTAAACTTGGCGCCTCCTCTTGCACTCCACCGCTGTCAGTTAGCACCAAATAAGACAGGCTCATCAAATATGAAAATTCCAAATAGTCCAAAGGTTTTATGAGATAGATATTTGAAATTTTGCTAAGTATTTTAAAGACCGGTTCTTGAATATTGGGGTTTAGATGCACAGGATAGATAAATTTAATATTTTGATTGTTTTGTGCCAAAGTTTTGATGGCGTGGCATATGTTTTCTATACCGCTTCCAAAATTCTCTCTTCTATGTGCAGTTACTAAGACAAATTTATCTTTTTTAATATCGATTTTATCATCTAAGAAATGCTTTATTTTCTCATAAATCTCTTTTTCTAAGTTTAAATCACTTTTTATTTTGTTAAGCACCCAAAAAAGCGCATCTATGACTGTATTGCCTGTTACTAAAATGCTATTTTTATCAACATTTTCTTTTAACAAATTTTGCATCGCTTTGTTTGTAGGGGCAAAATGAAATTTGGTAAGTTTGCTTGTTAGAACTCTATTTGCTTCTTCTGGAAAAGGATTGTAGATATCGTATGTCCTAAGCCCTGCTTCAACATGGCAAATCTTAATCTGCTTATAAAATGCAGCCAAACTAGAGGCAAATGTCGTTGTAGTATCTCCATGAACAAAGACAAAGTCTGGTTTAAAATCATCAAAAACTTTTTTTATTTGAAGCAAAATATTGGAGGTTATATCATATAAGTCTTGATTTTGCTTCATTATATTTAAATCATAATCCGGCTTTAAATCAAAAATTTCCAAAACTTGATCCAACATCTCTCTATGCTGGGCTGTGACACAAATTTTTGTATCAAATTTATTATGTTTTTTAAACTCTTTTACCAATGGTGCCATTTTTATGGCTTCTGGACGGGTACCAAAAATAATTAAAATTTTAGTCATACATTCTCCCTTTTGTCGTTTTATAAAACTTTTTAATTATTACATATAACCACTCTAAGTGCAAAAATGGTAGAGAAAATACTATTTTTTTTATAAAACTTAGTGAATTATTTTTCCAAATATACTTTATATTGTTTGCACTAGGACAGATAGCATCAAAAAGCTTTTTTGAATTGCCGTTAGATATAGAAACTATACTGTAGCAAAGACCAATATTTAAATACCTTATTGATTCGGACAAACTATTATCTTGTAAAAAATTCTTAGTTACAATATAAAAATCTCTAAGATCATTTATATTTTTATTATTTTCATAATTTTGCGTTATTGAGCTGTCATTTGCCTTATTGTAATGATAAAAAGCACGATTTAGATATGAATATTTTTTTATAATACTGTAAAACTGTAAATTTACAAACATATCCTCTCTATTGGAAAAAACTGGAAAAATTACTTTAGAATAAATTTCTTTTCTAACAAGCTTGCAACACATTGATGATAAAATTTCCAGTGTCAATGTTTTGATTATTATATCATCACTACTTAGATTGCTTATGGGAAAAGTTTTTTTATAAATTTCTTTTTTACTATAATTTATATAATAATCGCAAATAACCATATCAGCATCTGTTTTAATAGCTTCTCCTATTAAAGAACTAACCATATCTAATTCAACCCAATCATCGCTATCAACGTGCATTATATATTCACCATTTGAATTTTTTAAGCCAGTTTTTCTAGCTTGTGGCAAGCCCTCATTTTTCTCTTTATTTATTATTTGTATACCGCTTTTTCTATTTGGATATTTTTCTATAATTTCTTTTAAAACGCTTATTGAACCATCCGGTGTGCAGTCATTTACAAAAATATACTCTATGTTATCATAGTCTTGTTCAAAAAGCGTTGTAGCACACTTTTCTATAAAATTTTCTACATTATAAACTGGAACGATTATAGAAACTAGTGGGTTACTCATCTAGAAAGCCTTTGTTTTAATTTTAAAATTATTATATTGATTTCATTTTTGTAAAAAAACAGAAACAGCAAACAAACAACAATAAAAGATATTATGTTTGCATAACCATTGCATTTTATCATAATTAAGCTTTGAATTAGCAAAATAAACAGATAAAGCATGATATTTAGCATTTTTATGTTCAGTTTAAAAGTTTTGTTTATCACAAGTACCATTATAAAACACACCAATGAGTAACATATAATATATGAAAAAGCCACTGCAAAAACTTTAAACTTATAGATAAACAGATATAGTAAAATTATGTTTAAAGTAGCACCGCAAGCTGTTGCGATAAAAAGATATTTGTTTTTATTTATGGTGTTTATGATACTCATCAAAAACTCACTAAAACCAAAAACTATAGCTCCTAAAAGAGTAAGCGGGATATAAATCAAAGCTTCATTAAAAGCACTGTTTATAAAAAATGGAAAAATTATCTTAATTACCGGTAATAAAACAGCTACCGATAAAAGCATAAATTTAAGATACTCATTGCAAGCTCTTGAGTAAAAAATAGAGTTATTCTGTTTTTTAAGATCTTTTGAAAAGCTCACTTCTTGCCAGCCTAGTTTAAAACACATAGCAACAAGAGAAATAATTAAAGCAAATTTTAAAGCAATAGTATAGTATCCATTATCGGCATAACTTAACTTATTAGCTATAACGGATCTACCATAAACGGCTGCAAACCAGAATGAAAGCGAGTTTAAACAAAGTGGAAATGAGTAATACAAAAGCCTTTTAAAAAATGTAAAGTCAAAAAGAGCGAATTTAATCTTTTTTATAACTTTTACTCTACATTCCATAATAAAAATAGCTACTAAATTTCCAAACAATGCACCTAAAAACAGAGCTTCATATCCAAAATCAAATTTATACAGCAATATAAATGAAGTTATGGCGTACAAAAGACTATTAATCACACCACTTAAAACAAAAATCTGATTTTTAGAGTAAGCTCTACATATGTAACCATAAACGCTCTGTAAATTTATAAATAATCCAAGCAAGATGAGTATAGATTTAAATTTAATATCATAAATTTGCATAAAAAAATAAAAAAATAAAAAATAAACTAAAGTAGATATAAAAAAGATAAAGAAGCCTGAAAAAAGAACTTTTTCTTTGTAGTTTTTGATTTCTTTTAAATTTGGATCAAGCAAAAATTTCATAATGCCAATATAAATATCCAAAAAGAAAAATGAGATAAAAAACTGCATATAGGCTAGATTTAAGTCATACTCTCCAAACTCAGCCGGACTTAAATACTTTGTATAAATTGGAAGCATAAAAAATGCTATAAGCTTACTTAATATGTTTCCTAGAAAATATATCCCACTAGATTTTACAAATCTTTTTAAATCACTCAAAATTTTGTACTCTTATAAAATTTTATTTTATATTTTTTATATCATAAAAACAAAACATCAAAAAAATTTCAAAACTTTTTATAGATTGAATTGAAAATTTATTATTTTATATTAAGTAAACTTTACATATGCTTAATTATATGTATTGTAAAATACATTTTAAATTTTTACTTAAATCAAAAAAAGTTACATAAAAATTAATAAAATTGTTAAATTAAATGCTTTAAAGTTAAAAATTTTTAAAAAAATAAAGTAAAATTTTCTATACCAAAAGTCCGTAAACACTAAGCATATTTATTTTGTCATTTATATACTTTTCAGCCATTTGCTCTATTTTTTTCTCATTTTTTACAATTTTTTCTTCAATCACAAAGTGAAATTTTCCGTTTTTCTCAAAATTGATAAGTTCTTTTACCAAATCGTTTTTAGAATTTTTACCGTTAAACTTCGGTAAAATTTCATAATCAATATCTTTATTCAGCCCTATATTATCGTATTTCGGAGTAAAAAAGCTAATTGTGTTTTCATCTTTTTTTAAAATTTCCAAAAGTTTTATATAAGAATCCTTAATCTTAGGTTTTTCCAAATTTGGCGCTAGAAATTTCATCTTGCAAAGATTTGCCTCGATTAAATTAGCAAAAATGCTATAGCCGATATTTTTATACATCGCAGAAATTTCTTCTTTATCATGAACTTTTTTAAAATCACTCATAAAATCGCCGATTTTTAAATTTGATGGGTAAATTTCGTTTAAACTCTCTAAAAGCTCGCCCATTCCGCGCGGCATAAACATATTGTTTTCAAGATTTTTATAGCTTTGTTTCGCAAAGTCGTAGCTGAATTTACCGCTTAAAAACAGCTCGTCAATCGTTTCAAATTTCAAATTCGCTTCACTGCTCATATTTTTTGCAAAATCATCTTTTACAAAAAGTGTGCGTCTGAAAGTTCTATTTGTTATAAAATCAATGAATTGTTGAATTTTCACACGGTTTTTGTCGCACTCTTTTTCAAGTGCATCTTTTAAAGAATCATTTATAGGCAAAAATATATCATTTTCAAAATTTGCCTCGCAAAGATATTCAAGTCCTTTATTTTTCGCATCGCGCACGACTTCATAAAGATAATTCGGGTGATTGAAAACTTCCATATATTCGTGTATCAAATAATCTTTAGGCTTATTTATTATATTATCAAAATTGTTATCCACTACATTTTTTACCATACCTGTTGCATTGTTTTTAAGATACTTTAATGTATCTTTGAAATTTAATATACTCTCATCAGCTGAAATTTCTTTACCTTCATTTCTAAAAAGCGTAATATCGCGAAGTATTTCCTTACCTTTCCAGCCGGGATAGCAATTATATGAAAGATACGCGACGCCGTTTTCGCTTAAACATTCACTGAAAATTCGCAAAATCGCATCTTTTATATCATCACCTACCCAACTATAAACGCCGTGAGCTATAATATAATCAAACTCGCCGAAATTTTTATCGATATCTTTGATATTTTTAGTTTCAAATTTTATATTTCCAAGTTCAAGCTTTTTGCTTATTTCTTTGGCTTTCGCGATTTGTTTTGAACTAAGATCGACTCCGACTACGCTGGCATTTGGATGATTTAGCGCAAACGGAATTATATTACCGCCCATTGAACAGGCAAGCTCAAGAACTCTTGCATTTTCAATTTTTGGCGTTTTAAGTCCGAAAATAATAGCCGCCAGTGCTGAATTTTCAGGCATTGAATATTTAAAAACTTTAGAATTATAAGGAACTTCATCATATGATTTTTCTATATTTTACATTTTTAATCCTTTTCAGCAAATTAAAATATTTAATTTTACATTTTTAAAGCGGTTTGCACACAGTCTTTTATAGAAACCTTACCGCAAATCGCAACTTCACAATATTTTTCCAAACTTTGCGCCGTAGTTTTACCTATAGCGACCGCACGCCATGATTCATCCCAACCGAAATTTTTAACAAAACATTCTACATTAAATGGCGATGTAAAAATTAAAACGGCAGATGAAGGCGGTTTTAACGAAACATCAGCCTTAACGAATTTGTTTTCATAAGCCTCAATACAATCAAGTCTGACACCGTCCCGCTCCAAAATAAGATTAAGTTTTGAAACTGTTTTTTCAGCTTTTAAATAAAGCACTCTTTTTTTTCTAACCAATAAATGAGAAATTTCACAAGCAAAGGCATTGCCCGTTCTTGCTCGTCCGATATAGATATTTTCAAAACCGAAATTTTTGGCGGCTTTGAATGTCGGAATACCTATTGTATAAATGTCTGTTTTAAGACTTGGCATTATTTGGTTATATTCAAGCGCTTTAACGGCATTTTTTGAAGTAAAAATTATCGCGTCGTATTTTTTTTCGATGTTAAAAATTTTAAATTTTATATCACAAACTTTTAAATTTATTACTTTTTCATGCAAAAAAGGCGTATTTGAAACCAAATAAATCATTTTTCAAGCCACTTTTTTAAAATTTCAATTTGTACACGAACGCTTTCGTCTGCGGTGCCGCCATAACTTTTTCTTGAATTTTTGGAATTAAACAAATCAAGACATTTAAGCGCATTTTTATCAATTTCACCATCTATTTTCTGTAAATTTTCCAAGCTCATTTCACTCAAATCAAGTCCCAAACTTTCAGCCGTTGCGACACATTTTCCAACGATAAAATGTGCTTTTCTAAACGGAATGTTTTTTTCACGTACCAAGTAATCAGCCAGATCAGTTGCCGTAAGATGACCTTTTTTGCAGGCTTTTAACATATTTTTCTCGTTAAATTTCGCTGTTTTTAACATTTCACGCAAAATCACAACAGAAGTATGCACCTCTTTTACACTATCAAAAACACACTCCTTATCTTCCTGCATATCTTTATTATAAGCTAAAGCCAGTCCTTTCATCGTCGTCAAAAGAGAGATTAAATTTCCATAAACCCGCCCTGTTTTACCACGAATAAGTTCGGCAACATCCGGATTTTTCTTTTGCGGCATTATAGAGCTTCCTGTGGAAAAAGCGTCACTTATAGTTATAAATCCGAACTCTTGAGAATTCCATAAAATAAGTTCTTCACAAAGTCTTGATGTATGTGTAAAAACTACACTTATATTAAATAAAATTTCAAGCGCGAAATCTCTATCGCTGACACCGTCCATTGAATTTGGAATAGGTGCGTTAAAATTAAGCGATTTAGCCGTTTCAAAGCGATTTATAGCATGTGACGTACCTGCAAGCGCAGCCGATCCTAACGGTGAAAAATTATTTCTTTCATAACTTGAAATAAATCTTTCAAAATCTCTTTTAAACATAAATGCGTAAGCAAGTAAATGCTCTGCCAAACTTATAGGTTGGGCGTGTTGAAGATGAGTAAATCCCGGCATTATGGTTTGTATATTTTTTTCCGCAATTTCTACAAGCGCTTTTACAAAAGTACGCAAAAGCTCAGCTATAGCCAAATTTTCACGCATACAAAAATGACGAAAATCAGTCGCCACCTGATCGTTTCTGCTTCTTGCGGTATGAAGTCTGCCTGCTGTATCTTTGCCGATAATTTCGGCCAAACGCTTTTCAATTGCCATATGAATATCTTCATCGGAAATTTTAAACTCGAAATTTCCTGATTCAATTTCGTTTAAAATTTGATTTAATCCGTTTTTGATTTTATCCGCTTCGTCTTTACTTAAAATTCCGCAATTTGCAAGCATTGAAGAATGCGCAATAGAACCTTCAATGTCATCTTTATAAAGTTTTTTATCAAAATTTATCGATGCGTTAAATTCTTCCAAAAGTGCGGAGCTGGCTTCGCTAAAACGACCTTCCCATAGTTTTTGCATTTTTTCTCCTTTTTATAATCATAAAAACTAAAATAATACCTGAAATTCCTGCAAAAATACCTAATTTTATACGATTATCACTATAATTGGGCGACTTTTCTTTCAAAAAAAGTTTTAAAGTTTTGCCGTTATCAAGCGAAATTTCAGCTTCAGCGTCTTTCGCGCCGTTTAAATTTACACGCAAAATATTACCGAAAAGCCCTGAAATTTCAGGTTTTTGCATATTTGAATAACTTATTTTAAATTTTTTAAATACATCATTGCAATCACTTGGGCGCACAAAAATATCGTAAGTCATATTAGGCAAAAGCGCCAAATTTTCGCCGCCGTTTACGACAAAATAATGATTTTTAGGAGTTTGTGTTTTAAATTCCCACTCTATTCTTTTCGCTTCGCCGTTTTGTGTATAATCAAACTGCGCTTTATAAGTGCTGTCAAAATCAAAAATTTCTTTGCTGAAAACGGCAAATTGAAATTGGCTGAATCGTCCATTTATATCGTTGTTTTTATCAATTATTTCAGTATTTTTAAGTTCGTCGCCGTTTTGATTAAAAATTTTAAAATCCTGCATTTCAATATTACCCGCATTTTTATTAAATTCTATACTCACAGGAGTTGATAAAATTTTACATTTAGGCATAGGATCAGGAATTTCACCGTTAAAAATCGCAAGAGCCGGCTCGTTATTTGGATAGACGACGTAATCGATAAAATTTAAATCTTGCGCCTGTAAAAAATTTTTCTTTTGCATTGCAAGTTTTTTATCTTTGCAAAATCCGAATACAAACTCGCCAAAACCGTTTTCGTTTACACCTTTTTTACAAAAATTTTCTACATTTGAATTTCCCATTTCGAATACATAACTTGAAATTTTATTATCATCCGCAAAACCGATTCCAACGCTGTCTATATGAAAATCTAAAAATCCGAAACGATGATAAATCGCGCTCATAAGACTATCAATCGCCATTTTCATATCTTCTGCATTATACGAAAAATTTTCAATTACACTTGAATTAAATCCTGCCGCAAAAGCTCTATCTTGTGGAGTTATACCGGTAAAATTTATTTTTCCTGCTGTTTCGTCGTGAGAAATTTCATTATTTGCTACAACGTATTTTGCGTGATTTTGTGCAGCAATTTCAAGAGTAGAATCAGCAGTAAGCGTATTTAGACCGACATCCGTGCGTATATCATTTAAATAATCAAGAGGATTTTGATAAAACGAAAGACCGCTTTTGCTCTCGCTTGCTTCTTTGGCGTCATTTGGAATTTCATTGCAACCGTAAATTGCAAACAAAATTCCGATGACAATTGCCCAAAATTTAAGCTTTTGGACCTGCTTTTGCAAATTCTACGCCTTCTTTTACATCTTCGTATCGTTTGAAATTTTCGATAAACATTTTAGCCAATTTATCGCGCATTTTTAAGAAATCTTCTTTATTGTTCCAAGTGTTTATAGGATTTAGAAGTTTTGTCTCTACACCTGTCAATTTTTTTGGAATTGAAAGATTGAATTTTTCAAAATTTTCAAATTCGCATTTTTTTATCGAACCGTCAAGAATTGCATTTATACAAGTTCTAGTAGCTTTTATACTCATTCTTTTGCCGATACCGTAGGCTCCTCCGCTCCAACCTGTATTTACAAGATAAACGTTAACATCGTATTTATCGATTTTTTTACCCAGAAGACCTGCATAAACGGTTGGATGAAGCGGCATAAAAGGTTCCCCGAAACAAGCTGAAAAAGTTGCAACCGGTTCTGTAATTCCTCTTTCGGTACCTGCTACTTTTGCAGTATATCCGCTTAAAAAATAATACATCGCTTGATCTTTTGTAAGTTTTGCAACAGGCGGCAAAACTCCAAACGCATCAGCCGTTAGAAAAATTATATTTTTAGGATGGCCTGCTTTTAAGCTTGGTTCATGATTTAAAATATGTTCGATAGGATAGCTTACGCGCGTATTTTCAGTTTTTAAGCTGTCATTAAAATCCACAACACCGTCATTTATAACCACATTTTCTAAAAGTGCATCTTTTTTAATAGCGCCGTAAATTTCAGGCTCGTTTTCTTTGCTTAATTTTATACACTTAGCATAGCAGCCGCCCTCAAAATTAAATATACCGTTATCATCCCAACCATGCTCGTCATCACCGATTAATTTTCGATTAGAATCTGTAGAAAGTGTTGTTTTTCCTGTTCCGCTTAATCCGAAAAATAGTGCCACATCGCCGCTTTTACCGACATTTGCAGAGCAATGCATACTCATTTTACCTGATAGCGGAAGCCAGTAATTCATCATTGAAAAAATACCTTTTTTCATTTCGCCGCCATACCACGTTCCACCGATTACGGCAACATTTTTTTCTATATTGAAAATTACAAAAACTTCACTGTTTAAACCGTCTTTTTTATAATCTTTATTTGCACATTTGCAAGCATTATAAACAACGAAATCAGGTTTGAAATTTTCCAGCTCATTTTTATTCGGACGAATAAACATATTTTTTACAAAATGCGCTTGCCAAGCAACTTCAGTTACAAATCTCACGCTTTTTCGACTATCCAGACTGCTGCCGCAATATGCATCTTGAATGTAAATATCTTTATTTGAAAGTTGTTTTTTTGCTGTTTTTAAAAGTTTATTGAAAAGTTCGTCTGTGATAGGTTGATTAATTTTACCCCACGAAATGAATTTTTTACTTGGATCTTGTTTGACGAAATACTTATCTTTAGGGCTTCTGCCGGTAAAAATTCCGGTATCGACGGAAAATGCGCCCATTTTCGTCATTTTACCCTCTTTTTTTGCAATTTCATGCTTTAATAATTCATCATAACTAAGATTATGAAAAACTTGTTTAATGCCCTGTAAATCGAGCTTTTCAATATCATTTACCATTTCGTTTCCTTAAATAATTTTGAATTTTTGAAATTATAACTAATTTTTACTTTTTTAAACTTAAATAAGATTTTGAATCTAAAAATTTTGATAAGATAATTTTTATCATTTTAACACATCAAAATTTTTTCCACTGTTTTATCATTTTATAAAATATTAAAAAATTTTTGGTATATTTACGAAATATTTTTTAAGGAGAGAAAATGGCAGTTAAAATAACTGATATTTGTATTGCATGTGGTTCTTGTATAGATGAATGCCCGGTAAGTGCTATCGTAGATGACAGCGAAAATCCGACAGGCGAAGATATATATTATGTATTTGCAGATAAATGCGTAGAGTGCGTAGGTCACAATGATGAGCCTGCATGCGCGAATGCTTGTCCGACAGACGGCTGTATTGTATGGAGCGATGTAACAGCAGGACAACCAAGCAGAAAAGAAATAGGCGCTGATTTGCGCAAAGGCGACACACCTGTAGTTGCTTAAAATTTAAGCCCGATTCGGGCTTAAATAAAAATTTATACTTTTTTTGATATAATCTCATCTTTTTAAAAATTTTAAGGAGCTTTTTATGCAACAAACATTATCAATAATAAAACCTGATGCCGTAGAAAAAGGTGTTATAGGTAAAATTATAGATAGATTTGAAAGTGCAGGTTTAAGAATAGCTGCAGCTAAAAAAATCAAACTTTCAAAATGTGATGCAAGTCAATTTTATGCCATTCATAAAGAAAGATCTTTCTTTAATGATTTAGTAGATTATATGACAAGCGGTCCTGTTGTGGTTATGGTTTTGGAAGGTGAAAATGCAGTTGCTAAAAATCGTGAACTGATGGGCGCAACAGATCCTAAAAAAGCGGCGCCAGGAACAATAAGAGCCGATTTTGCAGAAAGTATAGATGCAAATGCGGTTCATGGCAGTGATAGTGAAGAAAACGCTAAAAATGAAATCGCATTTTTCTTTGCAGGAAGAGAAATTTGTTAATAAATTTCAGTAAAATTTCACACCAACCGTATAAATTTAATATATCAGAAAATGGCGTGAAATTTACAGGTGAAATCATAAAAAAAAGTCAAAATATTTGCGAATTAAAAGGCAGATTAGATGGTATTTTGGCATATATTTGCGATCGTTGCGGCGAAAATTTTAATCTTAAAATAAACGAAACAGTTAATTTAATTTTAAGTAACGGAATTTTTAAAGATGATAACCATGAAATTAGCGATGTGATAGAATTTTTAAATGGTGTCATCAATTTGGATGAAGTTTTACAAAGTGAGATAGAAGCTTACAAAAGCGGATATTTCTATTGCGATAAATGTAAAAATTTATAAAGGAGAAGAAAAATGGCAGTTCCAAAACGAAGAGTTAGTAAAACTCGTGCAGCAAAAAGACGCACACACTATAAAGTAAGCTTGCCAATTCCTGTTAAAGATAAAGACGGAAGTTGGAAATTACCACATAGAATCAACACTAAAACAGGCGAATACTAGTATGATTTGTGTTGCAATAGATGCAATGGGTGGAGATTTCGGCTGTGAGCCGATAATAGAAGGCACAATAGATGCTCTTAAAGAGCGCGAATTTACAGCGTTTTTAGTAGGCGATCAGGCACAAATGGAAAAATTTGTACCAAAAGAGTTTATCAATCGCGTAAAATTCATACAATCGAATGAAATTTTCGAAATGAAAGAAGGCGCTACAAATGTTCTAAGACACAAGGAAAGCAGCATATATAAAGCTGTTGAACTTGTAAGAAGCGGCGAATGTCAAGCTGTAGTTTCAGCAGGACACAGCGGCGCTACAATGAGCTTAGCGACTTTACGCGTCGGCAGACTTAAAAATGTCGCTCGCCCGCCTATTGCAACACTTATGCCAACTTCAACTGGTACACGCACACTTTTACTTGATGTCGGTGCGAATGTAGATTGTAAAGCCGAGCATATTTTTCAATTCGGTGTTATGGGTGAAGCTTATGCCAAAGAAATTATGGGCATAAAAGAACCTAAAATTGGAATTTTATCAAACGGCGAAGAAGACGGCAAAGGAAATGAAGTTACAAAAGAAGCATTTAAACTTTTAAAAAAAATGAAGAATTTCGTCGGAAATGCCGAAGGAAGTCAAATTTTTGATGGAAGTATGGATGTTATAGTTTGTGACGGATTTGTAGGAAATATAGCCCTAAAATCAAGCGAAGGCGTTGCTCATGCAATGAACAAACTTATAAAAAAAGAAGTTAAAAAATCACCTTTAGCAATCGCCGGGGCGGTGCTTATGAAAAAAGTATTTAAAATAGTGCGAAAAAACACAGACTATGATGAATACGGCGGCGCACCCCTTTTGGGAGTTAAAAATTGCGTTATCATAAGTCATGGCAAAAGCACGCCAAAAGCCATAAAAAATGCGATTTTCCAAGCCTTAAAATTTTCAAATTCAAATATCAATTCAGTAATTTCAAACGAACTTGAAAAATTCAAAAACGAGTAGCGCAGATGAAAAATGCGGCTATGCTTTCAATAGGTGCTTATGTACCGCCATATGAATTATCTAATTTCGATCTTGAAAAAATGGTAGAAACAAGTGATGAATGGATTGTCAAACGAACAGGAATTCACACTCGTCATATAGCAAAAAATGAAACCGCCGGCGATATGGCAGCAAAAGCCGCTGATTTAGCAATTTCTCGTTCCGGAATTTCAAAAGAAGAAATTGACGCGATAATTTGCGCAACTATTACACCGGATTTTTTTTGTATGCCGTCAACAGCCTGTATAACCGCAGAAAAACTTGGATTAAATAAAGGTATAACAGCATTTGATATAAGTGCAGCTTGCTCCGGTTTTATTTATTTGCTTGAAATCGGTTCTGCGTTAATTAAAAGTGGCGCCAAAAAAAATGTCTTGATAATAGGAACTGAAAAATTAAGTTCTATTGTAGATTGGAAAGACCGTGCAACGTGTGTATTATTTGGAGATGGCGCAGGTGCGGCTGTTTTAAGCTATATGGATAATAAAAACAATGAAATTTCAAAACCTTACGGCATAATCGACATTCATACGGCAAGCGATGGAAATAAGGCCGAACTTTTAATGACGCCGACAAAAAATTCAAACATAAAAGATATAGCTGATGAAAATTTAGGTTTTTTACATATGAAAGGCAATGAAGTTTTTAAAATTGCCGTGCAAACGCTTTCAAATGATGTAGTTAAAATTTTGAAAAAAAACAATGTAAAACCTGAAGAAATCGATCTTTTTGTTCCGCATCAAGCTAATTTACGAATCATAGAAGCAGTAAAAAACAGACTAAATTTTACAGACGATCAATGTGTCGTTACAGTCGGCAAATACGGCAATACAAGCTCAGCCTCAATTCCTATAGCGCTAAATGAGGCTTATGAAAACGGACGCCTGAAAAACGGCTCTCTAATTTTGCTTGATGCATTCGGCGGCGGCTTTACTTGGGGTTCGGCGCTTATCAGATTCGGACTTTAAACTCGATATAAATAAATTATATAAAAACTAAAAATTTTAATTTTTATATTAAATTTTACTTAATCAGATTCTGGCAAAGCCTACTTTTTTAATAATTTAAACTATTAAAAAATTATCCATTTTTATGTTTTTTAAACTTAAAGATTTTACAGTCTGCAAGTCGTCTCTACAAAATTTTTATTCCATTTTATCAAATCGCTTAAAAGGCACATTTATTTCTTCTGGCATTTTAAAAATGCGGATGTTTTTTATTTCGCCTTTTATGCTTGATAATTTTAAACTTGACTAAAACATATTTAAAATGGCAAATATTTTTAAAATTTGTAATGTGTATTTTTTCATTATTTAAGTCATATATAAAGTTGTTTTATAAATTTTTTTAATCTGAATATATAAAAAATCAACGCAAACAGTATTAATTTTATAGTTTGTAATATAAACTATAAAATCTTTATTCAGATATAATTTTATTAATTCGAAAATATCAATAAAAATCGCTATAAACAAAATCTATGCAATTAAATTTTTCATAAATAAAAAAAGTATGTATCAAAACAAAAGTCTTGAATAATAATTTATAACAATAGAATTTTTATCGTAATTAATTGAGCCTGGTTTTTTAATTTATTAAATTTTGACAATTTTCAAAAAAATTTTCATTTTGCATTTTTGCCATTTAAAAATATTTATTTTTAAAAAATTTATTATTATCTGAAATTTATACAGTTTTCGCTAAAATCTTAAAATTTCAATTTTAAGGAGATGTTATGAAATTTAAAATCTTTTTATTGGTGCTCATAACTGCACTTTTAGGCGGCTGCGCCAGTGAAAAATCACGCGCTGTGCAAACTGAAGCCGTAAAATCGGTACAAATTCCATATAGCGGCGTTAAAATGTCAGTTTCTGTTGGAAGATTCAGTAATCAATCAAGCTATAACAACGGCATTTTTTCAGACGGCGAAGATCGCCTTGGAAATCAAGCGCAAACCATTTTAATTTCAAACTTGCAACAAAGCGGACGTTTTTCCGTAATGGACCGCACAAATATGCGTGCTCTTCGTGAAGAAGCGACTATTTCTAAAAAAGCGCAAAATTTAAAAGGTGCAAATTATGTAGTAACAGGCGATATCGTTGAGTTTGGACGTAAAACTACAGGCGATCATCAACTTTTTGGAATTTTAGGACGCGGAAAAACTCAAACAGCTTATTCAAAAGTAACTCTAAATTTAGTCAATGTCACAACCAGTGAAGTTGTATTTACTGCAAGCGGTGCCGGGGAATACGAATTATCAAACCGCGAAGTTATCGGCTTTGGAGGAACTGCAGGATATGATTCGACATTAAACGGCAAAGTGCTTTCTCTTGCCATAAGAGAAGCTGTGGATAATCTGGCTGTCGGCGTAGAAAATAGCGGACTTTTGAAATAAGGAAATAAAATTGAAAAAACTGTTTTTAGTAATTTTTGCCGTGATTTTTATGGCCGGCTGCGCAGGAAATTCGCGTCAAGCTATGTATTATCATGGTGATTTTAATAGAGTTTTATATGAATATTTCAATGAAACCGGCGATATAAACGAACAAATCGCGGATCTTGAAAATGTAGTACAAAAAGCTTATGAAAAAAATATGTCTGTAGCTCCAGGAATTTACGCTCATCTTGGACTTTTATATAATAATATCGGCAATTTACAAAAATCTGATTTTTATTTTACAAAAGAGGTTGAAAATTACCCTGAAAGCGCAAATTTTGTCACGTTTTTAAAAAATCATAAAAACCAAAAAAGGAACAGAAAATGAAAAATTTTAAAATTTTAATCCCTGCTTTTTTGGCACTGTTTTTTGCAGGTTGTGCACAACCTAAAGTTTATGATTACAGCGCGCTTCAAAGTGCAAAACCGAAATCTATTTTAGTTTTAATGCCTACAAATGAAACAACTGAAGTAAAAGGAGCGGCCGCTGTTTTGGCAAATTCTGTAGCGCCGTTATCGGAAGCCGGATATTATGTATTTTCACCTGCACTTGTAAATGATACTTTTAAAGCAAACGGCGTTTATGAAGCTGATGATATGGCTAAAATTTCACTTGATAAACTACGCGATATTTTCGGCGCGGATGCCATTTTATATCTTCATATAGATAGATACGGCGCAAACTATAAATTGATAAACAGCTCAACTGAAGTCGGTGTAAATGCTACACTGAAAGATGCAAAAACAGGCGCAACTTTATGGCAAAAATATTTTCTTGCCGTTCAAAACTCAAATGACAGCAGTAGCGGCGGACTGGGCGGACTTTTAGCCAATGTAATAATAGCTGCAATAGCTCAGGTTGCAAACGATGTAGGAGATGCAGCTTATGATTTAAGCGGTCCTGCCATGTTTTCATTGTTAGGACAAAATTGCAACGATTGCCTGCTTTACGGTCCGAAATCTCCATATTTTGGGCAAGATAAACAACTGGCAAAATAAAAACTTCGGCGAAATTTCACAATGGAATTTCGCCAAAAATTAACAATTTCGTAGTAAAATTTCATAAATTTTGCAAAAAAGGAAATTTATGAAAAACTTAAACACTTTATTTTTTGCTCTTTTTATTATTTTATTTTTAGATGCATGCGCCGGCAAAAATTCTCAAAATCTTGGCGTTGTGGAGTTGTCTCAACCTGTTTTTATAAGCGAGTTTCCAACCGATAAAACCGCTTTTGTAAATTTTACAAATACAAGCAATTTTGATTCCAATTTAACAAAAGCTTTAAGTTTTAACTTACAGAAAGCAGGTTACAAATTAAGCGATGAAAATGCGGCAAATTTTGTAATTAAAGGAAATTTAAACTATTTTCGCCGAAAAATCGTAAAAGACCCGAATCCGTTTTACGGCTCGGTCGGCTTCGGCTTTGGCGGATACAGATACAGCGGAATTGGAGTCGGTATGGGATTTCCTGTGTATTTTAACGATGACGACTACGACTACCGCACAAACAGCTACATTTATGACGCGCAGGTTTCACTTCTTATACGTATAAAAAATAATGGAAATACAAAAGATTACACAACAAATTTAAATTATCAAACAGGGCGGAATTTAAACGGAACAAGCTCTATAACAGACGAATTTAACGCACAAATTTCAAAAATTATTTTACAAATTTTAAAAACCGAATAAGGAGAAAAAAATGGAAAATTTCAGAGACTTCTTAAAGCACGCGGACATAAAATTTAAAGAATGCAAAAATCATTTCGCAGCCAAAAATCCGGCAAATGGTGAAATTTTAGCTTTTATAAAAAAGACAAATGCAAATGAAATTTCACGAATTTTAACCGGGATGCAAAAAGCGCAAAAGGAGTGGGCAAACTTAAACGCGCTCCAACGAAGCGATATAATGCTGAAATGGCACGAAAAAATAGTGCAAAACCGCGAAATGCTTGCCGAAATTATGACACTTGAGCAAGGCAAAGCTATAAAAGAAGCGCGCGGCGAAATTGATTATGCGGCAAGTTTTGTAAGATGGTTCGCAGAAGAGTGCCGAAGAATAGACGGCGACATTCTAACACCTTTGAAACAAACACAAAAACTCTTTGTAATCAATCAACCAATCGGCGTTTGTGCCGCCATTACTCCTTGGAATTTTCCAAGCTCAATGATAACAAGAAAAGCAGCTCCTGCACTTGCTTGCGGATGTGCGATGATAGTAAAATCGGCAAGCGCTACACCGCTTAGCGCTTATGCTTTACAAATTTTGGCACAAAAAGCAGGAATTCCAAACGATGTTTTTATAATAGTAAATGGCGACGCAAGCGAAATTTCAGACGCATTTTGTAAAAGCGATACTGTGCGAAAAATCACTTTTACCGGTTCAACCGAAGTTGGAAGCAAAATTTATGAAAAATCAGCAAAAACAATCAAAAAAATCTCGCTTGAGCTTGGCGGAAATGCGCCTGTGATTGTATTTGATGACGCCAATTTACAAAAAGCGGTTGATGGCGTAATTGCCAGCAAATTTAGAAACTCAGGTCAAACTTGCGTTTGCGCAAACCGCGTATATGCGCAAAGCGGTATATACGATGCACTTTGCGAAAAACTCGTAAAAAAAGTAAAAGAGATGAAAATCGGCGATGGGATGAAAGAAGACACCGACTTCGGACCGCTGATAAATGAAAGCGCAGTAGAAAAAGTGGAAGAACTTATAAAAGATGCGTTAAATAAAGGCGCTAAATGCCTGCTTGGTGGAAAAAGAAGCACACTTGGCGGAACATTTTTTGAGCCGACTATTCTAAACGGCGCCACAAGTAAAATGAAATTTGCCAAAGAAGAAATTTTCGGTCCTCTTTGCCCTATTTTTAAATTTGAAAATATAGACGATGTTATAAATCAGGCAAACGACACAAAATACGGTCTTGCAAGCTACATTTTCACTGAAAATTTAAACACAATCACAAAAGTAAGTGAAGCGCTTGAATACGGAATGGTCGGTGTAAATACAGGACTAATCAGCAATGAAGTGGCACCATTTGGCGGCGTAAAAATGAGCGGACTTGGACGGGAAGGCAGTAAATACGGCATTGCAGAATATATGCAAAAAAAATATATCTGTGTAGATATAAAATGATTCCCGTTTTAACGATTGCAGGAAGCGATGCCAGCGGCGGAGCCGGCATTGAAGCCGATATAAAAACATTTTGCGCGCACGGACTTTACGGTATGAGCGTGATAACAAGCGTAGTGGCGGAAAACACGTTTCGCGTCATAAATGCTTACGATATGAGCGCGCAGGCCGTTGGAGATCAAATTGAGGCTGTTTTTGAAGATATCGTGCCAAAAGCCGTAAAAATAGGGATGCTTCCAAATGCAAAAATAATGCAAATCGTAGCCGAAAAATTAGAAAAATTTAATGCTGAAAATGTGGTTTTGGATCCGGTAATGCAAGCAAAAAACGGCTTTAATCTGATGAGTGAAAGAGAAAATTTGCTCTCAAAAATGCTTGACGTAATAGATATTATCACGCCAAATATCCCGGAGGCTGAAATTTTAACGAACACTAAAATTTCAAATGAAAACGATATGAAAAATGCAGCTCTTATAATCGCCAAAAAAGGCGCAAAATCAGTACTTATAAAAGGCGGACACAAAAATGGTACAAGCGATTTTTTATATTTTGAAGGTAAATTTTTTGAGTATAAAACGAAATTTATAAACACCAAAAACACGCACGGCACCGGCTGCACACTAAGCTCGGCAATCGCTTCAAATCTTGCGCTTGGACGCAAAATGAACGAAGCTGTGGAAAATGCAAAAAAATATATTCAAGGAGCTATTGAAAATTCGCTTGATTTAGGACATGGAGCAGGACCGCTAAATCATTTTTATAATATTTTTTAAAGTAGAAGCTACGCAAAATATTTTACATACAAAAAGCAAAATTTTGTCTGAATTTTTAAAATCTCTTGCATAGCTTTTTAAAATTTATCTTACAACATTTCATAAGCAAATTTTCATATTTCAATAAAACAGGCTTTATCTGAAAATTTATTTTTTTATTTAAAAATTTTTAAATAAATCTTTTACGCCATAATTTTTGTCTTTAATTATAAGTAATAGCTAAAATTCTTGTTATTGCATTATTTTAGAAATAATGCCGTATTTTTTACTTTTTTTTATTTTATAAAATGCGACTTGGTTGCTTAAAATTAAGTTGCAACTAAGTTGCTTTAGATATACTTCGTTTCGATTTTTTGATAAAGGTTTTTAGAATCGTTAAAAAGTCTATTTTGAAAAATATTTTTATCACTGCAACGTTTGATTTAAAAACATAGACAAAAAAGACTTTTTAAAAGTTTAAATTTTAAAATAAAACCTTATCTTTCATATAAACACAATAAAACAGGACTTAAGATGAGAATATTGATAATTTTGCTGATATTTTTAAAAACGGAAATATTAGCCTGCGCTTTATGCGCTTTGATGACACCTACTGCACATATTCTTTTAAATTTTAATGTTTCACAGGATACTCTCGAAGATATTGAAGTTTCTTGGATATTTTCAAAAAATTTCACCGATTTGACATTGGAAAGTTATGATTTTAATTCCAATTCAAAACTTGATAAAAATGAACTTGACGATGTAAATTTCGCTATGCTGAACTATATATCAAATAAAAATTTTCTAATGAATTTTGAATGGTATGATAAAAACGGAACTGCAAATACAATTAAAGGAAATTTCAGTGATGAAAAGATGGTTATGGAAAATGGAAAAATTGTTTTTAAATTTCGGCAAAAAGTGGGCATTAAAATTCAAAACAATCGAGTTTTAAAAACAACGGCTGGTGATAAAAACGGATTTTTTAATTTTACCTTTTTAAATTCCGGTCATAAAAAAATAGATGATAATTTTTATATTGAGTTTAATTCAAATTTAAATGCTAATTTTGCGCTTTTCATAACCGATCAAATAGAATACAAAACGCAAAAAAGTTTGGATGAGTCTGTAAAACAAAACGGTAGTAAAAATTTAAAAAAGCCAAATTTCATCAATCAAAGCGCTATAAACTCACTTGAAAAATTAAAAGCCATTTTTATAAAAAGTGCTGAGAATTTAGATATAAAGATTTTGATAAGCGTGATATCCATATCTTTTTTGTATGGATTTTTTCACGCGGCAGGTCCTGGACATGCCAAAATTTTAACTACAAGCTACTTTTTAGCAAATGGCGGAAATTATATGAAAAGTTTTTTATTTTCTTTGAAAATAGGTTTTTTCCACGTTGCCGGAGCCTTTTTCGTCGTTGTGACAACTCTGTTTTTCGTAGATTTAATCTCAGGAAGTATCTCGCCAAACGCCATTAAAATAACAACTCAAATTTCAGCCGTTATGATAATTTTAATTGCAATCTTCATGTTTTTAAAAAAAATAAAAGAACGGGCAAATACTCATACAAAAGAGTGCAAATGTGCAATTTGTTCCACTATAAAAGAACCTAAAAGTTTAATTTTTAACAATTCAAAATTTAAAATTTCAAACAATATAAATCACAATGATTTAAAATTTAAAAACATAAAATTCACCTCTAAAAACAAAGAAGAGTGGTTTATAGCTTTAGCCTCAGCCATAATTCCATGCCCTGGAACAATTTTAGCTTTTTTACTTGCTTTTAATGTCGGAAGTTATTTGACAGCTTTTATAAGTGCACTATTTATGGGATTAGGAATGAGTTTTGTAATATTTTTGGCCGCTATTTTTGGAGCCGGCGTAAATAAAATAACGAATTTGAAATTTAAAAAACTGACAATTTATATAGAATTTTTAGGACTTACATTTATGTTGATAATTGGAATTTTAATGTTTTTGATAGCGGATAATTTAAAAATTTAAAAATTTTGATTTATGTATTATTTTAAAGCAAAATTATTTTTATGAATTTTCATTGTCGGTTGGTTTTTTATTGTTATTTACATTTTTGTAAATTTTTTGTAATAAAATTCCAGCATATATATACCATTGCAAATAGCAATATAATGTAAAAAACTATATAACACAAATATAGAAATTATAAAAATAAATAAAATTTTTATAATTTTTTCGCTTTCAACACTTTTTATTATATTTTATAAAAACAGCCAATATTTGAATACTTTTCATTAATTATATCGTTTGGTTTGCTTTTCTTTCCCTAAAAATAATAACTTATCCCATCCAGCGACCGTCTAAAGATAAATACCTCTCACTAATAATTTGCTCCTTATTAATAAAATATATAAACTTTTCTTGCTTTGTATCCACTGCAATTATGAACTATTTATTTAAGTGTTTTTAAAATTTCATAATTTGTAGGATTTTCTTATATAAAGTAAAATTTTGAAGGAAGCCTTCCGTAATCATCATATTCAATTTTATTCGGAAAAACATTATATAAGAAATTTTTTAAAATTTCATCATCGCTTAAATATTTAAACTCTTTAAAACAAAATCTCATAAAAAATGGAAATTAATGCAATAATTGATAAAAATGTTATTGATAATAAAATTTTATATTTCTTTTTAAAATTTTGCCTTTTGCGACATCATTTTCAAAAGTGTCGTATGAATATTGATATTTTTGAAAAAATAGTAAATTGTCGAAATTTTAAAAGGTGCAAAAATTTTTAAAATTTCGCGCCTTTTAAATAATTCAAAAATTAAAGCAGAACTTCAATCTCTTTTGAATCATTCTCTATTTTTTTTGTCGCATCTTTGCGGTATTCGATTAGTTTTTCAGCAAGTTTTTCGTCACTTAAAGCTAAAATTTGCATTGCAAAATAAGCCGCATTTTTGGCTCCGGCTTTTGCTATACTCATAGTAGCCACAGGCATACCTCCTGGCATTTGAACTGTCGAATAAAGTGCGTCAAGCCCATTTAACGCTCCGCCACCCATCGGGATTCCGATTACAGGCTTTGTAGTGTTTGCAGCAACAGCTCCTGCCAGATGAGCCGCCATTCCGGCTGCACATACAAAAACTTGTGCGCCTTTTTTTTCGGCATTTGCGACATATTCGGCTGTACGTTTCGGACTGCGATGTGCCGAACTTATAATCATTTCATATGCCACACCGAAATCTTTTAAAATTTTGGCGCACTCGCTAACAACTTCATAATCGCTCTTTGAGCCCATAATAATAGAAACAAATTTCATTTTTCATCCTTTCTTAAAAAGCAAAATTCGCATGTTTTGGCGACACTTTTAATTAAATTCAGGTTTCCGCTGTGAATTTCACTCATTTGTTTATTTGTTTGTGTAAAGATTTTATCAAATTTCATATAAAATTTACCATTTTTTTCATAAATTTCACCTATTTCATTTTTAGCAGTTAAAATTTCAGTGCCGAAAGGTGTAAAAATTTCATACTCGATTCCTGGTATAATCTTACCTTTAACGGCAAAAAGCTCACCATCCTCGCTAAAAGCCTCAACTTGTTTGCTTCCTTGTACCAAAGAAGTGTCTAAATTTTGTGTATCGGCTCTTTCATAAGGATGATGAAATAAATATCCTTCACTAAAACCGCGATTTTTCAAAGTTGCAATTTCGGCTTCGTAAATTTCAGCCTTGAAATTTCCGGCAAAAGCATCGTTGATTGCCATTCTATAAGCATTTGTCGTGCAGGCAGCATAATATTCGCTTTTTGTGCGACCTTCAATTTTTAGACTGTCTATCGCACCTGTGGCGACAATTTCATTAATGTAAGATATAAGATTCAAATCTTTGGAATTCATTATGTATGTGCCGTCATTTTCGCGCTCTTCAAGGCGAAAAAGAGTTGCGTTTTGTGGATCTTTGGCATAAAGCTCATATTTGAAACGACAATCGTTCGCACAACTTCCACGATTGCTGAAACGCCCGCTTTGCACCGCTGAAATCAGACATCTGCCGCTGTAAGCAAAACACATCGAGCCGTGCACGAAAATTTCAAGCTCCAGGCCAGGCAGCATTTTTTTAATTTCAAGCGCGTCTTTTAATGTAATTTCGCGCGCAAGAACGATTCTTGAAGCACCCATTTCATAATAAAATTTTGCGTCCAGATAATTTGTAACATTGGCCTGTGTCGAAATATGAATTAACATCTTAGGCGCAAGCTTTTTTACCAAATTTATAACGCCGACGCTTGCCACTATTACGCCGTCTACACCTATTTCATTTAAAAATTCTATATGATTTTCAATGCCTTTTATTTGAGCATTAAACGGAAAAGCGTTCAATGTGGCATAAAATTTTTTGCCGTGCGCGTGAGTATAGGATACGCCTTCAATAAAGCTTTCTTTAGTAAATTCTTTTGCGCTTCTTTTTCTTAGCGAAAACGAACCGACACTCGCATAAACTGCGTCTGCACCAAATTTCAGTGCAATTTTCAGTTTTTTGAGATTGCCTGCAGGGGCTAAAAGTTCAGGTTTCAAAATTTTCCTTTTTTAAGCGTGATTTTACTATAATTTGCTTAAATTACAAAAAGGATAAGCTATGAAAGTTGATATGCACAACCATACATATCTTTGTAATCACGCCGACGGAAAGCCTGAAGAGTATTTAAAAGCGGCGATTTCAAAAGGAATCGATATTTTCGGATTTAGCGACCATGCGCCGATGAATTTTGACAAAGCTTATCGTATGAGTTTTTCGCAAATGGATTTTTATGAAAATTTAATTGACGAATTAAAAGAAAAATTTCAAGGCAAAATCGAAATTTTAAAAGCTTACGAAGTTGATTTTTTGCCCGGATTTATTGACGAACGCGTAATTTCGCGAAAAGTGGATTATCTAATCGGCTCGGTGCATTTTTTAAATGCATGGGGATTTGATAATCCTGAATTTATCGGTGGCTGGAAAGATAAAAATATAGATGAAATTTACAGTGAGTATTTTTCGGCTATCGAAAATCTTGCAAAAAGCGGAAAATTTGATATTTTAGGGCATTTGGATTTGATAAAAGTTTTTAAATTTTTGCCTAAAAAAGATATCAGAATTTTGGCTAAAAGTGCGTTAAATGCGATTAAAAAAGCCGATTTGACAGTGGAATTAAACTCGGCAGGTTTTAGAAAACCTGTAAAAGAGATTTATCCAAGCGATGCGCTTTTAGAGCAAATCGCGGAACTTGAAATTAAAATCACACTCAGCTCCGACGCGCACAGTCCTGAACAAGTAGCACAAAATTACGATGAAATATTAAAAACAGCTTTAAAATTCGGCTTTAATAAAGTTGCAATTTTTAAAAATAGAGATAGAAAATTTGTGGATTTAGGATAAATCGGATATTTTTAATTATCGATTTATTATAAAAATTTTAATAATTTTTTTCGATTTCAGCGCCGACTTTGGCATTCGGCAAAATTTCGGTTTTTAAAATTTTCATGTAAAAATATTTCAAATTTTTAAATTTTACACGGTAATAATCATCAAAAAAATTTAAAGCATCTTCTACAAGGCGAAATTTCCGCTTTTTAAAAATTCCGCAAATATCCTTGCAAATTTCAGCATAATCTATAAACTCGTCAGCCTCAAATTTTGCATTCACACAAATTTCCTGCTCTTTTTCACGTTCAAAATCTAAAATACCGATAACGGCTTTAAATTTTAAATTTTCAACCAAAATCCGCACTAAATGACCTTTTTCTCATCGCCTTTGATTAAGCGAACAATGTTTGGAATATGTTTATAGATAATTGTAAAAATTATCACAACAATCGGTGCGTAGGTATTTATGCCTTGCATTTGAGGATGAATGAAATATAGAGCTACCGCAAAACAAAGAACAGCCGCAAGGCTTGCAAGACTTGAAATTTTAAGTACTTTTCCGCAAACAAACCAGCCGACAACGGCAATCGCAACTTCTGCCGGCACAAAGCAGGCAAGCACACCGGCGGCTGTTGCTACGCCTTTTCCGCCTTTAAAAACAAGATACGGCGAAAAGCAATGTCCCAAAACTGCAAAAACCGCCATACTCCACTGTGTATTTAAAGAAACGTCAAACGCTCGCGCTATTAAAATAGGAATCACGCCTTTAAAAATATCGCAAAGCGCAGTCGCAATCGCTAAAATTTTGCCTTTTTTCGGATCTTTTTCTTTTATTACACGAAGCACATTTGTAGCGCCTATGCTGTGACTTCCAAAAGCCCTAATATCAACACCACCAAAAAATTTACCTAAAATTAAGCCGAATGGCACACCGCCAATTAGATAAGCCAAAATAACACATACAATATTTTCGTTCATTTTTACCTTTCAAAGCGCGAAATTTAGCAAATTTAATCTAACTTTTCCATAAAATATAAATTTTTTCATCGTAAATATCGCTTTTTTTAGGAGAAATTTCTTTTATGTCAAGTGTGATTTTTTGCAAGTCAAGGCTATCTTTTAGTTCATTTATTTCATCATTAAATTTTGCGGTCATTTCATCCATTTGATTTAGCAAAACTTCCAAATTTTCGCTTGCATTTTTTACGTCTTTACGCTCATTCAGCACTCTATTTGCGGATCTTGCACTTGTTGCGATTTTGCCTATAGAGCTTGAGCGAGAACCTAAAAGTGAGCCGAAAATAGCCGTTCCTATGCTTATGGCGGCGTCAATTCCGCTTTTTAAAACTCCTGCCTTTTCTTTTTCAAGCCTTTGCTGTGCGGTGCGAATTCTAGCTTCAATTCGAGATTTTTCTTTATTAAATTTTTTGGTTATTTCATCCGTTTTGCTTTCTAAAATTTCATTTGCTCTGTCGCTCAATCTGACATAAAATTCCTCTTTACTTTCTTTTGGATTTGAGTTTAAATCAAGTGCACTGAATAGCGATAACTTTGCGTTTCTATATAAAAATTCCTTGAAATCGTTTTGCAAATTTTTGAAATTTTTAAGACTGCTTATAAAACTTGGAATTTCCTCAAATTTTGCATTTTCAGGATCGCTTTGACTTAAATTTTCAATTTCTCTGTCGCTTGCTTCGCTCCAATCAACATTTGAAGCGCCACCCAAATCAAAACATAAATGAATATCTTTTGTATAATCCAAATTTTTATCCGTATAGCGAATTTTTGCTGTGGCATATAAATTTGCGCTAAGCTCGCCCGAACCGCTAAAAAGTTGAGGAATTTCATTTGAAATTATAGGTTTTGCGCCCGTATTTTTATGAAATTTCGGTGCATTTATTTGAATTTTATTTTTCATCAGCGCACTGATTTGATCAGCATTCAAAGGTCCTTTTAAATAACTAAGCGCAAAACGGCTTGAAATCACTTTTAGCCCGCTTTCATTAATATTTTTTACCAAAAATGAGCGTTTTTCTATATTTGAAAGAAGTTCCAAAATTTCACTTTTGGTAAAGTCAGCGCCATTCACGCCGCTAAGTCCTGATATGACTCTATCTTTATCCTGCGCCGTTTGAAGTCTGCCGATAAACCATGTGCCGATATTTGAAAGTCCTTTATAATCGATATCCACAGGATTTTGGGTACTTAAAACGCAACCTAAACCGAAAGCGCGTGCCTGCTTAAGAAGTGTAAGCATAGGTTTTTTACTTGGCGGATTAGAGCTTGGCGGAAAAAATCCGAAAATTTCATCCATATAAAATACCGCTCTTAGCGAACTTGTGCCTTCGGTTGTTCGCATCCAGCTTATCATTTCATTTAGCAAAATTGTTACAAAAAACATTCTCTCATCATCATTTAAATGCGAAATCGTAAAAATGTTGCAACGAGCCTTGCCATTTTCATCAAACAACATTTTGCCGATATTTAAAGGCTCACCGTTAAGCCATTGCTTAAAAGACGGATTTGCAACAAGCGCATTTATTTTCATTGCAAATGCCATTCGTTTATCGTTTGGAAAAAAAGTTTGCACGTCGAAAACGCCTATTTTTTCAAAAGGCGGTGTTGCGATTTGGGTTATAAGTTCGTTTATACTTAAATCTTTGCCGTTTGCAAAATTTTCAAGAAAAATTTGTTCTAAAAGCAGCATTTCAGGTGAATTTACATCATCTGTTCCGATTTTGGCAAGACTTAAAACGCTGCTTGCCAAATTTAAAACATAATTATTCATCGCTTCATCGTCCAAATTTTGCGGCGCTTTAAAGCTTGAAAGCAAACTTACACCAAGTCCTGCTGAACTTTTTGGCGTATAAATTCTGACATCTGCCGAATCTTTAAAAAGTTTTACGCGACTGATATCCTGATAACTGTTCTGTAATCCTTTTTTCCAAATTTGAGCCGTCTCGTTTGCAAGTTCTTGCACAGAAATGCCTTTATTTACGGCTTCATTTTCATCCATAAAAGGCAAAAACTCATCCGCGCTTAAATTTTGAAAACTTAAAGCAAGATTTGTAAGATCACCTTTCGGATCGATAACGATAGACGGGATATTATCTATACAAGCCTCTTCCAAAAGCGTAACTCCAAGCCCTGTTTTGCCGCTTCCTGTCATTCCTATTATTAAAGCGTGTGTTGTCAAGTCTTTGTTTTTATACAAAAACGGTTCACCGTTTTCAAGCCCCAAATAAAAAAGTTTAAGATTTTCCTGCAAATTTTTCATCATTTTTCCTTTAAAATTTTGTAATTATAACAGCTTTTGACTAAAATTTTAAAATTTTAATAAAAGCCGAAATTTGCGAAATTTAAATTTTTCAGCTTTAAAAAATTTATTAAATTTAAGCCGAAAAAGCACAATTTAAATTTTTTTAAGCAACGACAAATCGAAATTTTCAAAATGTGTAAAATCGCTGAATTTTGCGTTTTCACAAAGAATTTTTGCGTGCCCGAAGCAAATTTTTTTACCAGCGGAATTCGCACTTCTAAGCCATGATAAAAAAATATCATCAACAGCTAAATTTTCACTTTTACCGTCGCAAACAACTATAAAATCATAATCAATCAGACTTTGCGAAAAAATTTCGGCTTTTATTATCACGCCGAAGCAATCTTTTACATTTTCTTTAAAAGCACAAATTTCAGGCTCGAAATTTTCGTGCAAAAATGCGTAAATTTCGGCAAAATTTCGTAAATCAAACCCATCATAAATAATAACTGCAACTTTCATTTTCTTCTCATCTTATTTTTAAAACAGAATATTATCATTAAAAGCAGCAAAAATGCAGCTGCACCGCTGATAAAAAACCCGAATTTCGCGCCGTATCGCTCTATAAAATATCCTGCAAACATAGCGCCGAAAGGCGTAGAACCTTGAAACACAAAAGTATAAATACTCATCACGCGCCCTCTAAATTCATTTTTAGTATTTAGCTGAATCATCGAATTGGTGCTGGCCGTTACAATTACAAAACCAAAACCGGTTAAAATCACTAAAAAACAGATAATGTAAAAATTTTCAAAAAGGCTCATAAAAGATAAAATAATTGCTGTAAAAAATGAAACAACGTAAATCCAGTAAGAGCCAAGTTTTCCGAAAACAGCAACAAAAAGCGCACCAAAAAACGCTCCGACACCGACAGACGATATAAGATAACCAAATGTAGTTTCGTCTCCTTCAAGCACAAATTTTACAAAAGCCGAAATTGTAACATTGTAATTTGGTATAAAAGTAGCCACTATAAGCAAAATACAAAGACCTTCAAGCAAAATTTTCTTATTTAAAACATATAAAAAGCCCTCTTTTATAGAGCGCCAAATTTCAAGTTTTCCGGTATGATTTATTATCACGTCAGGGCGAAATTTTATAAATTTCAGCGAGATTAAAACGGCAAAAAAACTTATGGCGTTTATCAAAAAACACCAAGCGACGCCAAAAACCGCCATAATAAAACCGGCAATAGAAGGTCCTAAAATTCTAGCTACATTAAAAGACATGGAATTAAGTGCAATGGCATTTGGTAAATCACATTTATTATCAATCAAATCATAAATCATCGACTGGCGACTTGGCGCATCAAAACTCATAAAGATTCCATGAATAAGTGACAATATCAGTATCAAATTGAAATTTTCTTGCTCACTAAAAACCATAATCGTAAAAAGCGCTGCAACGCTTGCCATACCTATTTGAGCTATACTTAACAAAAGTTTTTTATTAAATTTATCAAGCAGCGCGCCATAAAATAGAGTAAGAAAAAGCGGCGGAATGAACTGCGAAACAGCAACCAGACTTACTTTAAAAGGATCTCCTGTAATAGTCAAAGTTAGCCAAGGAAGCGCTATCGTTTGCATCCAAGAGCCGATAAGAGATACGTTCATACCAACCCAGTAAATTCTGAAATTGCGGTATTTTAATGATAAAAAAGGATTTTTCATGATAAGATTTTAACAAAATTTTACTTTATAGCCGATAAAAATGAGAAACAGGATAATAAATTTTATTTATAAACAGCTCAAAATTTTAGTTATTTAATTTAAAAATTTTATTTATATCAATATAACGAAATTTAAAAAAACCGGATAACGGATAATAAGAAAACAACTGCATAAACTTCGCATACGAAGAAGTAAAAGCTCAAAAAGCAATTCAAAAATTTAACAATCAAATTAATTAAACTATAACAAAATTAATATTCTATTGAATATAAAATTTCATTATTTTTCGCGCGAAAATGAGATTATGACAAAAAGTAGATTTTTATTAAAATTATAAAAATTTAACGACCGATAAATTTTATATCTAAACTTATATGCTTTAATATATAAATTTTGATGTATTTATATTTCAACAAATCAAAAATTTAACATCAATAAATTCATTTAAATTTTAATAATTAATAATACGAAAATAAGGTAAAAAGTATATACGATGAATCAAATAGATAAGAGATAGATTAAATTTTATCTTTTCAATATAATCAACTGGTGGGCCTGATAAGACTTGAACTTATGACCTCACCCTTATCAGGGGTGCACTCTAACCGGCTGAGCTACAGGCC
>QWCB01000367.1_pt1 | contig 50862 bp, 38 predicted proteins | sample 1972511 | NCBI WGS metagenome assembly QWCB01 (sample SAMN09866719, study PRJNA288562) | Human gut metagenome isolate term5_stool, whole genome shotgun sequencing... | isolation source: gut | host: Homo sapiens | place: USA: California | reverse complement strand
CGGGGTGGTTCATCTGCTTCGGGTAGCCGACGATGATGCGGCTCGGGTAGAGGTTGTCGTAGAGGGCCTTGCTCTCGCGCAGGAACTCGGGGGAGAAGATGAGGTTGAACTGCTTCACGCCCTGGCGCGCATAGCGGAGGTAGAGGCTGCGGGTGTAGCCCACGGGGATGGTCGATTTGATGATCATCACGGCGTTGGGGTTGACGGCCAGCACGAGGTCGATGACTTCCTCGACGTGGGTGGTGTCGAAGTAGTTCTTCACGGGGTCGTAGTTGGTGGGGGCGGCAATCACCACGAAGTCGGCGTCGGCATAGGCCGATTTGCCATCGAGGGTGGCGACGAGGGTGCCACGGCCTGGCTGTGCTGCCTCATCAGGGCCCACGCAGGGCAGGAGGCTGCGGTCGCCGAGGTATTTCTCGATGTAGTCGTCCTGGATGGGCGAGACGCGGCGGTTGAGTTTCTCGACTTTCTCGGGAATGACATCAACTGCTGTCACATGGTGGTGCTGGGCAAGCAGGGTGGCAATGCTCAGGCCGACGTAGCCTGTGCCGGCCACGGCGACCTTGATATTTTTGAAATCACGCATATTTTTGATTATTTTTATTCGATTTGTTATAATTGTACTAGGACAACTTTTAGGACATATAGAAAAACAACTTGAACAACGGGGACAACTTGAACAACTTTGTCAGACAGATAAATCTGTCTTTGGGAGAAGTTGAAAAACAACTTGAACAAAGGGAAACAACTTGAACAACGTTGGGAGACAGATCAATCTGTCTTTGGGAAAAGTTGAAAAACAACTTGGACAAAGGAGACAATTTGAACAACTTTGTCAGACAGATGAATCTGTCTTTGGGAAAAGTTGAAAAACAACTTGGACAAAGGGAAACAACTTGAACAACGTTGGGAGACAGATAAATCTGTCTTGGGGGAGTAGAAAAGGCTACGCGTAGGCATACAATCTTACCTCTGGACTGGATTTGCGTCCTGTCCAGGAAGATGGTTGCCCTTTGGAAAAGAGATACTTTTCATGTCGATAGAAAAGCAGTCGTTTCGTCGGCTGTAGAACGAGCGTCAGAACTATCCAGTGTCTAATACTCCCCTACTTTATGTCTTTTGACCAAGCCTTTGTCCCACAAAGGAATTGCGTCCGTCTTGCAAAGATCATAGTCATGACATTCATTGTTTACCAGCCATTTAGAAAAGCAAACATGTGGCCTAAAAACTTCAAGCGGATCAAAGTTCAGCTCCTGCTTGCAAATCCATGTGGCTAATTTCCTACGATTTTCTGCGGGCCTGCTTTCACACAATGCCCGACTTTGCCCGCAAAGGTAATGCTTTTCCCGCATTTATTGCCATTTCTCACGAAAAAAAATCGTATGGAGGCTGATTTTTGAGGAAAATCGTTTCGGGGCATGAGGGAAAGCAACACTTGGGACATGGGGAAAACAACGCTTGGGACAACAAGTACAATAAATAAGGTTTTTCGGGAAAATGGAGTAATTCGACGTGGACACATAGAAGACAACTTGAACAACTTTTACAACAAGTAACCACTCTTTTTGCGGGGGGAATGGAGAAAATGGGGAATAAATTTGGTGCATCGTAGCGATTGTGGTATCTTTGTGTCCTCAAATCCCTGCGCACAGACGGGGGCAGACAAGCACAGAAAAAGCAACTATGCAACAACGAGACTACTTCATACGCATCATCGAGGAGTTTATGGCCGCCGTGGCCCGGTTTTTGGAAAAGGCCGAGGGCAAGCGCAACGACGACGAGCTGCGCGACCTCTACCGCCAGTATGTCGGCGACTACGAATTGCTGCGCAACATGACCGTGGAGGAGGCCATCGGCTACGCCCACGACCAATGGGCGGCGGGACAGCGGATGCAAAAACTGGAGATGCTTGCCGAACTGCTCTATGCCGAGGGGAGCTACAAGCAGCAGCCCCTGAGGGGGATGTTGCTCGACAAGGCCTTCCGCCTCTACGACTACGTGGATGGTCACAGCAACGACTTCTCGATCGCCCGCAAGCAGCGGATCGCAGAGATACAGGGGATGATAGCCCGAGGAACACAAAAATAGATTATGGAGAACATTGAAGACAAGCGCATCGCCGTATTGCTTTCGGGCGGTGTCGATAGTAGCGTGGTGGTCTATGAGTTGGCCCGCCAGGGACTGCACCCCGACTGCTTCTACATCAAGATAGGACCGGAGGAGCAGGAGGAATGGGACTGCAACTCGGAGGAGGACATGGAGATGGCGACAGTCGTGGCACAACGCTACGGGTGTCGGCTGGAGGTGGTGGACTGCCACCGGGAATACTGGGACCAGGTGACGCGCTACACGATGGAGAAGGTGCGGGCGGGATTTACGCCCAACCCCGACGTGATGTGCAACCGGCTCATCAAGTTTGGTGCCTTCGACGAGAAGCGGGGCCACGACTACGACCTCATCGCCACGGGCCACTATGCGCAGACGGAGTGGATAGACGGGCGCAAATGGCTCACGACGAGTCCGGACCCCGTGAAGGACCAGACCGATTTCCTGGCGCAGATACACCCATGGCAACTGAAGAAGGCGCTCTTCCCCATCGGCCACTACATGAAGGACGAGGTGAGGCAGGTCGCCGAGCACGAGCATCTGATCAACGCCCGACGCAAGGACTCGCAGGGCATCTGCTTCTTGGGCAACATCGACTACAACGAGTATGTGCGCCGCTATCTCGGCGAGCAGCCCGGAGATATCATCGAGCAAGAGACGGGGCGCATTATCGGACAGCACAAGGGTCTGTGGTTTCATACCATCGGACAGCGGAAAGGCCTCGGACTGGGGGGCGGTCCGTGGTTTGTCATCCGCAAGGACGTGGAGCAGAACATCCTCTACGTCTCCCACGGCTACGACCCGGCGACGGCCTATAAGCGCGACTTCGCTATCCACGACTTCGACTTCCTGACGGAGGGCGTGACGAGCGTGCCCGACCGCATCACATTCAAGATCCGCCATACTCCCGAATTCCACTGCGCCACGGTGGAGACGCTGTCCGACGGAAGGATGGTGGTCCACTCTGACGATCCGATCCACGGGGTGGCCCCGGGCCAGTTTTGTGTGGTCTATGACCAGGCGCACCACCGCTGCTACGGTTCGGGTGAGATCGCGTGGGCACAGGAGACGCCGAAGGCATGATCCAACGGACGCATCCAACAGAATAGCCCGACAAGGGGCTCCAACGAATGGAGCTGGGACTACGGACTACGATCTTCTTCAACCAACACAATGGAACAAGACAAGGAACAAGACAAGGAAAAGGAGCACCGCCCCCGGAGCAGCTTCGGCAGACGGCTGCGGAGCAAGCGGACCTGGGGGGCGGTGGTTCTGATGGCCGTGATCGCCGTCATCATCTGGCAACTGACGCCCGTCTCGGACGCGGAGGTACGCCGCAACGAACTGGTGGTGGAGGTGAGATCATGGTATGAGCTTCGCAACGACAGCGGCGTGGTACTGACTGTCGGCGAGATCGAGGGCGACACGGCCTTGACAAATATCAGCACGGACACCCTGCAACCCGCGGCCCACGTGGAGCTGTCGGCGGGCTACTGGGTGAACCGCTTCCGAAGATTTCCCTCCTGCCACGGGCGCATCGTCACGAAGGCTGCCCCCGCCTCCTCGCAGCTGGTGGATAGCGGGAGCCAAGAGCTCCACACGATGGTGCGACGCCAGGCGGCGCGCATCGAAAACGAACTGGCCAGTCTGCAGACGCAGCAGAACGAGCTCCACTACTATCGGCGGACGCACAACGTGCAGGACTACGGCTATGGGGCCATCGCCACCTACTCGGTGGGGATCGACCACCGTATCGATTCGTTGCGCACGGTAGCAAAGCATCTGCTTGCCATCCAGCCCGGCGAGCGGCTCAGTCTGCGGCGCGTGATCCGCTACAAACTGGTCCGCAGCGCGCAGGGAAAGCGTATATATAATAAGGAGTGTGAGCTCTGGAGCGATGAGGAGGACGGCTATGTGGTCGTGCAACTACCCCGCCACCATACGCCCGTGGGGGTCGTGACCCACATGGGTATCGGCGACGGCAAGGAGGCCATCGCCCAGCGCCAGGCGAAGCCCAGCAAGAAGAAGGTGGGCAAGCACGACGACCGCACGATCCGCGACTCGATCGGCACCTATACCGGCCAGCTCGACTCGCTGAAGCGGCCAAGCGGCTACGGACGGCGCTGGGGACACCAAGGGGAATACTACGAGGGGCATTTCGAGGCGGGACTGCCCGACGGGTTCGGATTCTATATCGCTCTGCGCCAGTACTTGCAGGCGGGAGAATGGCACAAGGGCGTGTTCAAGGGGGAGAAACTGACCTATAACAAGGAGCGCATCTACGGTATCGACGTGTCGCGCCACCAACACGAGCGGGACGGGAAGTGCTACCCCATCGACTGGGACCGCCTGCGCATCACCCATCTCGGCACGCTGAGCGACAAGCGGGTGAGGGGAAAGGTCGATTATCCGGTCTCCTTCGCCTATGTGAAATCGACGGAGGGCTGCACGGTCTTCAACGCCTACTACGAAGACGACTACCGCGACGCGCGCAAGGCGGGTATCCGGACGGGCACCTACCATTTCTTCTCGCTCACGTCGGGGGGCAAGGCGCAGGCCCGCCATTTCCTGGAGAAGAGCCACTACCGCAAGGGTGACTTGCCGCCCGTGCTCGACGTGGAGCCCACGGACTGGCAGATCAGCCAGGCGGGCGGAGCGGAGGTGATGTTTCGGCAGGTGAGGGCCTGGCTGCAGGAGGTGCAACGGGAATGGAAGGTCTATCCGATCCTCTACATCAGTCAGTCGTTTGCACTGAAGCACATGCCGCTGGCTCCCGACCTGGGCGACAACTATTTTGTCTGGATAGCCCGCTATGGCGAGTATATGCCTCACTTCAAACTGACCTACTGGCAACTGTCGCCGGACGGAAGAGTGAGGGGAATCCGCGGAGATGTGGACATCAACGTCTATAATGGCTACGAGAACCAGTATCAGCAGTTTTTGGAACGCCACGGGAAAAAGTAGCTTCGAAGGGTGCTGAAATCCCTATTTTGAGCCTCCGAGACGGTCTTGAGGGCGGTCTCGGAGGCTTTTTTTGAAAAAAGACAGAAAAAAGTGGGAAAAAGTTTTGGTGGTAAGAAAATAATGCGTACCTTTGCACTCGCAATCAAGCAATGACGGTTGCTAAAAACAATGGGATATGGTGTAATGGTAACACTACAGATTCTGGTCCTGTCATTCCTGGTTCGAGTCCGGGTATCCCAACTGCTTTGAAGTCCAAGTTGAATTTTTCAACTTGGATTTTTTATTTTACCCGCCCCCACTCTTATTGGGCACAAAAGGGAAAACAACTTGCTTATAAGGGAAAACAACTAAAACAACAAGTACAATATATAACAACACAAAATGCTGCTGAAAGGGAAACAACAAATAACAACACAACAGGACCGTAAAGCTGCCCCTACCCTACTGCCTTTTTTCTAAACAACCCTGCTTCTCACCCCTTTCTTGGACTGAAAAGGGGTAAGATGAACAGAAAAATGTAGGAGAAAACAGAAAAACGAACCAAAAATTTGGAAGTACAGAACAATCTACCTACCTTTGCACCCGTTTTTCACCAACGAACGTAAAATAACGAATGCAAAGAAAGAAACTTGCATGCATTGCGATGGCAATGCTTTCGCAGACCGCCGTCTTCGCGGGTGGTCTTCTGACCAACACCAACCAGAGCTTCATCTTCGGTCGCAACTTCGCCCGTGATGGTGTGATTGCTATCGATGGAGTCTATTCCAATCCTGCCGGCGTGGCCTTCCTGGGTAAGGGCCTCCACCTCTCTCTCGGTGGTCAGAGCGCCTCACAGACGCGTACCATCCGTAGCGGCATGACGCTCCTCAAACCTGCTGGCCTCCCCATGACCGACGAACAATGGATGCAGTCGCCCTACGCCCATCCGCTGAGCCTCAACGGAGGCGATGCCAACGGCATCAAGAGTTTCAAGGGTGAAGCTTCTGCTCCGTTCGTACCTTCGGTACAGGCAGCCCTGAACTACGACAAGTGGGGATTTCAGTTTGCCTTCGGCCTGGTGGGCGGTGGCGGTAAGTGTACCTTCAACCGCGGTCTCGGATCCTTCGAGCGCCAGGTGGCCCTGCTGCCCTCCATCCTGCAGTTGGCCAACAACACCTACCAGCAGCAGTATGGCATCGACCTCGGACTGGGAAGCAACACGCCGGGCTACTCCGTAGAGAGCTACATCCACGGTCAGCAGTACGTCTTCGGATTCCAGTTTGGTTCCACCTACAAGGTCAATGAGAACCTGGCTGTCTATGGCGGCTTCCGCTTCAACTACATCTACAACAAGTATGAGGGAAGCATCTCCAACATCACCGTGAACATCAATGGCCAAAACGAAAACCTCTATAGCTACCTCGGCACCAAGGCGGACGCCCTGGCCAATCAGGCGCTCTCCTATCAGGAGCAGGCCAGCAACTATACTCGCTTGGCCCAAGAGGCAACGCTCGCTGGCAACGAGCAGGCCGCACAGCAGTATGCTGCCGCTGCTGAGCAACTCACGAAGGGTGCGCAACTGGCGCAGGGTGGCGCGCAGGCCATTGGTGGCGTGCGGAGTCAGGTGGCCGACCGCAACCTCGACTGCACGCAGCGCGGATGGGGCATCACGCCAATCATCGGTGTTGACTACCGCTGGGGCAAACTCAACCTCGGCGCGCGCCTGGAGTTCACGACACATCTCAACATCGAGAACGACACGAAGGTGGACGACACGGGCCTCTTCGCCGACGGTGTGAACACGCCCAACGACATCCCGGGCATCCTAACCGTAGGTGGTTGCTACGAGATACTGCCGACCTGGCGTGTGATGGCGAGTTACCACTACTACTTCGACAAGGACGCCCGCATGGACAAGGACAAGCAGAAGTTGCTCAGCAGCAACACCTGGGAGTGGGCCTTGGGATCGGAGTATGACATTTCGGACGCCCTCACGGTGAGTGCGGGAATGCAGCGCACGAAATATGGTCTCGGCGACGGCAGTTACCTCACGGACATGTCATTCACGACGAGCAGCTACTCCTATGGCTTTGGCGCAAAGGTGCGCGTCGCCCCGAAAGTCACGGTGGAGGCCAGTTATTTCTGGACCAACTACGAGACCTTCGACAAGGAGTATGACCAGGAGTATAGCGCAGCCGGCATGTCGGCCACGGCCCACAACACCGACCAGTTCACCCGCACCAACAAGGTGTTTGGTGTCGGCGTAAACCTCGATTTCTAAGAAAAGCACACACATAGACGCCCATTGCCCAGCAATGGAACAACGAAAGCGGAGAGAGACTACGGGTCGGGGCTCAGCCCTCCCACAGTTTTCGCTCCGCTTTTTTATTGCGAGCTATTTAAAACGATACATGCAACTTATAGGTTGCTTTTTTTAGGCTCATCCAAAAAATGGCGTGATAAGACTGTCCGTGTTGCTTCAACAGAACATGCTGATAAGGGATATTCCTTATATGAAAAGTTGCTCCATCGTAACTTCACTATGCACCAAACTATGATGCAGCCCGTCAGCGATGCCATAGGTTGTAACAAAGGTGATGACCAAAGAGTACTTGGTCTTGGTAGAGCTTTGGAAAAGTTCTAAGCGCTGCCTTAGCAACTGTTCGTATGCCTCCGTTATGCGGTATTGCGATTTGCTGAATTTCATCTCGCACAAATGGATGATGCGGTCAGCACGTTTGATGACCAAATCGATCTGTCCACCATTTTGTCCATCAGCTGCTGCCTTGCGCCATGATGAAACTTCGGTCGCCATCCCCGAAATACCCAAGGCACGCTTGATGCTGTCCGTGTGCATAAGACATACTATCTCAAATGTAAGTCCCTGCCACGTAGAAACTTGACGCGACTCAAAATGATGACTCCACCATTGTTCGTCGCCCGAAACATCGGACAAGATGAACTTATAATAAAACAAAGTATAGAAATCCACCAAACGATAGATGGTATCTTTCACCTTATGAGCGAAATTCTGATTTCGGGAAATGAAGTCGCATCGTTCAAGATTGGTCAGCACACGCGTGAGAGTTCCACCGGTAATCCCTGTAGCCTTGGATATTTCCTCACGAGACATTCCATCATGATGGGCAGCCAAAGCCTTTACCACACTGATATATAAATCGGCGTTTGAAAACAAAGCATTGTAGAGTTCGTCGAACTCGCTTCGCATAATACCTCCTTGGGCAAAGAACAGTCTATCGACATTCTGCACAAGACTTTCTTTTGCATTAATAAGGCTTAAGTAAAACGGAATGCCACCAAACACCATGTAACACTGCAATATTTGGTATCGATCCCATTTGCAGTGTTTTCTCAGAAGATACGCCTCTGTCTCATGCAAAGTGAAAGGTCGGACATAAATACTGCTTGTAATGCGAGCATGCAGTCCCCCTTGATTTTCTATCAGATTGTCCACCATCCATGAGGTAGCCGATCCGCTGGCAATAAACACAATATCATTACGACGAGCAGCCCAGCCATTCCAGAAGTTCTCCAATGCCGCAACAAAGTCAGACTTCTGTGTGTCTATCCAAGGCATTTCATCTATAAAAACCACCTTTTTTCTGTTGGCATCGAGCGACTCAAGGTATTCTTCAAGCGCATCGAATGCATCGAACCAATCGGAAAACTTATCAGGTTTCGTGCCAGAGAACTTTTTCAATGCTCGCGCAAAACTCGTAAGTTGTCTTTGGCGCGATAGATTATGGCCTCCGACAAACGTGAAGTCGTATTGTCCCTGATAGTATTGATCCACAAGAAAAGTCTTGCCCACTCTTCGCCGACCATACACTATGACAAATTCAGAACGATCGGACTCCATCACTCTGTGGAGTTCTTGACACTCTCGCTCTCTACCAACAAGTTTGCTTCTCATGCCCATACCGTTTATCTATTAACCTTGGCAAAGGTAGCGTTTTTATGGCAGCAAAAAGAAAAAACACGCGATTTTCTACCCAAATCTATGCCAAGAAGGGAGATTTGGGTAGAAAATCGCCCATTTTTGACCTAAATCAAGCCATCACTCACCCTGTTGCTACGGGACGAACAGTAGTATCATCACGCTATTAATCTATGACAACATGCTATCTATAGTAAGCAGCTTGCCTGGTGATAAAGGCTATAAAAGTGGTATGGAAATCTTGCTGCGAAATTCCCATACCGCTTATATTCAATGCTTCGAGCTGAGATAAAGAAAATCAGCTTGTGAGCGATTAGTACTCGTCCTCGTTGAAGAGGAAGTCCTCCTTGGTGGGGTAGTCGGGCCAAATATCCTCTATGCCCTCATAAACCTCTCCTTCGTCCTCGATCTCCTGCAGGTTCTCGAGCACCTCCAGAGGTACACCCGATCGTGTGGCATAGTCTATCAGCTCATCCTTTGTTGCGGGCCATGGCGCGTCTTCCAGCTTTGAAGCCAATTCAAGAGTCCAATACATAGTCTTCTGTCTTTAAGTTTATAAAAATTTGCGTGCAAATATACTATATTTTATTTGAACTGCAAGCGCTATGGCGTATTTTTTCGCACACACTGCAAACAAAGTTGAAATAACTACCTATATAAGCAGGAATAACTACCGATATCAATAGAAATAGCCACGAATCTTGGGGGCACATGGAAGCCTTTTGCACTAAAAGTTGATCTTATAGTGCTGCTTATACTTCTTCTTGTCGAAGAAGAGAAGGCCACAATAGTAGAGGTCGAAACTGACGCGCACGCGCTTGTCCTGCAAGATGCGCGCCCAGCTGCGGCGGGTCTCTCCATTGCGGTGGATGCCCTCCACGATGAGCAGGGAAGCATCTGTGGCCCGCTTGATCAGGGCCAAGACCTGCTGCTCCATATCCTGTCCATGGGCCACGACAGCCAGCGAGAAGGAATCCTCAGTAAGTGAGCAAGCCCCCTCCCCCATCGAAGAAAACACCATCCGGAGGCAACCCGCATGAAGGTAGGCCCGCTTGGCCTCCGAGACATCGCCCACCAGCACGGCCTCGTCGGCCTGCTGGTGGTTGGCGATACGGAGGTAGAGTTCGCAGACCCTCCGTTCCCGCTTTGAGAGATGCGGGAACAGGGGGCGGAGGTCGTCGTAGGCATAGTAGGGATAGTGCTCATTGACGACATAGCGCACGAAGCGGTAGGCCCAGGGTGACTGGATACCGAAGCCACGGCAATACTTTGCCCGGCTCATCCACAACACGCCACGTCGCAATCGAGACAACATTGCCATGGTTTCTGAGACAAGACCTAAGGTTACGCCTCGATGGGCTTGCAATGTTCCTGGAGCCAGGCCAAGTCTTCGCCATCGAGATAGGGAGCGAGCTTCTCGCAGACCATCTGGTGATAGGCGTTGAGCCACTGCTTCTCCTCGGCGGTGAGGAGGGAACAATCGACGGGCGCAAGGTCTATCGGACAGAGCGTCAGCGACTCCATCTGCAGGAATCGGCCCAGTTCGGTCTCCATATAATCCTTGATCAAGCACGTGTTTTCAATGCGCACACCAAAGCGGTCGGCCAGATAGATGCCCGGCTCGTTGGTGACGGTCATTCCCGCACGCAAGGCAGCCGGCATATACTCCATGCGCACCTGGTGGGGCCCCTCGTGGACATTGAGATAGGAACCTACGCCGTGGCCCGTGCCGTGGAGGTAGTTGAGACCCGCGCGCCATAGCGGTTCGCGTGCCAAGGCGTCGATCTGCGTGCCACTGCAACCATCGGGGAACTTCGCCAACTCCAACTGGATATGGCCCTTGAGCACCAGCGTATAGACGCGGCGCTGCTCTTCGGTGACGGGGCCCAAAGCTATCGTGCGCGTGATATCGGTCGTGCCGTCCTGATACTGTGCGCCACTGTCGATCAAGACCAAGCCACGGGGCTCCACGGGGATATCCGTCTCGGGAGTGGCCTCGTAGTGGACGATGGCACCATGGGCCTCATAGCCCACAATGGTATCGAAGGAAATGCCACGGAAGAGGTCTTGTTCCGCACGCAGGGCCGTGAGTTTCTTGTCGAGGGAGATCTCCGTCTGTCCTCCTGCCTCCACAGCAGGCTGAAGCCAGCGCAGGAACTTCACCATCGCCACGCCGTCGCGCGTCATGGCACGGCGGTAGCCCGCTATCTCGGCTTCGTTCTTGACCGCCTTCATGGCGGGGATGGGCGACGGGGCAAACCTCACCACCGATTTCTCGAGGGCACAGGAGGCGAGATAGTAGCAAGTCTTCACACTGTCCAGCAGCAGACCGTCCTCGAAGGCATGAGACCGCAGGTAGTCGGCCACGGCAACATAGGGCTGCACCGCCACGCCAAGGTCGGAGAGGTAGCGACGCACCGCGTCGTCGAGTTTCTCCTCGTTGACAAAGAGCGTGGCACTTTCCTGCTCTATCATCAAGTAGGAGACGAAGACAGGATTGCAATAGACGTCGGAGCCACGCAGATTCAAAGTCCAGGCAATGTCGTCGAGGGCTGAGACGAGCATGGCCTCGGCATCACAACTGCGCAGCGACTCACGGATGCGGGCGAATTTGCTCTCCGTCGTCTCGCCAGCAAACTCCAGGGGATGGAGCTCCACCTTCGCTGTCGGGATGGAGGGGCGGTCCGTCCAAATCTCGTTGAGCGGGTCGAAATCGGTACGCACCTGAATATCGTAGCCCTGGAAGAAGGCCTGCATCCTCTGCACCTCGTCCGTGCCATTGACCCATCCGTCGAGACCCACCACAGGATGGGAGGCCCCACGGAGTTGTTCGGCCAGCCAGTCGGTGATCGTCGGCGTGCCCTCCACCTTGAGTTTCATCAGCATGATACCCGTGCCGCGGAGTTGCTCCTCGGCAGCAAGGAAGTAGCGGGAGTCGGTCCAGAGCGCGGCAGCATCCATCGTGACGACGACCGTGCCAGCCGAACCATTGAAGCCTGAGATCCACTCGCGACCCTTCCAATGGTCGGCGACATACTCACTATTGTGTGCATCTGTGCTGGGGAAGATGAAAGCCCCCAGTCCCTCGCGCTCCATCACCTGGCGGAGCGCGGCTATTCTTTCTACGATCTTAGTCATTATATATAGGGTATTTGGTTGATGGTTTCTGAAAGTTATTATCGGTCCTACTCACACATCGCCCGGCAGATGCGGTCCTGCAGTCCATTGGCCTGGCTGGCGCGGATGGTCCCCTGGTTGAGGATGCAGAAGGCCAGGCGGTGGCCATTGCTGGCCGTGCAGAATCCTGCAAGCGTCTTGACACTCGTCACCGTGCCCGTCTTGGCCCGCACATTGCTATCGGCCGCCGTGCCACGAAGCCGCTTGCGGAGCGTGCCGTCGCGTCCGGCGATGGGCAGCGTGGGAAGCAGGGCCTCGTAGGCCTCCGTGTTATGGTAGTTGAGGCGCAAGAGGTGGACGAGGAGGTCGGCCGTGACATAATTGTAGAGCGAGAGGCCACAACCATCGGCCGCGTAGTACTGCGCAGGATCAAGGCCTGCCGCACGCACCACCTGGTTGATCACCTGTCGGCCCTGGCGCGCACCTGCACGCCGCACACCCGTGCTCTTGGCCAACTGGTAGAAGACCGACTCGGCATGGAGGTTGTCGCTCTTCTTCATCATCCGCTGCAACACCCGCGTGAGGTCGTGGGTCTCCTCGGCCAGCAGCGTGGATCCTGCGGGGAGCGTGGCGTCGCCCAGCGTTCCCTCCAGGACAATGCCGGCCGCTCGCAGGCGCGAAGATAGTTCGGCCAGGAAGCGGTCGCGACGGTTGTAGAGCAGGGGCGAGAGCGGCGGATTGCTATCGTCGTCGTCCCAGCACCAGCCCTCTCCCATCGGTTTGTCGTCCTTCATCGACTTGTCGGCCAGCAGGTCGCCCGTGATACGGCGGATGCCTTTTTCACGCAGCGCACGGACGAAGGCGCGCATATTGGCGTCGCCAAAGAGGGGGTCCATGCCACCGACACAATAGAGCGAACCGTGGAGCACGCCCGTGGAGTCGATGTCGCCACGGCAGTAGAGGCGCGTGGAAAACTGATAGTCCACGCCCAGGCGGTCGAGGGCCGTGATGGCGGTGACACACTTTTGGACAGAGGCCGGGCGCATCCGCTGGGCCTCGTTGAAGCGATAGACACACTGGTCGGCACTGAGGTCCCAGACCATCACTGCCATTTGGGTGCTTTGAAGCAGTGGATCCTCAACGATGGCGGCCATGCGGTCGGCAAAACTATCGGTCCAAAGGCGGTCGAAATCGGCGCCATCGGCTACGACGGGACGGTCCGCCAAAGGAACCGTATCGGTGTCGGCCACTTCGGCGACGGGTGCTGCCACCAGCCCGGCGTCCTCGGCCAGGAGACGAGCCACGCGGGCACTATCAACATAGACGAGATTGACCTGCGCCTGCATGGGCAGAGCCAGCAGGGCGGTCAGGAGGAAGAAAAGTTTTCTACGAATACTTGTCATTGTTCTTTTGTAGGTTTTTAAGATTAAGATTCTGTTTCTTTTTCTTGGCAAGTGTTCTTGGCAAGAGAGACACGCTTGCCGACTGCCTCGACAAACGAGGCTTCGTTCTCCGGGGTGAAGATACTGATGTTGTGGTCGCCATGCTCCACCATCACATAGCTGCCCGTGAGCAGGTGGCGGGGCATACGGCGAAGCGCCGTGATGGTCTGCAATGGGATGGCCTGTCCCCGTTGGCGCCCTATCCTGCCGCTCTGCGTGGTCAGTTGGTCGTCGTCGAGGACATAATCGGTATGGATGCCACGGTCGATGCCCCGCACGGCCACGGCCACAAGCAGCGCGCCAAGCACAGCCATGGGCCACGTGCCGAACCAAAAGCAATAGAGCGAGGCAAGGGCGAGGAGCAGGATGCCGCACAGTTCGCCCAGCGTGAGTCGATGATGAAATACTCTTGTCATAGTTCGACTGCAAAGGTACGAAAAAAATGGGGAGCCACTCCCATTTCGATCCAAGAAAAATAGATCTACACCTTGCCTTGGGCGATAAATTCTCAAAAAACATGCAACTTCCTGCCGTCACAAAGGAACTAAGCACAAAAATCGGGAGAAACATTCGCCCATCTGCCAATAAATGAGTAATTTTGCGGGCGAAACGTTATTCCGCTCCCCATAGGGAGCACAACTGTTTGCTTAGAAATGATTCATAAATACGATTTCCTGATCATCGGCGCTGGTATCGCCGGAATGAGCTATGCCTTGAAGATAGCCAAGGCGCACAAGGGAAGGGTTTGCATGATTTGCAAGACGACGCTCGACGAGGCCAACACCTCGTTCGCGCAGGGCGGTGTGGCTTCGGTGACGAACCTCGCCGTCGATGACTTTGACAAGCACATCAAGGACACCATGATAGCAGGTGACTACATCTCCGACCGCAAAGCCGTGGAGCAGGTGGTGCGCAACGCGCCGGCACAGATCCAGGAGCTGGTCGAATGGGGCACCCAGTTTGACCGCAAGGAGGACGGCAGTTTTGACCTCCACCGCGAGGGCGGCCACAGCGAGTTTCGCATCCTGCACCATGCCGACGACACAGGCGCCGAGATCCAGCGCGCCCTGATGGAGGCCTGCCGCAACCATCCGCGCATCGAGATCAAGGAGAACCACTTCGCTGTGGAGATCATCACGCAGCACCACCTCGGCGTTGAGGTGACACGGCGCACGCCCGACATCGAGTGCTACGGAGCCTACGTGCTCAATCCGGAGACCCAGAAGGTGGACACCTATCTGAGCCGCGTGACGCTGATGTGTACAGGCGGTTGCGGAGCGGTGTATCAGACGACGACCAATCCCATCATCGCTACGGGCGACGGCGAGGCCATGGTCTATCGCGCCAAGGGCACGGTGAAGGACATGGAGTTCGTACAGTTTCACCCCACGTCGCTCTACCATCCGGGTGAGACCCATCCGGCCTACCTCATCACCGAGGCTATGCGTGGCTACGGCGGTATTCTGAAATTGCCCACGGGTGAGACCTTCATGGAGAAATATGACGAGCGTCTCTCCCTGGCCCCCCGCGACATCGTAGCGCGGGCCATCGACAAGGAGATGAAGACGCACGGCCTGGACCACGTCTGCCTCGACGTGACCCACAAGGACCCGGAGGAGACGCGCCAGCACTTCCCCAACATCTACCAGAAGTGTCTCAGCATCGGCATTGACATCACGAAGGAGATGATCCCCGTGCGCCCGGCGGCCCACTATATGTGTGGCGGCATCAAAGTAGATCTCAACGGCGAGAGCTCCATCCATCGTCTCTATGCCCTGGGCGAGTGTTCCTGCACGGGACTGCACGGTGGCAACCGACTGGCCAGCAACTCGCTGATAGAGGCCGTGGTCTATGCGGATGCGGCAGCCAAGCACAGCCTGCAGGTGGTGGACGGCTACGATTGGAACGACCGTGTGCCGGAGTGGAACGACGAGGGCACGATGACCAACGAGGAAAAAGTGCTCATCACACAGAGCATCAAGGAGGTGGGACAGGTGATGTCCAACTATGTCGGCATTGTCCGCTCCGACCTGCGACTGAAGCGCGCATGGGACCGCCTCGACTTGCTCTATGAGGAGACGGAAGCCCTCTTCAAACGCGTGAAGGCGACGAAGGACATCTGCGAGCTACGCAACATGATCAACGTCGGCTACCTCATCACACGACAGGCCATCGAGCGAAAGGAAAGTCGCGGACTCCACTACACCATCGACTACCCGAAGCACGCCTACGACCTCGAGAAGTAGGATTTCGGGGCCAGAGGCTCAAGGGACCTAACGGCTTTGAGAGAGAAACAACACGATTTTGAGAAATACAATAAAATAGCAAATCCTAATATCTATCTCCCCGTCCCCATCGGCAAGTGCTGATGTGGGGCGGGGAAACAACCAACCAAAGTATGAGAAAGAACCAAATTTTAGCGGCGGCTCTTCTCTGCCTCACGATGCAGGGCCATGCGCAGACGCCGACCAAGGGTGGCGGCATCTTCAGCGAGATGCTCACACAGATCGAGCGCAATGGCGTTCAGAGTAGTGACCGCGTGATCAGCAATGCGCTGGCAACCAACAAGATCGACGACTTGGCCTTGAACTTCAAGGAGCAGGGCCGTCTGGACACCTACTTCAGCGTGGAGACCCCCGCACAGAGCATCCACAACCAGAAGAGTTCGGGACGCTGCTGGCTGTTCTCGGGCCTCAACGTGCTGCGTGCCAACTTCGCCCGTCTGCACAAGGACAGTATCCGCGTGGAGTACAGTCAGGTCTATCTCTCCTTCTACGACCAGCTGGAGAAGGCCAACCTGATGCTGCAGGGCGTGATCGACTGCGCCGATAAACCCATTGACGACCAGCGCGTGCAGTTCTTCTTCAAAAATCCGCTCAACGACGGCGGTACGTTCTGTGGTGCTGCCGACCTGGCTGAGAAGTATGGTGTCGTGCCGATGGAGGCCATGCCGGAGCCCTACTCCGCAGAGAACACCTCACGTATGGCGGAGCTGATCTCCTCGAAGTTGCGCGAGTTTGGTTTGGAACTGCGCAAGATGGTGGCTGCCAAGAAGTCGAAGCGCGACATTCAGGCCCGCAAGACTGAGATGCTCGGCACGGTCTATCACATGCTGACCGTCTCGCTGGGCAACCCGGTGAAGGAGTTCACCTACGCCTTCAAGGACAAGAACGGCAAGACCGTGGGCAAGCCCCGCAAGTACACCCCGAAGGAGTTCTACGACGAGACCGTGGGCCATCCGCTCAACGGCACCTTCGTGATGGTGATGAACGACCCGCGCCGTCCCTACTGGAAGACCTACGAGGTGGAGTATGACCGCCACACCTACGACGGCCACAACTGGAAGTATCTCAACCTGCCCGTGGAGGAAATTGCCAAACTTGCCATCGCCTCACTCAAGGACAGCACGAAGATGTACTCCAGCTACGACGTAGGCAAGCAGCTTGACCGCAAGCGCGGCTACCTCGCCATGGACAACTACGACTACGGATCGCTCTACGGAACGACCTTCCCCATGGACAAGGCCGACCGTATCAGCACCTTCGATAGCGGTTCTACCCACGCCATGACGCTCGTGGCCGTCGATCTCGACGAGAACGGCCAGCCGAAGAAGTGGAAGGTGGAGAACAGCTGGGGCGCCAGCTACGGACAGAACGGCTGCCTGATCATGACCAACGAGTGGTTTGAGAACTTCATGTTCCGCCTGGTGGTCAACAAGAAGTACTGCTCCGACGAGATCATCAAGGCCGAGCAACAGAAGCCGATCATGGTGATGCCGGAGGATCCGCTCTTCCAGGCTGACAGATAAATTCTTTGGCCTGAGAGCCAGGGACCGAAAAAGGGGATGGGAAGCACTTGCTTTCCATCCCCCTTTTCTATATCATAGCCTCCTGCGGCTTTTCTATATTAGGCCTCGCTGCCTTCGATACTGTCGCCGACGTTGGTTTTGGACGCTGTGCTCGCTGCAACCTTCTGTTCCTCGGAAGGATTGGTTATGGCCTGCATGATGAGCGCTTCCAGCTCCTCGCAGAGTTCGGGATTGTCCTGGAGCAGTCGCTTCGTGGCGTCGCGGCCCTGCGCTAGGCGCGTGTCCTTGTAACTAAACCAGCTACCGCTCTTCTTGATGATATTGTAGGTCACACCCAAGTCAATGATCTCACCGGCCTTGGAAATTCCCTCACCGAACATGATGTCGAACTCCGTCTTGCGGAAGGGCGGCGCCACCTTGTTCTTGACCACTTTGACGCGGACCTGGTTGCCGATGACCTGGTCGCCATTCTTGATGGAGGAGATCCTGCGGATATCCAGTCGGACGGAGGAGTAGAACTTCAGGGCGTTGCCACCCGTGGTGGTCTCGGGACTGCCGAACATCACGCCGATCTTCTCGCGCAGCTGGTTGATGAAGATGCAGCAGGTGTTGGTCTTTGAGATCGTACCCGTCAGTTTGCGCAGTGCCTGGCTCATCAGGCGCGCCTGGAGTCCTACGCTGCTATCGCCCATGTCGCCCTCGATCTCCTTCTTCGGAGTCAGGGCCGCCACGCTGTCCACCACCAGGATGTCGATGGCGGAGGAGCGGATCAGCTGGTCGGCAATCTCCAGGGCCTGCTCTCCCGTGTCGGGCTGCGAGATCCAGAGATTATCGACATCTACACCCAACTTCTGGGCATAGAAGCGGTCGAAGGCGTGCTCCGCATCGATAAAGGCGGCCACACCGCCCATCTTCTGTGCCTCGGCAATGGCGTGGATGGCGAGCGTCGTCTTACCAGAAGATTCTGGTCCGTAGATCTCGATGATACGGCCACGGGGATAGCCGCCCACGCCCAGGGCTGCATTGAGGCCAATGCTGCCCGTGGGGATCACATCGACGGGCTCCACATGCTCATCGCCCATGCGCATGATGGAACCCTTGCCGAAATCTTTCTCTATCTTGGCCATCGCTGCCTGAAGGGCCTTCATCTTGTCGGCCTTCGGGTCCTGCGCGGCATCTTCTTTCTTTGCCATATTTTTTTCTATGTGTTATCTTGCTAAACCTCCCTCCTCCCCTGCTTGACCGGAAGCCACAGAGGGTCTTCGGCGAAGCAGGGGGAGAGAAAAGGGATGATTACAACTCCAAGTCCTTGTCAAACTCCTCATGCCAGGGCAGTCCCTGCGTGTTGAGCAGCTCCATGAAGGGATCCGGATCGAACTCCTCCACGTTGTGCACGCCCGGCTTCTTCCAGACGCCCTCCAAGAAGAGTTTCGCACCGATCATGGCCGGGACGCCCGTCGTGTAGCTCACGCCCTGCATACCCGTCTCCTTGTAGGCCTCCTGATGCTTGCAGTTGTTATAGACGTAGTAGGTGTGCTCCTTGCCGTCCTTGATGCCACGGATACGGCATCCGATGGAAGTCTCGCCCTCGTAGTTCTCGCCGAGGTCCTGCGGATTGGGGAGGACGGCCTTGAGGAACTGCAGCGGCACGATGTTGACCTTCACCTTCTTCGTCGGATCGTCGGCGAGCGGTGCCTCGTAGGTGACCTCGTCGATGCGTCCCATACCAAGGTTCATGATACAGTCGAGATAGGTGAGATACTGCTGTCCGAAGGTCATCCAGAAGCGACCGCGCTTGATGGTCGGGAAATTGAGCACGAGGCTCTCCAGCTCCTCGTGGTGCATGAGGTAGCTCTCGCGCGGTCCCACGTTGGGATAGTTGAGCGTCTTGTGGACGGCCAGCGGGTCTGTCTCAAGCCATTTGCCATTCTCGTAGTAGAGACCCTTCTGCGTGATCTCGCGAATGTTGATCTCCGGATTGAAGTTGGTGGCGAAGGCCTTGTGATGGTCTCCAGCGTTGCAATCGACGATGTCAAGGTAGTGGATCTCATCGAAGTAGTGCTTGGCGGCATAGGCCGTGAAGATACTGCAGACACCCGGGTCGAAACCACAACCGAGGATGGCTGTGAGGCCCGCCTGTTCGAAGCGCTCGCGGTAGGCCCACTGCCAACTGTACTCGAAGTGGGCCTCGTCCTTGGGCTCATAGTTGGCGGTGTCGAGGTAGTTGCAACCGCAGGCCAGACAGGCCTCCATGATGGTGAGGTCCTGATACGGCAGGGCGAGGTTGATGACCAATTCGGGCTTGTAGCTCGACATAAGGGTCTTCAACTGCTCCACGTCGTCGGCATCGACCTCGGCCGTCTGGATGTCCATCTTGTAGCCTTTGTCGTGGATGGCCTTCACGAGTCGGTCGCATTTCTCCACATGGTGGCTTGCGATCATCATCTCGGTGAAGACATCCGTGTTCTGCGCAATCTTGAAGGCGGCGACGGTAGCCACGCCACCCGCGCCGATCATTAATACTCTGCTCATTCTATGTTTCGTTTTATCTTGTTATTTCATCTTTTGGTCTATCTCTGCCTGGGTGATGCCGAGGGCGTCCATGAGAGAGAATCCGAGCATCTCCTCGCGGCAGCCGGCAGTCTGCGTGGGCTGCATGGTGAAGAGCGTGACGTGCTTCTTCTCGTCATCGACATCGCGGAGGGCATGGCGCAACTCCTGCCAGAGCGAGGAGTCACTGCCATCGGGGACTATCATCAGGCGCGTCACTTCCTCTTCCGAGAGCAAGAGGCGGACCAAGTCGGCCAGCACGGGACCTTTCGCCTGTCCCTCCTCGCCCGTGGCGATGCAGTTGATGATAAACTCGCCCAACTGTTCTGAGCGGAAGGCCTTGCCGTCGAGTTCGGACTCATAGTCGGCGGGGGAGAAATGGAGGAGCTTCGGGGTCTTGCGGTCGTGGAGCAACACGACCTGGGTCTCGTGGTCGCCCGGGCGAAGGCGTCCATCGAGGGCGACGTCCACCAGCCATTGACTGAGGTCGGCCTGGGGGATACGACGCCCCAACATGCGTTCAAAGTTGACTATCAGGTCGAAGGCGACGTGATCGACGAAATCGGCATCGACGATGATGATATTCTTGCTCCAATTGACGGGATTGATTCCTTGCTTTTTCATTGGCACAAAGATACGGTTTTTAGCTTAGTGGGCCAAACTTTTCCTTGTTTTTCTTTTGGTTCATCCGATAAATGGAGCGACTGGGGTGTTTTGATCATTGCTTGTTATTGTCCCAACTCCTCTTTCTCATTCTCAGCCTCGACGAGCGGGATTTTATCCTCGGCGGGCTTTACCTCGGTAGTCTCGGGCTTTACCCCTACAGGCTTAGTCTCTACCTTGGTGGGGGCGGGCTTGACCTCGGCGGGGTTGTCCTCGTGCTTGGCGGACTTGACCTTGACTTCTCCCAATTTCAGACAACGCTCCACATCGGAGAGCAGGCGACGGTAGGGTTCCGACTGCATGAAGCCCATGTTGCGGCGGAGCGTCGGCACGATATCGACCGTGCTATGGTCGTAGCAGGACAACTCGTTGAGGCGCTGCGTGTTGTGGACCGCCAGACGGTTGATCTCATTTTCACGGGAGCGGATGAGCTGGTCGCAGACCTTCTGCATCATCGGCACGACGACACCGTCGAAGAGATGATGGCCCTGGATGTAGAGATAGGTGGTCTCGGGCGTGACACCCAGTCGGCACAGGTCGCGCGACAATTCACTGAGCTTCTCCTTCGTCCCCGGATTGCCCTTGCGCAGGGCAGCGAGCTTGCGGTTGACCTTGCGCTGCAGGTTGTCAAGCAGGACGGAGGCCTTGCCCGTAGAAAAGGCGCCGAGAGCCACGACATTGTTGAAGTCGGCAATGGTGAAGAGGTTGTTCTTCCTCCTCCGATAGAAGAAGATGTTCCACAGAAAGAGGGGGTAAATGATCTGACTGTAGCGGCGCAGGAAGGCGTCGAAGTCGAAGGTCTTGCGGTCGTTGAGGGTCACAGAGACACACATATCGTGGAGGCTCGGTCCGTAGCACTGGTAGTTTTCTATCGCATAGACGTAGGTGTGGAGGACGTAAGGATTGTCGCAGACCTGTTTCGAGTCCTCCGTCCGCCCCTGGAGGAGGTAGTCGTAGTCGGCATCGACGCAGGCCAGCATGTCCTTGCCCGTGCCGTGGAGCAGCAGGCTCGTCAGCACCGACTTCTTGCCGCGCGAGAGTTTTTTGCGCGTGGGTAGCATCACCTCGAAGTAGCGATGCTCGTTCTCGTAGCGGGCAAGCACCATGCGCCAGAAGAAGACATCGTCGTAGGCCTCAACGTAGGCCACGATCCTGCGCCTCGCCTTGCGCCCGTTGAGGCGGTTGGAGGCAGTGACGTAGTCGGAGGTGATATTGTCTTTCAGCCGTTTTGCCATATCGCAGCCTTCCCTATTATTCGTCCTCCGTTATCTCCGACACCTCCGTCACGTTGTCGAGCCAGCCGTTCATGATGACAGCGGGACTATGGGTGGTGAGGATGATCTGTACGTTGGGGTTGAGTTCGAGTATCAGGTCGATGAGCCGTTTCTGCCATTCGACGTGGAGGCTCACCTCGGGCTCGTCCATGAAGAGCACGTAGTTTTGCCCGTCCTCGATGAGCACGGTAAGCAGGATGACCAGCATTTGCTTCTCGCCGCTGGAGAGTTGATAAGGCATGAGCGTCTCGCCGATCTGTTCGAAGCGAATTTCATTCTCCGTGCGCACGATCTTCTTGCCTGTCTCGGAGAAGAGGTCGTCGATGAGATCCTGGAACTTCCGCTTCGGTTGGCTGATGCGCTGGGCCTCCTCGGCAGCCTCGGGTGTGGCCTTCTGCAGGGCCTGGATCATGCGGTTGCCGATATTGACCTGGTAGTCGAGATACTTCCGCTGCAGTTTGTAGATCTGCCAGTCGAGTTCGGTGACGAGGGAGGCGTCGATCTTGTCCGTTATCTCCGTACTCATCAGCGGGCGGTCGAAAGAGCGGATGATGTCGAAACGTACCCAGCGTGCTTCCTCAGGCGCCACACGCAGGCGGACCCCCTTGACGGGATGGCTCGGCAACTCGCCGCCACGGGCCAGGCTCCGCACCACCTTGTTGAGAATGGTACTCTTTCCCACACCGTTGATGCCGCTCAGGATGTTGACCTGTCGGTGCAACTCCCAGCAGACGTGTTTCTTGCCGCTCCAGAGCGAGTCGATCTCTATCTCCTTGATGTATTCAGCGTATTTCTGCATAACGTTCAGGTATAATTGTTTGTTGGGAAGCGCGTGCCATGAGGGCTGGCTTCTCTTGCAAAGTTAGTCATTTTTCTTCATACCAACACGCTGCGAACGGTCTTTTTTCTTCAAAAACACGTTTAAACGTTTACTATGCTATTTTTCCTCATCTTTTATCGTCTCTCTTACTTACTTTTTTCTTTAGCATCATTTGCGCAATCAGTCCTTTTTTGCTACTTTTGCAACGTCAATTTCAACCATCACCAACCAACAACACCACCAAATAGATGAAACGTATCTTCCTCCTCGCCCTGCTCGCCACCGCGCTATGGGCTCTCTCCACGTCGGTCCTGGCGCAGAGCCAAGACGGCCTGAGACAATATGTGGAGCCGCGCATCGGCACGGCCCACTGTCGCTACTTCCACTTCGCGCCCGGCGCGCTGCCCTTCGGCATGGCCAAGCCCGGACCCTCCACCAACGGCCACTACGGCAACGTGGACGGCTGGCAGGCCACGGGCTACGACTATCGCGACCGATCGATCGAGAGTTTTCCTTGCACCCATGAGTTCCAGGTGGGCGGCATCAGCGTCATGGCCACCACGGGGCGCCTCATCACCGTGCCCGGAGACACCACGGAGGCGGGCATACAAAAGGGCTACCGCTCCCACTTCAGCCACGACGACGAGGTAGCGACGGCGGGCTACTATAGCGTCCTGCTGCTGGACTACGGCATTAGGGCAGAGATGACAGCCACGCAACGCGTCGCCTTGCAGCGCTACACATTCCCCAAATCGCAGGAGAGCCACCTCATCTTTGACATCGGCCACCGTATGGGAGAGAGCGGAGCAATCAAGGACGCAGAGGTGCGCATCCTCGACGATGGCACCATCGAGGGCTTCGTCGTCACCTATCCCGAATACGTCAAGGCTTACCAGCCTGGGGCGACCGTACCTATCTATTTCTCGGCCTCGACCAGCAAGCGACCGAAGCGCTGGGGCACCTTCCACGACGCCACCATCCATCGGCAGGTGAGAGAGGCGCGCGGCGAGGGCGCGGGAGCCTATCTCTCCTTCGCCACGAAGGAGGGCGAGCAGGTGACGGTGAAGGTGGGCATCTCCTACACCTCCGTGGAGAACGCACGGCAGAACCGACTGGCCGAGGCGCGGACGCTGACCTTCGACGAGGCCAGGGAAGAGTCGGCGCGCCAATGGGAAGATATGCTGGGGCGCATCCGCGTCGAGACAGACCGCAGGGAGGACAAAGTGAAGTTCTACACGGGCCTCTACCATGCGCTGCTGGGGCGCGGCGTCTGCAGCGACATCTCGGGCGACTATCCGAAGCACGACGGCACGGTGGGCCACCTGCCGATGCGACAGGGGCGTCCGGCCTTCAACCTCTACAACACCGACGCCATGTGGGGCGCGCAGTGGGGACTGACGCAGCTCTGGGTGATGGCCTATCCCGACCACATGAGCGACTATATCAGCAGCCACCTGCAGGTCTACAAGGACTGTGGCTGGCTGGCCGACGGACTGGCCTGCAGCCGCTTCGTCTCGGGCGTGGGCACTAATCAGCTGAGCAACATGATCGTGGCGGCCTATATGGCGGGCATACGCGACTTCGACCTGCCGCTGGCCTACGAGGCCTGCCTGAAGAACGAACTAGGATGGGAGGACCGCCCGCGGGGAGCTGGCAAGGCCGACACCAAGGACTTCCTGCGCCTGGGCTACGTGCCCCACGTTCATGCCGCAGACGGGGGACTCTACAACTTCTCGGCGTCCCACACGATGGAGTATAGCTACAGTGCCTACGCCGTGGCGCAGCTGGCCCGGGCCTTGGGCAAAGAGGCCGACTACGATCGGCTGATGGGCCTGTCGCACGGCTGGGAAAACCTCTACGACTCGACGTGCAACTTCGTGCGGCCGCGCTACGACGACGGTACCTTCGTCGAGAACTTCGACCCGCTGGAGGTGTGGCGCGGATTCCAGGAGGGCAACGCGTGGCAATACACTTTCTACGTGCCCCACGACCCGCAGGCGATGATTGCCAAGGTGGGGACCGAGGTCTTCAACGCGCGCCTCGACAGCATCTTCACACTCTCGCAGCGACGCATCTTCAGCGGCGGCACGGAGGTGGAGGCCTTTGCCGGACTGCGCACGCTTTACAATCAGGGCAACGAGCCCTCGCTCCACATCTCGTGGCTCTTCAACGAGTCGGGACGCCCGTCAAGGACGCAACACTGGGTGCGCGCCATCCTCAACGAGTTCTATGGTACGGACGGCATCCACGGCTACGGCTACGGACAGGACGAGGACCAGGGAATGCTGGGGGCCTGGTACGCCGTCTCCTCCATCGGCCTCTTCGACGTGAAGGGACTCGACGACCTCCAGCCCTCACTGGGCCTAGGCAGCACGATCTTCGACCGCGTGACCATCCAGTTGCACCCGCGCTACTACCCCGGAGGCCAGTTTGTCATCCAGGCCGTGGACAACAGCCGCCAGAACGAGTACGTGCAGCGCTTCTCCCTCGACGGCACGCGACTGACCACTCCACGCATCCCCTTCCAGCGCTTCGCCCAGGGCGGCACGCTCACCGTGAACATGGGCTCCACGCCCGTGGACAACTACGAGTAGCCATTGGACAGCACGCAGAGGAAACAAACAATCCAGCGCGACCTTTAGTTATCACTAAGTGTGGTCATCAGCAACCTTCGGCAAGGTAGCGGAACACGCCACGAGACGGCAAGACAACGCCCTCGCCTCTCGCACGCACCCTGGAAGCCTCTCCAATCAACCAGCAAAAACGGGGCTCTCGGGGGGGGGTAAAGCTCAGATTACACCCACGGGCGTACGGCGATGCAAAAAGTGCAATAAAAAACAAAATCGGAGCATTCTTTTTCAGTTATTCCCGCAGTTTTTTCAAGAAAAACTCATAACTTTGCATCTGGCTATTCATACTCACAACGTGCCAGTATGGACTACAAGACAAGCGGAATAAAAGTCGTGCCGACCAGCAAGGGAAGGGACTGCCGTTGGCGGCTCGCGCTAAGCCCCTGCAACAGTCGGCAGGGAGTGTAGCAACGCGCCACAGTCCATCCTCCTCGCCATGCTGACACGGCAAGCATAGAAAAGGCTCATAACGGCAGGAAAAAGGGGACGCCCCGTTGGAACATCCAACAAAAGCACCAGCCTTTACACTGCAAAGACGATCAAAGAACAAAATATGAAAAAATACACCATCAACTCTCCACTGAGGCGAATCATACTATCGGTCTGCGCCGTGGCATTGTGCGCATGCTCGTCGGAGACAGGAGAAAACGAGCAGCCGGACACGCCGCCCACCCCACCCGATCCGGCAGCGAAATGGCCGATACGCATCAGCAGCGTGCAGGAAACTCTCGGATCGGACGACGCCTTCGAAGAGGGCGACAGGATAGGCGTGTATGTGGTGAACCGCAACAGCGACGGATCGCAGGTCGCACTGAAGACTGAAGGCAACTATATAGACAACAGGATGTATGTGCTCCGGAGCACCTGGACCTCAGCGGTGCCGGAATACTGGAAGGACGCTGCTACCCACGCCGACTTCTACATGTACTATCCTTACACCACGACCATAGCGAATGTCGAGGCACTGCCATGGAGCGTGAGGACCAACCAAAGCGCAGCGTCGGACTACAAGGCCAGCGAACTGCTCATCGGCAAGACGCTGGACGCAGCTCCGAGCGAGAACGCTGTGAGCATCAGCGCGAAGCACGCCATGGCGCAGGTCGTCATCACCCTGGTGGCGGGCAAAGGATTCTCCACGGCCTCGCTGGCGAGCGCTCAGGTCAGCGTGAGGATCAACAACGTGAGGACGCACGCCACGGCCAATCTCGCCACAGGCATCGTGACGGCCACGGAGGACAAGGGCTATGTCACGCCGATGAGGGAAGGCAGTGTGTACAAGGCGATCGTGGTGCCGCAGCAGTTGGACAAGGGCCACTTGATCACGGTGACGGTGGACGGCACGGACTTCAACCTGCAGAAAGACCCACGGCTCACGGCCTTTGAGCAGGGACACCGCTACCAGATGACCGTGACGCTGAGCAAGACCAGCGGCGGCATGAGTGTGGGCATAGTGAACTGGAGCGACGACGGCGTCGACTATGGAGGCGTTGCCGAACCGAATTAAGGCATTGCGGAATCATCATTAGAAAAAAGAAAGATCCATGAGAACTATCATCAATAACAGTCTGTTCTGTCTCCTCGCCATCGTGGCAGCGACGCTCTGCGGTTGTAGCGACAGCATCTTCGACGACGAAGCACAGAACGATGGCGGCAGCATCCGCCTGGCTGCAGACATCGAGCAACTCTCCGTGATGAGGGTGAACGATTGCGGCTTCTGCGACGGCGACATGATGGGCGTGTACGTGGTGGACTACGAGGGCGGCAATCCGGGCACGCTGAAGCTGAAAGGCAACCGTGGCGACAACGTGCGCTACACCTTCGACGAGGCGGCCAACAAGTGGACCGGTGCCTACGAGTTGTACTGGAAGGACGGCCACACGCCGGTCGATGTGTACGGATACTACCCGTTTGCTGCGCCCGAGAGCATCGAGGACTACCAGTTTGAGGTGCAGAAAGACCAAAGCAAAGCCTCCTCCAGCGACGAGATGGGGGGGGTACGAGGCGAGTGACTTCCTCTGGGGGAAGGTGGACGAGGTGGCTCCCACCAGCAGCGTGATCCGCCTGCCACTGTCGCACCGCATGTCGAACGCCCGCGTCACCCTGCTCCAGGGATCGGGATTCACGGCCGAGGAATGGGCGGCCACGGAGAAGATCGTGCTTGTGCAAAACGTAGCGCGCAAGGCAAGCATCAACCTGGCCAACGGCACGGTGCGCAAGGCGGGCGAGGTGGAGCCCACGGCCACCCTGCCCTCATGCGTCGGCAACGAGTGGCGCGCCATCGTGGTGCCACAGACCGTGCCCCAGGGCGCGGCGCTCTTCAGCATCACCATCGGAGGCACGCCGTTCAAGTTTACCAGGCCCAACGACTTCGAGTACAAAGCTGGCCACATGATGAACTTCAGCATAAGGGTGGACAAGCAGCAGGAAAGCGGACAGTACAAACTGACGCTTGTGAGCGCGAGCGTCAGCGAGTGGGAAAGCGACCTCGTGAGCCACAACGCCACGGCAAAGGAGTATGTCGTGGTGAACGCCACTCCCGGCAAACTGAAAGAGGCCATCACCACCCTCGGCAAGGACTACACGACGCTGAGAAACCTGAAGATCACGGGCGAGATCAACGCCGAGGACTTCTACTTCATGCGCGACCACATGCCGCGGCTCACGGCCCTCAACCTCAAGGAGGTGCGCATCAAGGCAATGTGCAAGCCGGGCGAGGGCGAAGAGGGATATGACGACCAGATACCAGGTAGTGCGTTCTATTATCAGCACACCAATGGTGGCAGCCAGTCTCTGACACGCATTATACTTCCCGACCGGCTAAGAGCCATTGGTGGCAACGCGTTCTATGGATGCAACAATCTCACAGGATCGCTTGTCATTCCAGAGGGTGTAACAGAGATAAGGCGTGGTGCCTTTAATGGCTGCTCCGGACTGAACGGCACGCTCACGCTCCCATCCACATTGAGGAAACTGGGCAACAACTGGAACAGTGACACTGCCGACGAGGGCACAGACTATTATGGTGGCGTGTTCCAAAACTGCTCCAACCTCACGGGAAATCTCGTACTGCCCAACAATCTCGAACTGATCAGAGGTTATTGCTTCGCTGCATGTTCTGGACTTTATGGCGAGCTGCGACTGCCCGAGAAGCTGAAGCACATGGGGCGTAGTGCCTTTTCATTCTGTCCTGGACTGACAGGTTCCTTGACGATACCACAAGGATTATCCACAATTCCGGTTGAAGCCTTCAGCGATTCTGGTTTCAATGGTACGCTAACGCTTCACGACGGGATTACAAATATAAGTATTTTGGCTTTCAACAATTGTCATTTCAAGGGAGAGCTTCGTCTGCCAAAAAATCTGAGGACAATCTCCGAGCGCGCCTTCACCAATAATGACTTTTCTGGCGAGCTGAAATTACCGCCCAGTGTGGAGCATATTGGCAGTTATGCTTTTACCAACAACTGGCGCATCACGGGCATCCTCAGCATTCCAGAGGGCGTGGTGAGCATCGGCCAGGAGGCATTTGCGGGATGCAAGATGCTCGAGGGCGTCATCTTCCCCGAGTCTATGGAGACGATACGCCAAAGGGCGTTTGCAGAGTGTTTCGGCATCGGATCGATCGTCTGTCGTGGCACCATGCCACCACGTATAGAGCGTGAAGCCTTTGACGGCGTGGCCAGGGACAACTTCACCGTCGAGGTGCCAGTTTCTGCCGTAGCCAGTTATCAGACGGCGCAAGGCTGGTGTGAGTTCAAGCGCATTGCCGCCCACCACGAACTGACCTGCCGCCCCTCGGTGGCCTGCGCCCTCAGCACAGAGCACAAGCAGACGATCACCGTCCAGGCCGAAGGCGAATGGGAGGTGGCCAGCAAGCCCAGCTGGTGCGACGTCTCGCCCATGAGCGGCAACAAAAAGACCGAGGTCACACTCACCATCAAGGCCATGGCGAAAGGCTCCGGCAACGACCGCAACGGCAAGGTGGTGTTTCGGCTGAAGGGCAAGGACTACACCCACGAATGCAGCGTGGCGCAGTATGGCTACCAGTATGGGGAGAACGAGTGGCTGACGCTGCAAAAGGCCACGCGCGGCCACCGTGGCGGTATCAATATCGTGTTGCTCGGCGATGGATATGACGCCGAAGACATTGCCTCGGGCGAATACCTGAAGACCATGAAGCAACAGATGGACCATTTCTTCGACATAGAGCCCTACAGGACCTATCGTCAGTATTTCAACGTCTTCACGGCCTTCCCGCTGTCCACGGAGTCGGGCATCGGTACGGTGAATACCATCCGGCACAACCGCTTCGGCACAACATTCACGGGCAGCGGACTAAAAGCCACATACGACGAGATCTTCTCCTACGCCCTCGGTGCACCGAGCGTAACGAAGGAGAACCTCCACGAGACGCTTGTCATCATCGTGCCCAACTCCACCGACTATGGAGGCATGACGCAGCTCTGGGCAGACGGATCGGCCATAGCCTTCTGTCCGCTCAGCACCTACGACTATCCGCTCGACTCGCGCGGCGTGGTGCAGCATGAGGCGGGCGGCCACGGTTTCGGAAAGCTCGGCGACGAGTGTATCTACCACAACGCCTTCATAGACGCCTGCGGATGCGCTTGCTGCGGCCATGTGGACGAATTCAGCACCGCCAAGAGCTACGGATGGTACGACAACCTCTCGCTCTCGGGCAAGGCCCACGGCGTGGGATGGAGCCATCTCATCTACGACCGCCGCTACAGCGACCTTGTCGATGTGTATGAGGGCGGCTTCATGCACAGTCGCGGCGTGTTTCGGTCGGAGCAAAACTCGTGCATGAACAACTCCATCCCCTACTACAACACGATCAGCCGCGAGAGCATCGTGAAGAGGATCAAGAGATATGCCGGCGAGACATTCTCCTTCGAGGACTTCGTGCGGAACGACCAGACTGGAAGTAGCGCCTCGCGAAGTCGCACCCTGCGCCAGGCCAAGGCCTGGGCGGCACGATCGGCCAGCTCGAGCCAGTACAGGCCCGTGATACACAGGGGGAGTCCGCTGCGCATGGCGAAAGTGAGAAGGCACAGATAAAAGTGAGAAGACACAGATAACAAATAGAGGAAGCCATGGGACAAAAAATGAATGGGAAGATGAAGAGACTCCCTATGAGGATGAGAGTCCTTATGAGGAAGAGCCACCTTATTATATATATGGCGCTGACCGCCTTGGCACTGGCTTCGTGCGGCGAGGACGCGCTGCCGACGGACGAGACTGCGACGGACAAGGGCGTTGAGATGAAGCTGCTGATGAGTCATCCCAGCAACAAGGCGCCCACCGCACCCTCCTACTTCGAAGCTGGCGACAAGGTAGGCCTCTTCGTGAGCGAGGACGGCAAGCCCCTGGAGGTGGGTGGCAACGTGGTGAACAACGAGGCGTTGACATTCAACGGCAACGAGTGGACGGCTGCCAAAACTCTGTATTGGGACGAGGGCCTGTACAATGTCTATGCCTACCACCCATACATCGGCAGGGTGAGCAGCATCGAGGACCAACCATTCAGCGTCAGCCTCGACCAAAGAACGGAAAAGACGGCAACGGCGCTCGGCGGCTACAAGGCGAGCGACCTGCTCTTTGCCACCAGCAAGGGCGTGAGGGCCTCGGACGAGCCTGTGCAGCTCGCGTTCAGACACATCATGAGCAAGATCACGATAAGACTCGTGAAGGGAGAGGACTTTGAGGGCGAAATGCCCAAAAACGCCACGGTATATGTGCACAACACCGTGACGGAGGCTACGATAGACCTCCAGGCGGGGGTGGCCACGCGCCATGCGAAGGCTCCGCGACAGACGATCACGGCACACCACGACGGCGACAACCTCTACTCTGCCATCGTTGTGCCGCAACGCATCGAAAACCGCATGCCGTTCATCGAGGTGATCATGAACAACATGAGCTACCTGTACGAAAGCAAGTTTCTGTTTAAGCCCGGCATGGAGCATTTCGTCAACCTCATCATCCCCAACAACCCCAATAGCACAAAAATAGAAATCGGCGGGGGAATCAAGAACTGGGAATAAAAGACATTTCAGAGCGAACAAAAGATATAACATAGCAAACAAAAAGTGCTACCATTGCAATGAAGAAAGCTATCTGCATATTATCAGTATTGGCCATCTTGCTCTGCGCTTGGCTCGTCCTGTTGTGGCTGCCTGCCCTCACCCACGAAGGGAAGCCACAGAGCGAGACGCGCTATGGTCTGAGCGAGGGTCTGCAACTGGTAGAACAGACGTTTGCAGGCAAGGAAAAGCGGTATGTCGTGGAGGACGGCGAAGGCAATGTGGTGTTTGACGTGCCCCTGCGCGGCTGCATCCTCGACACACGCTTCCGCGGCGGCAGGCTCCGCTTTCGCGAACAGCAATCAGGGCGTGAGGGCTACATAGACCGCCAGGGCATCGTGACGCTTTTGCACGAGGGCAAGGCAAGCATTCCGGAGGAAGTGGCTACCGGAAGGACGACAAGGTTTGCCGCGTCGGCCATGGCTCCGGCTCAGCAGCTACAGGGCGAGGCCGCCGCTCCATCGCCTGGCGAAGGCGGGGGAAAGCCCTCGGCAGCAGCGCGAAGAAATCAGGCTATAGCACAGGTGCCACTGAAGTCTATCGTGAAAGACAATCCTTTCTTCAAGGAGGCGTCGAAGATCATGCAGGGCAAGCTGACGGAGCAGGACGCCAAGCGGCGGCACACCATACTCAACTACTGCGAGCATTTGCGCACGGCATATACGACAAAAGACATCGACTTCTTGCGACAGGTCTTTAGCGACAAGGCGCTGATCATCGTGGGCAACGTGGTGAGGCAGACGTCGGCAGACGGCCGGTGTGTAGCGGACGCGCGAGTGAGCTACGCCATCCGATCGAAGCAAGAATACATAGCGCGCCTCGCCAAGGTGTTTTCCACGAACAGCAAGGTAGATGTGAGGTTCTCCGACTTCCGCATCCTGCGCCACCCCACGATGGACGGCATCTATGGCGTCACGCTGCGGCAGCGGTATAGCAGCGACCGATACAGCGACGATGGCTACTTGTTTCTGCTGTGGGACTTCAGAGACAGGTCGATGCCCGTGATCCATGTCCGAACGTGGCAACCAGCCTCCTCGGTGGCAGATGGCTCAGAGATCATCAGCATACAGGACTTCAACCTGCAATGAGCCATAGAACCAATAGTGCCTCGCCTGCTCTCAGAAAGAATATCATCGGAAAGAGGCAGGAAGTATTTCATAGGAAAGATATAAGAAGTATATCAACGGAAGATATAAGAAACATATCACAGGAAAGAAGTAAGACAAAAGTGTTGACAATAGACATGAAGACAACGACTACCCTTGGCAACGCCCGCCCTCTGCTGCTCGCCCTCTGCCTATGGCTGCTCTGCGGCGGTAGTGCGCGCTCGCAGGAGTTCACGGTGAGCAGCTTCCGCCTGCTGCCCAACGACGTGAGTGCCTTTGTCAATAGCGTGCGCGACCTCAACGACGAGGCGTGCGCCTTGGTGAAGGTAGAGGCGCCGTCAGACTTTGCTTTCTCCTCGCCCTTAGGCATCGTGAAGCGCAAGGACGAGGTGGGCGAGATTTGGCTCTACCTGCCCCAGGGCACGAAGATGCTCACGCTGAAACATCCCGTATGGGGCGTACTGCGCGACTATCAGTTGGGCACGACGCTGGAGAGCCGCATGACCTACGAGCTGAAAGTGGACGTGCCAAGGCTTGCCCTGGCAGAACGCCACGATACCATCGTGCAGGTGAGAACCATCATCGACACCGTCACCGTGGCTCAGTCCAGGCCCAAGGAGCCCTGGACGGCCTATGCCCTGGCCACGATTGGCGCACACGACAACGGACCGTCCTATGGCGCGTTCTTCTCCCTGATGCGGCGCCATGGTTTCTTTGTGCACGCCAATACGCTCTTTGGCAGTATCGGCAAGACACGCGGCAGTTGCACCAAGGACGGCAGCCTCGGCGAGGGCACGGAGCGGCCCTACTATTCTGGCAAGACTGCAAAGAGCCACTTTACCATCACGGCGGGCGCCACACACCGCCTGACGAGTCAGCTGTGCCTCTTCGAGGGCGTAGGCTATGGGCGCAGCGCCGTGGCATGGCAGTTGGCGCAGAGCGAAGGAGGAGGATATGTGCTCAACGACGGACTGACGCACAAGGGCGTGGCGGGCGAGATCGGCGCGCTCGTGGCGTGGGGACGGCTCAGTGTGTCGGCCTCGGCCGTCACCATCGGCGGAACACAATGGCAAGGCCACCTGGGCATCGGAATCAAGTTATGGAGGACTAAGAAAATGAGAAAAAATGAGAAATAACAAGCACCTACACACGACGGGCCACCCACACGCAGGCCATCGAGCTCACGGCCTGCTGACACGCCCCAGGGTCTGCCGACTGGCTTGGAGGCTCTGCTGCGCAGCCGTGGCGGTTTGCCTTTTCTCCTGTGACAGCGACCAACCCGACTACCTGGAACCGCACCTCACCACGCTGCCTGCCACAGACCTCACACGAACGGAGGCCACGCTCCACGGATCGGCCACAGTGGCGGGCGAGACGGAGATGCCGCAGCTGTACTTCAGATATGGCGCGACAGAGGCCATGGAGCAAACGGCCCCAGCCGTCTTCGACGACCAGACGATGGTGGCAGCACGCATCACAGGGCTCACCGCCGCCACCACCTACCACTATATGCTCGAGGGCACCAACGGCAGGACCACCGTGCGGGGCGACAGGATGAGCCTCACCACGCTGCCCAACGCCAAACCCTCGCTGGGCGAAGCGAGCATCGTCGGCCATGGTCCTATGAGCGTGATCATAGGCTACAGGATCGCGGACGACGGTGGCGAGACGATCACAGAGACTGGCTGCCTGTATGCGCTGGCCTCCGCTGCCGCCGACCAGCAGAGAGTGGTGCTCAAGGACTACCGCAAAGACCAGGAACGGCAGACGCTGCTGCTGCCCGACCTGCGCCGCAACACCACCTACATGATATGGCCCTACGCCACGAGCCGTATGGGCGAGACGGTGGGCGAGGCGATCACCTTCACCACGGGCGACGCCCTGCTGCTGGGCGAGCCAGGCCAACTGCGCTCGCTGATGGGCAAGAACTTGTACGACTACTCCCGCCTCTCCATAGCCGGGCCTCTGAATGGCGACGACTTGCGCTGCCTGAGAGAGATGATGGGGCGCGGACGCGACAACGTGGCGACAGCAGGCAGGCTCTCGGACATAGACCTGACGGATGCGACTATCGTGGCAGGCGGCGAACCCTATGACGACGCACGATATGCGGAGGACAACGTGGTGGGGCAAGGCTTGTTTGCCGATTGCGCAAGCCTGTCGAAGATCGTCCTGCCGTCCCAGACCACAACCATTGAGAAGGACGCCTTTGCCCGATGTGCGGCGCTCGAGCTGATCGACATTCCAGCCGCAGCTGCGTCGGTAATGCCCTCAAGTGGCTGTTCGGCCTTGCAGAGCCTCCGTGTCTCGGAGGCCAACACCCACTACGTCGGCAAGGACGGCGTGTTGCTCAACGCCGACGCCACACAAATCGTGTGGTTCCCGATGGGCAAGAAGGGCAGTTATGCGCTGCCTTCCTCCGTGACCTCGGTCGGCAGTTATGCCTTCAAGGAGTGTAGCATCGAGCGGTTCGTGTTTTCAGACCATGTGGCCAAGTTGGGCACGGGCGTCTTCATGAACAGCAAGGTGAGGGACGTGACCATGCCGGAGGCTCTGCGACTGGTGCCCACGGCCACCTTCCAAGGCTGCGCGCAACTCCAGGTGGTGCGCCTGGGCAGCAAGACGGAGCTGATCTCCGACTATGCCTTCACAGACTGTCCGCTGACCGATCTATATGTAGAGGCCCGGATGCCGCCTGTCTGCCAACCCACGGCTTTTGCCACCCTCGGGGCAGACGTCCTCGCCTCTTGCCGCGTGCACGTGCCCAAGGGACGGGCCAACATCTACAAGGCGAGCGAAGGCTGGAATTTGTTTAAGAACATCATCACAGACTGATTATGACAACACCGGAAATAGAAGAACTCAAACAACTCGTCAAGCAGAAATACGGGAAAACGCTCGCTACGACAACAGACTTCGAGGAGTTTTCCCTCTATCTGAAGAAAAAGGAAGACAAGAACGTTTCGTCCTCCACGCTGAAGCGCCTCTATGGCTATGTGAGCGACGAGCACAAGCCGAGGCTTACGACGCTCGACCCGCTGGCGCAATACATAGGCCACGCGGACTACAAGGACTTCGTGTGCTGGCTGAAGAACAGCACGCTCTACAACTCGTCCTTCTTCATGGCGGACCAACTGACGAGCAGCCAACTGACTGCCGGCACGGAACTCGTGATAGGCTGGAGTCCCAACCGTATGCTCACGCTGCGCTATCTGGGCGAGAGCCTATACGAAGTGGTGACTACGGAAAACAGCAAACTGCTTTGTGGCGATCGCTTTGTGACGGGCTGCTTCATCAAGGGGCAACCGCTTCTGCTGCCCTATGTCGAACGCGACGGAGCGCGCACCATGCCGTTTGTGGCAGGACGCCACGGCGGGCTCACGGTGGTAAGGTTGAAGAAACGCAGCGCCAAGGTGGAAGAAACAAAGAAATAGAAACAAAGGGGATTCTGAGAGGATTCTGAGGGGGCTGCTTGTCGTGCCTGTCAAGACGAATCCGCCCATAGCCTTATAGCTTATGCAAGACCATACTACACCTATCCATGACACGATCGGCTCTTCGGACGACGGGCTCACGTCGGGGTTCACCGAGTCTATAGACCAAGAGCGGGCCGTGGACTCCATGTCGGAGGAGAAAGGCTTTGGCAACGTCCAGGAGTATTATGTCTCCAAGTCGGGCCCGACGCGTCTTTTCACCGCCACGCGGTATGGCAAGCGCTATGTGCTGAAATGCTTGAAGACGGACTACCTGCTCACCCCCGTATATCAACAGGCGATAGTGAAGGAGTTTGAGATCGGCCTGCTGCTGGAGCATCCCTATATCTGCCGCACGCTGGCCATGGAGCAGCTCGCCGGCATGGGCCGCACCATCGTGATGGAACAGGTGGACGGCGACACGCTGCAGACGCTCCTCTCGGAGAAGAGGCTCTCACCCGACCTTGCGCTCAGGATAGCCTCGCAAACGATGGACGCCCTGGACTATATGCACAGCAAGCAGATCACGCACCGCGACCTGAAGCCGTCCAACATCATGGTGACCCACAGGGGGAAGAACGTGAAGATCATAGACTTCGGACTTTCCGACAGCGACCTGTTTGGCGTACTGAAGATGCCGGCAGGCACCTACAGATACCTTGCGCCGGAGCAACTGCTGCAGGGGGCGGTCGCCGACCCCAAGGCCGACATCTACTCGCTCGGCATGGTGATGGAGGACATGGCGGAGGCTACGGGCAGCAAGCGGTTGCACAGGATGGCACGGATATGCACCGTGAAGGATGTCTCGCTGCGCCCCGAGAGCATAGAGGCGCTGCGCAGACGTCTGGCAGGAGGCAGACGCCTCAGGCGCATCGTTTCCTTCCTCGTCGCACTCGTCATGGCCCTGGCCGCAATGGTGGCAGTCTCGCTCTTCGTGCGCAGCCACCAGGACGCAGAGGAAGCCGAAGGCAGGGAGCAGACAGACGACCACCAGGCGGCTCGCCAAGAAGACAACCAGGTCATCGACTACCATCTATGGAATAGACGATAGTCGATGACCTGGAGAAGGGAGGCCTAAAGGAGAAAGGAAGCACGAGGAGGGAAGTAGGAGTGGGGAAAAGGCTTGCTCACTCCCCGTTCGTACACTCGCCCGTCTCGTAGCTCTTGGTCATGTCTTGCAGGATGGCTATCATCTTCTGCCGAAGACTTTCCGGCTTCAACACCATCAGGTTGCGTCCGTGCCACAGCAGTTCCTGCAGAAAATCGCGGGTGGGACGCACACGGAGCGTATACTCGCGGTAGAGGCCGTCGGCCGATTGGCCCACCTTCTGCTGGCTCTCGTGCAGCGGCACCTCCTCAAGGTAGTTGTACTCGGGATAGAACACGCGCAGGCGCACGTTCTCTATCGGCTCGTCCTCCATGCGCATGATGCCGAAGCAACCATCGTAGTAGTTGTCGGGCGTGAGCATCTGCTTCAGTTTGGGCGACAGAGGACGCTTTGTGCACTCCTCATACATCAAGGAGATGCGGTCGAACGGCAGGCAGCGCACCTGCTCTTTCTCGTTCACGCCGACGACGTACCAACGCTGCTTGAAGAACCTCACAAAAGCGGGCGTCAAGGCGACGGACGTCTCCACCCCGTAGGCCGTGGTGTAGCTAAACCTCAGCCGATATTGCTTGTCGATGGCTCTGAGGATGTCGTCGAGCAATTCTGAGTTGCGTGGCGCAGGGTCGAGCATCACCTTGGTGTGGTATTGCAGCATATCGCCCAGCGAGGCCAGCCGCAGGGAACTGAGCAGCCACTCCGTGACATCGTCACACTTCACGCTGTCTTTCTTCAGATAGTAGCGATAGCCGCCGCTCCTGCCGCTACACTCCACCTTGATGCCAAACATCTGCTCTATTTCGTCGCGATGGCGGTGAAACGTGCGCTTCTCCAGCGACTTGCCTTGAGCGTTGGCCGCAGCCTCCAGCCATGCGGCAGCTATCTCCTCATACGTCATGCGCCTGCGTTCGAGCTGGCCTATCAGCCAGGCGAAGAATCTCATTCGCTTGTCCATACCCTGTAGCCCACTATTTCAAGAAGTTTACTATCACCCGGTGCCAGTAGTCCCACGAGTAGCCCACCGAGGGATGGTTTACCGCCATCGCCCTCACCGTCCTGCCGCTTGCCAAGGAGTAGGTGCCCGTGGCCGTGCGACAGCCGTCCACGACGATGTCCTCCCCATCAGTCCAACGCTCGCCGGGCAGTTTGTCCCACAGGCGGTTGCCCCATACGATGAGGCATTCGGGCTGGTATTTTTCCATCACGTCGAAAAGGACCTCGCCAGCCTGGCGGTATTGCGCGGCGGTGCCAGCCTCGCGCGGGCCGCCCATGGCCACTTGCAGATAATTGTAGAACACCACCGACTGCCATATCCGCTGACTCTGCGCCTGATCGGTCTCGCAGCCCACGAGCGAACGCTCAAACTTCAGCAAAGTCTGCATCCACCTCTGCCGCTCCACGCCCCGGTCGAGATATTGCTCCACTACGCCGCTGGTAAACTCCATGCACTCCCGATGGCGCAGGCAGTTGCCGCAGTCGGCGCAGCCCTCGTCGCAGTAGTGGCTCTCGCCAAGCACCATGATGCGCTTGCCAAACAGTCCTCCGCCAGCGTATGACGCTCCGACGAAAGGACGAAAGAATACTCCGTCTTTCATATATTATTGCTCTTCTGTTTTGTTTCGATACTCATCCTGGGTCTTCCAAATCTCCTTGTACACCCATTTCTGCCACCACGACCAAGCAGGACGGGTGTGCCAGCTGCCGCACGCCGGACATTTCAGCGGCGCTGACAGGGCCGTACATTGGTATTCGAAGTCCATGCCCGCAAACTTGTGTCCGCATTCGTTGCAGACAAATTTACTCCATCCTCTTAACATAGCTTTTTCGTTTTAGACCAATTGGCAAGACAAAGGTATGGAGAAGTTTTTATCCCTGCAAGTCCATGATGGTTCACTGATGAAATCCTCACGCCGCCGGTCCCAGCCTTAGTCTGCCACAGTCGTTTTTTTGTTTACGTCGGCAAAGTTACTTATCAGCCATGCCAAAACGTGTCGCAGCTGAGAAGAAAAGTAAAAAAAGCGGGAAAAAAGATGCTGCATCGCTTACGGGATTTGCGATGCAGCATCTGAATAGTGGTTAAAACTATGAGAACCAGGTGGCCACCATGAGGGCCAGTTTCACGACAAGGCAAAGCAATGCGCATACAATGGCGATGAGCACAGCCGTGGCCAAAGCTTTCTTTCTCACTTTGCTGATGATCTCCTTGTCGTCTTCTATATAGCCCGTGATCAATCTCAGGTTGCTCAAATACGACCGCTTGAATATGTCCAGCACGTTGCCTACAAAGGGAATGGCTCCTATCAGGACATCCAGCAGCACGTTGTATATCACTGCCAGCGTCAGCGGTATGGACCTCACCACACACAGACTGTAGTAGATGAACGGCATGGCCAAGGAACTCGAAAGCACGTCTCCGACACCTCCCGGAATGAGTCCGATGAGCGGATCGAGATAATATTTATCCATATACTTGGCCGTCTTCACCATGATCCGGTAAGACGAGCGGTTCATCATCTTCTCGCGCTTGGCCTCTTTCTTTGCGACGCGCTCCTGCTCTTTGGCAAGGGTCGTTTCGCGGCGGAAGTCTTCTCGCTCAAAATTCAGCCCCAAGTCGCTCTGGGCTCGTTGTCTTCTTGAACTCTCCATAGTCTCTTACAATTCTATTTGCTTGTTTCCGTTCATAAAATCACTAAAGTCTTGCATGCTCAGCGTGTATCCGCTGAGGTCTGAGAGCATCTCCATCGCCTGCTTGCGCTCCTGCTCGCTGTCTGCCAGGTTGATGCGTCTGAAGACCTGGCGCAGGTAGGCGCTCTTGTCGTCGATCCGGTCCAGATAGCCCTTGAACGTTTCCTTGTAGTGGTCGAGCTGCTCGTCGTAGGCTGCTGCCGCTATCCTTCCGTTGAGTTGCTGTAGCTTGAGTTGCGTCACGCTGTCCAGCAAGGCCACGCCGCGCTGCAGCACCTCCTCGGCCTTTGCCTCCACCATGCCCAGCTCCTCGTCGGTATAGGTCGGCGGCTGAGCCTCTTGCCGAGATGTTGGCCCATACAGTCTGTTGTCGACGTCGCCAGCCACCTGCTCCACCCCGTCGAGCAAGCGGACGGCCATGCGGCGGTCGGCATGCAGATGGTCGGCCAGGAGATTGGTAAACTCCGACAAATTTTGCTCTACGTCTGCCGGCAACTTGGCAGTCTCCTTGAAGTCGGTAATGTCCACGCTGCGCAGCAACTTCTCGTCCAGCCTGCTCTCGGCAATCTCTCGGCCCAGCTTCAGCATCGCCACCACGTCGCGGAGATGCGTCAGCATATTGAGTTTCAGCTCGTCAGAGCAGACGACCTTGCTTCTTATCTCGCGCGACACGGCGTCCAGGCGGGCCGCCAGGCGGGCGTGTTCGCTCTTCGTGGCCTTTGCCGCCTCCTGGTGCGAGAGAAGCTCCTCCCGGTCGAGTTTCAGATCCACCTGCATGTTGTCAAACTCCCTGATCAGCGGGGTGCAGACGGCGTCCCACTCCGAATAGTTGCGATAGTAGTTGCGGCGGGCCGTGCCCAGCGTCAGCCAGTTGAGCAGGAAGAAGGGCTTCGAGGGCTTGCGCCGTTTGGCGTCCTGATAGCTGGGGCGCTTCGCCTCCAGCGTGGTGGTGAGCTCGCCGACCAGCGACTGATACACGTCGATGTTCTGCAGATGGTCGTTCATCTCCATCTCGGCAGACTTCATCTGGCGGAGCAGTTTCCTGCGCTCCTCTTCGAGCGGGCGCACGCTGGCCTCGCCATACAGGGCGTCCGTCATCGAGCGGAAGTCGGAGTCCATCAACTGCGAGGCAAAGCGCAGATAGACGTTCGACTTCGGTATGACGATGTCGTTGAGCGTCTTGTAGATCACGGTCAGACGCCCCATGTCGGCCTTGATGCGTGTGGCGTCATGCTTCACGCTGGTCTGCAACTGCTGCAGGTCGCCGCGCAGCCGGTTGGCCTTCTCGCTGGAGACCATATAGTGGTCGAGCATCCCCAGTCCCGCCATGGCGAGCCCGAGCGTCTTGCTGCTGCCCGCGGCCGATCTGTAGGCACTCATGGATCCTTGCAGCGAGGTGCGAAAGCTGTCTGCTATCTCGGCGATCAGCACGCCACACTTGTCTTGTATCTTGCTATACTCCAACTCTATTTGCCGCAGCATTTGGTCCACGTCGAGAAATTCCACTTGGTTGAAATCGAAGAGTTCGGGCGACACCATCTTGATGGAGTCTCCGTAGAGGTCTATGAGCCGGAGCGCATACTCGCAGTAGGTAGCCTCGATGTCGCTGCGCAGCGAGGTGAAGTCGCTGATATTGGCGCGCACGCTGTCGCCGGCATAGCGGTAGGCCTCCACCAGTTTCGCATATCTGTCGAACATCACCGAGGCCTTGCCTCTCACCTCCTTCACGCCGCTCGTCCCTGTCAGCCAGTCCGCCGCCTTCGACGAGCCCTTGGCCAAGGCGGCGCCCAGGTTGAGGGCTATCATGTCCTGCAGCTTGTCCAAGGAGTGTTCCGTCGCCTGCAGTTCGTTCTCGGCTATAGCCAACGCGTCGCCCATGTCTCCCTGCTCAAGACAATGGTTCAACTTGTAGTCGGCCACGATCGTCGTGCGCGCATTGTTCGTCACGAAAGCGATGCTGATATTGCTGTCGTTGCCGTAGAAGCAATACGCGTCATAGACCAGGCTCCCCACCTCGGAAGAGTCGCCCGCGACGCCATACTTCTTTAGTTCATAGGCCAGGTCGGCCCGCAGAAACGTCTTGCCGTCGCTGCACAATTCGTCGGCAATCGACTTGATGGCTTTGTAAATTTCTCGATTTTCCATATCAATACTATCGTTTGGATGTGTATAGGGTGAGGCAAAGATACAGACAAGTTCCGCCCCCTGCTAGTCCATGATGGTTCATGGCCCGCAGGCGCTTGCTTTCTCTATCCCTTTCTCCTATATCCATGCTGAGATTCTTGTTTACGTCGGCAAAGTTACACATCAGCTGTGCCAAAGAGTGTCACCACTGGAAAGAAAAGTAAAAAGAGGCTGAAACAAAACCTGCATCAGACCACGTTATTTGTCGGAATTGAGCATTTTACAGCAGATTATTAGTCGGAATTGAGCAAAATTCCTGCGAATTATTTGTCGGATTTGAGCAATTATCTTATCTTTGCACCTGATTTTTAATCACTTCTCGCCATGCAAGAATATATACAAAGAAATATAGACGTAGAACTCTTGGAGTGGAAGGACAATCCGATGAGAAAACCACTCTTGCTTAGAGGTGCCCGACAAGTAGGCAAGTCCTCTGCAGTAAGACATTTTGGAAAAGAATTCCAGTTTTTTGCTGAGGTAAACTTTGAACGTCACAAAACTGTCAAAACATTCTTCCAAGGAGATATTGACATACGCTTGATTGTCCAAAAGATTGCAATATATATCAACGTTCCAATAGAAGAAGGCAAAACGCTTCTGTTTCTTGACGAGATACAAGAATGTCCAGAAGCAATAATGGCATTGCGCTTCTTCAAAGAAGACTATCCAGGGCTACATGTCATTGCAGCTGGATCTTTACTGGAGTTCACGCTTCAAGAGCTACCTACATATGGTGTAGGGCGCATACATACTTTGTTCATGTATCCGATGACATTTGATGAGTTTTTGAATGCGAACAATGAAAACGGATTGATAAGCATGAAAAGGCAAGCTGACAGCCAGCATCCCTTGGATGCAGCTTTTCACGAAAAACTAATAGAATATTTTCGCATATACCTTTTGGTAGGTGGAATGCCCGAGGCTGTGCTGGCATGGATAAAGTCACAATAAAATCTTTTATTGATTGAATATCAACGAATTAAGTATTTTAAAGAATGTAACTGCTAACGATTTAGAAACGAGCTATATTCTTTTTCTTTCACAACTTTGCAATATACAAAGAACGCTTCGATTACGAGTGCAAAGATAAATTTATTTTCCGAAAATCATATAATTTTGCTTTCATTTTGCAATTTTTTAAGAGTTGGGGGATATATCCTTTCATTTTAGATGAAAGGATATATAACTCTTCAAAAAAAATGAAAGCTCGTGAATTTCTGACATTATGCCTACAACCTATAGTTGAATAAAGAGGATTAACATACCTTACTCAGCCATACAATGAAATGGTCACCATAAGACTTCAAACTTAAGATAGCAGTTTCATAAGTTATAAAACACTGCTACACTTTATACTAATGGTTTAGTTTTTTACTATTGACTTGATAAAATGCGCAGGGTTTCCACCCACCAAGATGTAAGGTGCAACATCCTTGGTCACAACACTTCCCGAAGCTACCACGGCATGTTCGCCAATGATAACGCCTGGCATAATTTTAGAACCTTCCCCAATCCATGCACGTTTTTTGATAACGATAGGCTTGCACTTCAGTATCATCAAGTCATCGAAATCATGGTTGGCAGTAAGGAGACTGACGTTTGGGGCGATTTGCACATTGTCTTCGATGGTGATGCTACCTGTGGAAACAGTGTTTAGTCCCCAGTTGATAAACACGTTCTCACCGATGGATATGGTAACACCTCGGTCGATGTGGAGTGAGGATTTGGGATGACTTCGGAAGTCTGCCCTCAAACAGTTCCTCCTGTAATGTGCGTACTTTTGGGTCGTAAGGCTCCAATATGCTCATGCGATGGCAAATCGTGCGTGAACGTTGCATCTCTGGCACACACAATTCCTTGTATTCCTTGTCGTTTTTCAAATCAATGGGCATTCCTGCCTTTGCTCTTTCGTAAATGTTCATATTCGGTATAAATGAAGCTATATTGTTTTTGTCTATAATTAAAATAGTTTTTATGCTATAAGGGTTCATAAAAGTCTATCCGCATTGCAAGCGATACTCATTTGGTGTGCAGCCTACTTCCTTCTTAAACAGTCTTGTGAAATGCTGGGAATATTGAAACCCCAGAGAATAGGCTATCTCCGTTATCGTGTCCTTGGACGAGACAAGATAAGTCTTAGCCAAGTCCACCACCTTATCATGGATGAAGTTCAAGGCAGTCTTTCCTGTTTCCTTTCTCAACATATCGCTGAAATAGTTAGGCGACATACAGAGTTCCTCTGCGCAATATTGTACCGTTGGCAATCCCATCCGCTTCACCTTGTCAGAATGGAAGTACTCATCCAACAAATTTTCAAACCTCACAAGAATATCCTTGTTCTGATTCTTTCGGGTGATAAACTGTCGGTCGTAAAATCGGTTGCAATAGTCGAGGAATGTCTTGATGCCATCCACTATCAACCCTCGGCTATGCTTGTCTATCGGATGGTTCAGCTCGTAGGCTATCTTGTGGAAGCAATCCATGATAATCCGTCTTTCCTCCGTACTCATGTGCAGTGCCTCGTTGGTCTCATACGAGAAGAATGTGTATTCCCGCATTATCTTGCCCAATGAAGTACCACGTAACAAGTCGGGATGAAACATCAAGAGATAGCCTGTTGGCTGAAACACCTCTCCGTTGTCCTCCGCTCCAAACACCTGTCCTGGAGCCACAAATATTAGCGTTCCGTTCTGATAGTCGTAATAATTCCTGCCATATCGCAATTCTCCACACTTCACTTCCTTCAAGAACACGGCATAGAAACCATACAACTTTCGTGCATGGCGCAGTGGCTTCACCTTTGAAAAGTCTATCAGCCCCACCAATGGGTTTTGCGTGTCAACACCAGCCCATTCGTTGTAGGTAACAATATCCTTTGCATTAAATAATGTACTCATAACCTTGTATCTTATTGATTATGAGTGCAAAAATAACAAATTTCTTTGAGAAAACCGCATTATCTTAGAAATTGGTAGTTATATCTGAGTTCTATTTACACAAAGTATGAATAATCCGCTATAATTTTGCACCGTGAAAAAATAATAAAGAACAAATTAAAGATTGACAATTATGAAAATAGTATCTATTCTTATGATGGCGATGTGTGTGGTGCTTCCGCTATCGGCTTGTGAACAAAGTAGTAACACAAATGAGGTTGAAGAAACGCCCCCAAACAATCCCTCATCAGATAATCAAACAATTACACAAATGAATATAACAGTAAATGGTCATACGCTGACCGCAACCCTCGACAACAACGTGACGGCACAAGCTTTTGCCGCCAAACTTCCAATCACTCTGCCCATGATGGACTTGTACGGCAGAGAAATGTGCTATCGTTTCCCAGATGCTTTGCCTACAGATGATGCCAAGACTCGTGGCTATGAGGTGGGAGAAATCGTGTATTATCCACCGATGCACAGTTTTGTCATTATGTATAAGCAGAATGGCGAACACTTTCAGATGCAATCCATAGGACGAGTGCAAGGCGATGTGAGTATTTTCGATGGTATCGGTGATGTCAACGTGACATTTACTAAGGCTAATACGACCTCGGTGAACTCTGCCAAGACAACTGTTACATCTGTAGAGGCAAATGGCAATGTAGTCAACGTGAAGGGTAATGGCTCATTGAGTGTTAGTATTTTCGACAGCAAGGGTGGCACGTTACAAAAAAAGAAAGGCAAGGATTCTGTGTCTGTAGATTGTAAAGGATTTCACGGCATGGCACTTGTGCAAGTAAAAGGAGAAAAGGAGGCATTGACCTTGAAAAAGGTATTAATCAAATAAGGAGGAATGAAACATGAAATCATTACATAACAAATGGATGCTGTTGCCATTGTCTCTGTGCCTGCTATTGGTCTTTTCTTTTTGTTCCAAGAATGATGCCTTAGCTTCCAATGAGGACAACAGTGACAATGGCAACAATGGCAACATCAGCGGAAAGGTGCTCGTAGCATATTTTTCGAGAGCCAATTATGTACCCGATGGAACAGATGGCGTAACAGGAGCAACCAACAAGGCTGGCAATACCAAAACCGTGGCTCAGTATATTCAAGAGAAAACAGGGGGAACATTGTTTGAGATCGTACCAGAACGTAATTATCCAATCTCTCATACAGAATGCTCTGCAATAGCCCAACAAGAGGCTGAAAATAACGAACGCCCATCCCTAAAAAGTCATGTGGAGAACATGGAAGATTACGATATCGTGTTTGTAGGTTTCCCCATTTGGGTATATCGTGAGCCTATGGCTGTGCTGACATTTTTGGAGGAATATGACTTCAAAGACAAGACTGTTATACCATTTTGTACGAGTATGGCTGTTGGCATTTCTGCAAGCGAGGATGATTTCAAGAAGACTTTGTCTGATGCCGACATAAAATCGGGATTGCGTATCAACTATACTTTGTCAGGGAATTGGCAAGGCGAGGTTGACCATTGGATAGATAGACTCGGCTTAAATCCAAGTACAAGTGTTGCCAACACGACTGTCTCTTCTGCAATATCCATCAATAAAGAAGGAAACAAAATTGTTGTTTTGGGCAAAGGACATTTGACGGCAACTGCATACAATGTCCATGGCGTATTGGTAAGCAAGGCAGCAGGAAAAGAGCATTTGGAAATGGATTGTCAAAATCAATCAAGAATAGCCGTTGTCAGAGTAACAGATGGAAGTGGCAAGGTCGCAACTCAAAAGATAAATAGGTAACGATATGAGCAAGAATAATTTACTGCCAGAGCAAGAGTATCTTGCATGGCATGAGGAAGAAGTGGCAGAGCGCAAACGAACAATGGCTTTGCTGTTGAAATTCAATACGACAGGCGACAAGAGTATCTTGGAAGAAGTGTTCGGTCGCAAGTTAAATGATGTAACCATATATGCCCCATTGCATTGCAACTATGGTGGTGACAGGGTAAAGTTTGGACATCGGGTGTTCATCAATTACAACTGTACGTTCCAGCCAGCAGGAGGCGTGGAGTTTGGCGATGACATATTTGTTGGCTCTGACGTTCGGTTTTACACAACTAACCATCCATTGAATCCAGAGGAGCGAACTGAGGGCAAGGCTTCCACTCGCCCCATCAAGATAGGCTCCAAGGTATGGATTGGCGGTGGAAGCATCATTCTGCCTGGTGTTGAGATTGGCGAGGGAACGACGATTGGCGCAGGAAGCGTTGTGACAAGAAGCATCCCTCCAAGATGTGTAGCTGTAGGGAATCCATGTAGGGTAATCAAGACTCTATAGGATAGACATAAAATGAGATAATGACATGAAACGAATATTGATGACATCAGCCATTTCTGCTCTTGCTTTGGGCGGAATGGCACAAAGTGCAGACCGCATACCTTCCAAAGGATATGCTTTGTATCAAGCAGATGGGGAGTTGAAACCATACGACTTCACTCGCCATGCTGTGGGAGAGAACGATATTCTCATAGAAACTATGTATTGTGGTGTTTGTCATAGCGACATTCACCAAGGTCGAGGTGATTGGGCACCGCAATCTTATCCTCTCGTTACAGGACATGAAATTGTAGGAAAAGTAACGAAAGTGGGAAGTAAGGTGACTAAATTCAAGGTCGGTGACTATGCTGGTGTGGGGTGTATGGTCAATTCTTGCCGCCAATGTGAATACTGTCTTTCGGCACAGGAGCAATACTGCCTCAAAGGACGTGTGTTGACTTATGGCGACAAAGATATCTATCACCATAACGAAATTTCACAAGGTGGCTATTCTAACAATATGTTAGTGGACGAGGACTTTGCAATTAGAGTGCCGAGTAATGTGCCATTGGAAAAAATCGGTCCTCTGATGTGTGCAGGAGTTACTACCTATTCGCCAATAAAACACGCAAGAGTAAAGCAAGGGGACAAAATAGGTATTGCTGGTTTCGGTGGTTTGGGACACATGGCTTTGCAATATGCCGTATCGTTAGGTGCAGAAGTTACGGTATTCGATGTTACAGATGACAAACGTGCCGAGGCATTGGCGATGGGTGCAAAACATTATGTGAATGTTCGCAATGAGAATGAATTGAAAGGCTTGAACAACACTTTGCGTTTTGTCCTCTCCACGATTCCGTCAGCTTACGACCCTATGCTTTATGTGAATATGTTAAAGGTGGATGGTGAACTGGCTGTTGTCGGAATGCCTGCATTACGGGATGCTCCCACGGTATCAATCATGGCATTGCGTGGACGTAAGAAAGTATGGTTCTCGTTGATAGGTGGCATTGAGGAAACACAAGAAGCCGTGGACTATTCGATAGCCCACGACATTTATCCAAAGGTAGAAACCATCCCGATTCAAAAAATCAATGAGGCATGGAAAAATGTACAGGCAGGAAAGGTTCATTTCAGATATGTGATAGACATGACATCATTAAAATGACAACGAGATGAAAATTTATGACACAATCATGGGCTTGTTCATCGCTTTCTTTGTATGGGCAAATCCAGTAAAAGCACAAGAAATGGAAACTTTAAGCAAGCGTCAGGAAGCCATTATTCCCATTGCATCTATGACTGCAAAAGGTGAGATTGAGAAACTGCACAAAGCCTTGATAGAAGGAATGGGAGCAGGACTCTCTGTAAGTGAAATAAAAGAGGTCTTGACCCAACTTTATGCTTATGCAGGATTCCCGAGAAGCCTTAATGCCTTGACTTGCTTTATGCAAGTGTTGGAGGAACGAAAAGCAAAAGGGTTTGTTGACAGCGAGGAAAACGACAGTTCGACTTCTTTCAAGTCAAAATCGTATGAAATAGGAAACAAGACACATGCCCGTTTGACAGGCTCAACCGACAAAGGCAAGGTGATGCAGTTTGCTCCTGCCGTTGATTACTATCTAAAAGCCCATTTGTTTGGCGATATATTCGGTCATGGCAACCTACAGGAAACAGACAGAGAAATTGTCACTCTTTCAGCTCTCGCATCGTTAGATGGCACAGAAAACCAATTCAAATCTCATCTTCGCATTGCCTCCAATGCTGGAGTAAAAGATAGCCAAATTTGGCAGATACCAACAGTACTGAAAGACAAGGTCGGCATAAAGGAAGCATGGCGAGCAAAGAAAGCCATCAGCGAGACTTATGAACAGAAGTTTACTTGTGGTGAGCCTATTGAAGATTTGTTCCCTCGTGGACAGATTTCCACTATGAACTACTTTACAGGTGATGTTGCAAACAATCGTTTGGTAAGTCCCGACAGTATTGTAAAATGTCAAGTAAGCAATGTGACATTCAAGGCTGGAGCCAGAACCCGATGGCATATTCATACAGGTACACAGATTTTGCTATGTACCGCAGGTCATGGTTGGTATCAAGAGAAGGGAAAGGAAGCTATTTCATTAACTGCTGGTACAACTATTGTTATCCATCCTGGTATAGAACATTGGCATGGAGCAAGTGCAACCAGCGAATTTAGCCATATTTCAATAATTCCTAACCCTAAAGAAAACAAGGATACATGGTTGGAGCCTGTCAGCGAAGATGTATATTCTGATATTAATACATCTTTTTAGCCCCAAGAACGGATTTAACTAAACTGATAAGAGAGAAATAGCCAATGTTATTTCTCTCTTATATATAAACGTTTTTTACTTTCTCTGGGCAGAAACATTACTCAGAACATTCTATTTTCCTCTTGATGAATTTGGCTTCTTGTTGAAGTTCTTTTGCAAGACTATCCTTGTATGTAGCCATCTGCATCATTTCTTGGCGATTGCGGACGGAATCCTCATAAACAGTGACACGCTTCCTAACATCATCAATAGCATCTTCATTACGTTGTACAGAGAAGTTTCTTTCAATGTACCGAATGTTCGGGTCATCAGATGGTAGTACCATTCGCAATACACGATATTTTAAGTCAGCCTCCTCCCAATCTTGATGCTCTTGCCATTGGGTTAGATTGCCCCAAATAGAGATAACGAGAGACAATGCCAAGCCAACAATGAAAAGAAGAACATACTTAGAGGTAGGTTCAAAATGGAGGGTGACAATCTTCTTCTGAGGTGCGTTGCTTATGTTGTCAAGTCGCTCTTGTAGGTCTTTTGATGCTACATCTTGCTCTTGCTTCAACTGCTTAACAGTATCAATTAAGAGTTTACTTCGCTGTTCTTCGTTACTTGCTTCTTTCTTGGTAAGGTCGGTAAAGATGCAGATTGCCTCTCTTAATCTTGCCAATTTGTCAATAGCCTCCCCTTCTTTTACAGCCATAGCAAGGATGGCTTTTTCAAGTTTGCTTGTATCAACACTTACAGGGACAGGAGTGTTTCCTGCCTCTGCATTCTTTGGTGAAACAGAAAGTTCTTCGACTTTCTGCTCCAATCTCTCAACTGTGCCGTAGATGGCTTCCAACATTTCTTCTTTCATGTTCGATTCTAATTTTAAGTTTATGACTTGCATCAAAGGCAGAAGCCTCTTCTGCGTTTCTTCTTTTTCTTTTTGGCAGATTCTTCCTCTGGGAATGGCTCATAAGTTTGGGCATTGGACGGAGTGAACAAGCCAATGGAAGAGATACCACTCCAAGAGTCTTGGATATGTTCTACCATTGGTTGAGTTTGTTCCCCTTGGTGACAACCTGCTTGTTCTCCCTGCATGGATTCGGCTCTTGACGACATACGATTATACTCAGTGTAAAGTCTTGCATCCAGTTTTCCGAAGCTATATTCTCGGCTAATCTGCGTACCCTTGAAACTATATCCGTCTTTGCCAAGGCGGATGCCTTGAATTTTGGTACGCTCCTTATCCTTATAAACAAATTCCAAGTGAACACCTCGTTTTGCAAGCTCGCTTTTGAACTCGTCCCAGCTATCTGCCATTCTCAATGCGCTCTTTACAGCATTGTGAATCTCATATTTGGCTCGCTCAGCATTGCGTAACTTGCGAGTA
>QWCB01000366.1_pt1 | contig 50966 bp, 37 predicted proteins | sample 1972511 | NCBI WGS metagenome assembly QWCB01 (sample SAMN09866719, study PRJNA288562) | Human gut metagenome isolate term5_stool, whole genome shotgun sequencing... | isolation source: gut | host: Homo sapiens | place: USA: California | reverse complement strand
GAATAGGCGCGGCAACACCAGAGGTCACCTTGCCAATCAGCTTCTTGATCTCCTTGTCGGTCAGATCCGGATTCTGTTCTGAGCCAGAGAAAATAAACTCTTTGCCCACGATGTTCTTATTCAGCACAAACCAGGAGTACGAGTGTCCGGTGGCCAGAATGTGCTTCATCGTGCCGACAGTATCGGCGCCCGGAATATATGGCGCTGGCAGGCGGTTTCCTTCTGCGTCGAACCACATGGCCGACGGCCCCGGGATGATACGGATACCGTGATTCGGCCACACGGGATTCCAGTTCTTCATGCCCTCGGTGTAATGCCACATGCGGTCACGGTTGACGAGGTTTGCGCCGGCCTGCTCTGCGATCTCGATACCACGGCCGTCAACATGCTCTGGCACACCGCAGACCATGTCCTTCGGCATCTCGCCCAGGCGCTCGGTCGGCCAGCACTTACGCACGGCTTCCAGGTTGCCGCCAACACCGCCCGTCGCAATGCACACGGCCGACCCGCGGATCTCAAAGTCCTCCCCTGTTTCCTCGCGTGACGACGCCACTCCTCGCTCTAAAGATTCACAGGGAACCAGAATCTTGCCACGCACGCCGACGGCGCGGCCATCTTCCACAATCACCTCGTCAACGCGGTGGCGATGGCAGTATTCCACCAGCCCCTTCTTCGCAGCCTCAGCGACCGGCTCTGCGAATACGCGGACGATTTCGGGGCCTGTGCCCCAGGTGAGGTGGAATCGGGGTACCGAGTTGCCGTGACCGTCGGCACGCCCTTCACCGCGCTCAGCCCACCCGACGACAGGCAGGAACTTCACGCCGAGATTGCGGAGGTAGTCACGCTTCTCCCCTGCCGCGAAGTTCAGGTAGGCCTTGGCCCACTTGCGTCCCCAGTTGTCTTCCTCGCGGTCGAACTGCGCGGAGTTGAACCAGTCAGCTTCAGCGAGCTCGCGGTTGTCCTTGACTCCGAGGCGGCGCTGCTCTGGCGAGTCGACGAGAAAGATTCCTCCCAGCGACCAGAAAGCCTGTCCGCCGAGGTTGTTGGCATTCTCCTGATCGACAAGGATGACCTTCTTGCCGGCCTGCGTGGCCTCATACGTCGCGACCAATCCGGCAAGTCCGGCGCCGACGACAACAATGTCTGCAGTACGTGTGGTGCTCTGTGCGTTCATAGTTTCGTTTTTAGACCCTAAACATCACCTTTGAGGTGGTTTTGCCTAAAAACGTGATTTATTTTTACAGGCATTATTTATCTGGCGAATTTCCAACGCGCCCGGAGCCGCCCACTGCTAGTGAGGCCTGCGTGGCGCATGCACGAGCTCGACCTGTACGAGCGTGACTTTCTCTGCGCGCACGAGCGCTTCAAACAGCGACAGATAGTAATTCCACATCCTCCGGAACACTCTGTCGTAGCCGATACCAGCGGCTTCGCGCGCATGCGCCGCAAAGAAATCTCGCTGGAGCTGCAAGGTCGTCGCGAAGTGCGCCGGAATGTACTCTTCCGCCGCGATGCGCAGGCCGGTTTCCCGGTCCACCATCTTGCGCAGCTCTTCCATGGTGAAAAGCTGCAGCTGCGGCCACACATAAGCGCGTACGAGGTCCAAGCTGCGCTCGGCGAGCGCATCGAATTTGTCCGTCGCTACCACCATTTGGACGACGATGGTGCCGCGGTCGACAAGCAGACGCTCGGCGCTCTTCAGCCAGCGCAGCGCACCTGCACGACCGAAGGTCTCCAGACGCCCGACGTTGATAACCGCCTCGAAGTCGGACTCGAATTCGCGTGGCGACGGAATGTTGCGATCCATCTGGATCACATCGACCGCGCCGCGCAATCCGGCTTTTTCCACCCGTTCCAGCACCGTTTCGGTGTGGTCATCAGAGACGGTAATAACCTCCGCGCCCGCTCCTCTTTCTGCAGCCCGAAGGGAAATTTCTCCGCCTGCCGACGGCCATTCGGCGACACGGTCTCCGGCCCGGACTCGAGCAAGATCGAGGATGTGCTCAATATTGCGCACCTGGGCATGCAGAAAATCGGCACGCGCGACGGATTTCGGGGCATCGACATAAGTCACGTCAACTGACCAGTGCGAGGGAACCCCACCCTTGCCAGCACCACGGGCATAGTTTTGAATCTGTTCCCGCGACGAGGTTCGCACTCCGGAGGCGAACAGGCCGGAACCGCCCATCAGCAATTCGCCGGAATAGAGCTCGAGCAATGAGGTCGGCAACTCTCCCGCCATATCTGGCCCATCGAGACGCGGACGTGAACGCGCGACTTTCATCAGACCACGTGCCAGCGGCCCCAACGAAGCAATATCAAGCTCGGCGCTGAGCAGTCGGCTGAGAAGCTCTGGCAAATCATCACTGGACCATTCGCCCGCGAGATAGGCCTCCCCCAATCCGAGCCATTCTGAATCAGCTAGTCGAGAATAGAAAACAGGATCAATGACGCTGAAAATGACTGGACGAAACGATTCAGAACTAGTGGGAGATTCACTGCCGCTGCTAGAGCTGGCACCACCGACTCCGTCGATAGCCAAATCGGCGTCACCCGTCGACCGAGTAATGAAGGACTCTCCGACAAACTCACCGGATTCGACCAGTTCAATGCCGTTGTCCTGGCAGAGCCACTCAAAAGAGCGTTCCATCATTTCGGCACGTTTCGCTAGGAAACGCCCCTCTGGAATACGCGCAACCCGAGGCCATCGCTCTGCGTCAATTGCCTGCCGGCTTGCCGAATTCACCCTGCCCGAACCTCCTAACAATCGCGCCGCATAAAGGTACGAATAACGAACTGAGTTTGCTCTCGAAGCCTACCGCGCAGGGCCCCAGAATAGGCGGTGGCGCACCGAGAGGATTACTATTGTGGCTTGCCGGCTAAAAGCCGAATCTAAAACTTCGAGAACTTTCAAGTCTGTGAGGAGAAAATACATGACCGAGACTCCGTACCGCCCGCACTCCGGACGCCCGCACGTGGTCGTCATCGGTTCGGGTTTCGGTGGCTTGTTCGCGGCGAAGAAGTTGCAGGGCGCCGAGGTCGACGTCACTCTCATCGACCGCACTAACCACCACCTGTTCCAGCCACTGCTCTACCAGGTAGCAACGGGCATCCTGTCCTCGGGCGAAATCGCTCCGTCCACTCGTACAATCTTCGACGGTGTTCAGAACGTTCGTGTTGTCAAGGGCGATGTCACCGACATCGACGTCGAAAAGCAGGTTGTGACTTCGGAACTGGGTCACCAGACTTCCAAGTGGGAATACGACCACCTCCTGGTTGCCGCTGGCGCTGGCCAGTCCTACTTCGGCAATGATCACTTTGCCGAGTTTGCTCCGGGCATGAAGAACATCGACGACGCACTCGAAATCCGTGCCCGCATCATCGGCGCGTTTGAGCGCGCCGAGCTGACCGACGATCCGGCTGAGCGCGAGCGCCTGCTGACCTTCGTTGTTGTCGGCGCTGGTCCGACTGGTGTTGAGCTTGCTGGCCAGCTGGCCGAGCTGGCTAACCGCACCCTCGCATCGTCCTACCGCAGCTACAACCCGCACGCTGCACGCGTCGTCCTGCTCGACGGCGCACCGCAGGTTCTGCCGCCGTTTGGCAAGCGTCTGGGCCGCAAGGCTCAGAAGTCCCTGGAGAAGATGGGCGTCATCGTCAAGCTGGGCGCGATGGTGACTGACGTCAATGAAGAGGGAGTCACCTACAAGAACATGAAGGATGGAACCGAGGAGTTCATCCCGTCGTTCTGCAAGATTTGGTCCGCCGGCGTGTCCGCTTCCCCGCTGGGCAAGATGATTGCCGAGCAGACTGGCGCCGAGACCGACCGCGCTGGCCGTGTCGTTGTCAACGAGGACATGACAGCTGGTGACTACAAGAACGTCTACGTCGTGGGCGACATGTCCAACCGCGAGAACCTGCCGGGTGTTGCTCAGGTTGCTATTCAGGGTGGCGAGTACGTCGCCGCCAACATTGCAGCTGAGGCCGACGGCCGCGACGTCGCTGAGCGTCAGCCGTTCGAGTACTTCGATAAGGGCTCCATGGCAACCGTCTCCCGCTTCTCCGCAGTGGTGAAGATGGGCAAGGTTGAGGTCACCGGCTTCATCGGCTGGATTCTGTGGCTGGCCGTCCACCTGATGTTCCTGGTGGGCTTCCGCAACCGCCTCGTCTCCTGCGTCAGCTGGGGCCTGAACGTCCTGGACCGCAACCGTTGGCAGATGGTTTCCACCCGCCAGCAGATGTACGCACGCAACGCCATCGACCGCCTGGCCGAGTTCAACAAGGACAAGGCTGAGCAGGATCTGCCGCTGGAGGTTCGCGACACTCGCCGCGAGCACCGCGCAAAAAGGAACAAGTAGTTAACTTGCAGGTGGCCAGATTAGAAAACAGCTAATCACGACAAGCCACCTGCGAGCTTCCTACCAGGCCCGTTACCACCTATAACGATTTGCTACAGCGGCTTGTCGAGTACCGCAATTCGTAGGTTGGTGCGGGCCAGCAGTTTTTCATCTGCCTTGCGGGTGTGCTCAATACGCCACAGTTGCATGGTGCGCCCCAGGTACTCTGGCTCCGCCGTGGTAACGATTACCTCGCCAGCTCGGGCGGAGCGGTAAAAATCGGTGTTATTGTTCACACCGACGACCGGCTTCTTCGCACCGCAGGCAACGAAACCAGCAATAGAGCCAGCAGTCTCACCTAGCGAGCAATAAACACCGCCATTGGCTAGGCCCCACGGTTGCAGGTGGTCGGGCCCGACCTCGAGCTCCATCTGAATTCGCTCCGGCCCGACATGGACAAACTTCGTGCCCAGCAAGGTATCTAGACCGCCGATTCCGTTATCGCCCAAGGTGCTGTTAAAAACAGCCAGCTCCTCATCGCTCAGCGCTTCCTGGCTAGCCTTCGTCGCCAGTGTCATATAATCGCGCAGCGCCTTCCTCTTCGCCTGCTCGGCGACGGAAGCTGCAGAGTTAGAGTCCTGTGAACTGCCATTATTCGCAATAGTCTCGTCAGTCATGCCAAACATTGTGCCAGCGCACGCCATCACTCGTGGCAGTTTCAACGTTAAAAGCAGTAACAATTTCTGAGTCCCAGATACAACGAACCCCGGCCAGGCTTTAAGATGGTGGGCATGACCGATAACAATGAACTCGCACAAATTGGTGTCGTCGGGCTCGCCGTCATGGGCTCGAATATCGCACGCAACTTCGCCCACAAGGGACACACCGTTGCCGTGTACAACCGCAGTCCGGAGAAAACTCGCACCCTCATCGCTGAACACGGTGATGAAGGCTCATTCATCCCGTCCGAGACCATTGAAGAGTTCGTCGCTTCGCTGGAGCGCCCGCGTCGCGCTCTGATCATGGTTCAGGCAGGTGCCGCTACTGATGCGGTCATCGATCAGCTTGCCGACGTGATGGAGCCCGGCGACATCATCATTGATGGCGGTAACTCTCTTTACACGGACACCATCCGTCGCGAGAAGGCTATTCGCGCCCGTGGCCTGCACTACGTTGGCACTGGTATTTCCGGTGGTGAAGAAGGTGCTCTGACTGGCCCATCCATTATGCCGGGTGGAACGAAGGAGTCCTACGAGTCCCTCGGCCCGCTGCTGGAGTCCATCTCCGCACACGTTGATGGCGTTCCGTGCTGTACTCACATTTCCTCCGATGGCGCTGGCCACTTTGTAAAGATGGTCCACAACGGCATCGAGTACGCGGATATGCAGGTCATTGGCGAGGCCTACCACCTGCTGCGTGAGGCCGCTGGCCTCACCCCTGCCGAGATTGCAGATATCTTCCGCGAGTGGAATAAGGGCGACCTGGACTCCTACCTGGTCGAGATTACCGCTGAGGTTCTCTCTCAGGTCGATGAGAAGACAGGCAAGCCGCTGGTGGATGTCATCGTTGATGCTGCTGGTCAGAAGGGTACCGGCCGTTGGACGGTCAAGGCCGCTTTGGACTTGGGCATTCCAGTAACTGGTATTGGCGAGGCCGTGTTCGCTCGCGCCCTGTCGTCTTCCCTTGCTCAGCGTGAGGCTGCCCGCAACCTGCCGTCGGGAAGCCTGGCTAAGGCACCGGAAGATCGCGATGCTTTTGTGGAGCGCGTCCGTAAGGCGCTCTACGCTTCCAAGATCGTTGCCTACTCGCAGGGCTTCGATGAGATTAACGCTGGTGCCAAGGAGTACGGCTGGGAGATTGACCGCGGTGCGCTGGCGACCATCTGGCGTGGTGGCTGCATCATCCGCGCACAGTTCCTGAACCGCATCAAGGAAGCGTACGACCGCAATCCGGAGCTGCCGGCGCTGGTACTCGACGAGTACTTCCGTGACCAGGTCACCGAGTGCCTCGACGCGTGGCGCGACGTTGTCGTCACTGCAGCACAGATGGGTATCCCGGCTCCGGTGTTCTCCTCTTCGCTGGCTTACTACGACGGCCTGCGTGCGGAGCGTCTGCCGGCAGCACTGGTTCAGGGGCAGCGTGACTACTTCGGTGCGCACACTTACCAGCGTGTTGACCGCGAGGGTGCTTTCCACACCCTCTGGTCTGGCGACCGCTCCGAGGTTGAAGCGTAGTCTTGAAGTCTGTCGCTTCACGCTCTTGAAGTTAAAAGGGGTCTGAGATGCCATTTCCCAAGAAGGCAAAGCCTGATTTTGTGCCACGAGTTCTTTCCATCGCCGGCACAGACCCAACAGGTGGCGCTGGGCTCCATGCCGATTTAAAATCAATCGCCGCCGCCGGTGGTTATGGCATGGGCGTGGTCACCGCTTTGGTATCTCAGAACACCGTGGGCGTTCGTGCCGTCCACACCCCACCTGTTGACTTCCTCGTCGAGCAGCTGGCTGCTGTAACTGAGGATGTCACCATCGACGCGGTGAAGATTGGCATGTTGGGTTCACGCGAACTCACGCAGGCCGTCACCAACTGGGTTCGGGAGACCAAGCCAGCCGTGGTTGTTCTCGATCCGGTTATGGTCGCCACCTCTGGCGACCGTCTGCTTGACGAAGATGCCATGGACGCAATGCGTGACTTGGTCGCGGAAGCCACCGTCATCACGCCGAATGTTCCCGAACTGGCATTGCTTGCCGACGCCCCGGAGGCCAGCGACTTCACTGAGCTGATTGAGCAGGCGCTGGAGTTCGCGAGCAAGAACGATGTCATCGTGATTGCAAAGACTGGTCACTTAAGTGATGAGGAAGCCGGCAATGCCGTGGCCTTCCCCGATGGCCAGGTTTTCTTCAGCTCTTCTCCCCGCATTCACACTGAGAACACCCATGGCACGGGTTGTTCGCTGTCCGCAGCTCTTGCCACACGGATTGGTGGGGGCTCTGCGATTAATGATGCCCTGCGCTGGACTACGCGCTGGCTCAGCGAGTCCATTCGTTTCGCGGATAACCTCAACGTCGGCCAGGGGCACGGCCCCATTGACCACGGCCACAGGGCTCGTCGCCTGGAAAAGGTCGCGCTTCGCCGAATGCAACCAGTGCATCTGAACTCTAGTTTTTACCCGGCGGCCATCGAAGGCACTGATACTGAGCAGACGCCGAAGGAGCTGGAATCTTTCTTCGGCCACTCACTCCAGATTGCGCCGGCGGGCCCCTTTACTTCCCAGCTGTGGCGGGACATCGAGGACATCGTTGCCGAGATTGGCGGAATGTTCAGCGTCCCCACGATGCTCCGCGGCGACCTTTCCTCGGACGAAACCAACTTCTTCGTAGCGCAAGAGGCCTGGTACTTGCACCAAGTTTTCCCAGTCCTGTCGCATCTGGCAACCAAAGCACCCTGCGCTAAGGAACAGGTTCTGTGGTCGTCACTCGCACAGGAAGCCCTGGTGCGTGCGTTGGAATTGAGCAATAACGCGCTGGAAGAGACTTCTTCGGCGCTCGAGGACATCGAGCCGACAACCATCACGCAGCTTTTGCTGGACGTGCATTCTTCCTGTAGCGCTTTCAACCCATATCGGGTCGCCGTAACCAGTATCGTCGCCGAAATGTGGATTGCAACCGAGCTGACTCTGCAAGGAAAATCGCTGGTTGATGGGGATTCCGCGATCGCGAACTGGGTGGAGGTGTATTCCGACCCCGAGTATGTTGACAGTGTTCAGCAGGCTCTCGAGGTCCTTGAAAAGAATATGTCCACGGCCAGCGATGCGGAGCTCAAATCCATCCGCAACATCTTCCGTCGAGCCGCCATTCTTGAGCGCGAGGCCTATGCGCAACCGGGTCGCGGTTGGTAAATGTCATGGGACGGTAGTTTTCAAGCTCACCGGACGTGCCTATTGCATGGCTGTCCGGGGATAGCGGTATTCTAACAAGCATGCCCCCTCCTGCTGAGTCCAGTGATTTCAGACAGTTGGGCACGCCGGAAGCGATTGTGAGTATTCTGCGTGCCCAGCACATAACTTCGCCTACCGCCGTGCAGGTGGCGACTTTGCCAGATGCTTTCGCTGGCAAGGACGTTCTCGCACAGGCCCCCACAGGCTCGGGCAAAACGCTCGCATTCGGCATTCCGCTGGTCGCGTTACTCAATAACGCCTCTCCAGCGCTTCCCGGTTACCCGCGCGCGCTCATTATTTCGCCAACGCGCGAACTCGCAGATCAGATTGCTGATGTCCTGGCTGACATCGGTGCCGCTGCAGGTCTGCGTGTCTTGAGCTTGGTCGGCGGTGACTCCGTGGCCAAGCAGCAGACTCTGCTCGCGGCACCAGTCGATATCGCTGTGGTCACACCGGGTCGCGCACACGATTTGCGCCGCCGCGGTCTCCTCAGCCTTGAGCACGTCCTCGCTGTTGTCGTTGACGAAGCGGACATGCTCGCTGACATGGGCTTTCTGCCCGATGTTCTGGGCCTGGTCCGTGCGTGCCCGAAGTCGGCACAGCGCATGGTTTTTTCCGCCACGATTAACGACGACGCCGCGGGGCTTATTCGCGATCGTCGCGCAAGTAGCACTGAAGTTGCGAAGCACAAGGTCACTGCCTCCCGGTTGACCATGCGCAATATGCGGCATCTGTTACTTCGGGTGGAGGACAACAACGAAGCCGACGAAGTGGTCGCCTGGATTGCCTCCCGCAAGGATCAGTGCGTCATCTTCGCCAACTCTAAGGCGCGTGTCGTGCAGCTGGCTAAGTTTCTACAGTTCTATGACATCAAGTTAGGTTTCCTCCACGGCGATCGTGGCCAGGCAACTCGCCGCGCGGTCCTCAAGGCCTTTGCCGAGGGTGAAATCAATGTCCTCGTCACCACGGATGTGGCCGCTCGTGGCATTGATATCGATGCTCTTGACTTGGTTGTGCACGCGGATCCGCCAAGGGATTCCGCGACGTATATTCACCGCTCTGGTCGGACGGCTCGTGCAGGTGCTTCCGGCACGGTAGCGATGATTGTGCGTGACCGCCAGGTTGATCAGGCCCGCGAGCTGCTGGCAGGGGCCGGCGTTGAAGCTGAAGAGCTGCGCGCCGCTCCGGGACTGCCGCGATTTGTCAAGGAACTGGGCGCACGGCGTCCGCGCCGGGCTCGTCAAGATCAGAGCCAATCGGCAGGCGGTGCTGGTGGTGCCGGTTACCGCGGGCGCGGCGGTTCGTCGGCAAGCGGAAAGAATCGTGCTGGCGGTCGCGTACACCGCCCCAAGCGAGGGAAAAAGAAGAAGAGATAATCAGTGGATATTGTTCTCAATATTGTCGCGGTTGTCGGCTTTATCGCGCTAACCGCTGGCACCGGCCTCTTTGTGGCGTTTGAATTCGCGCTGACGGGACTGGAGCGGTCTACGATTGACGCCGACCGCGCCCGTTCAGCGGATGCACCTGCTGAGGCCGTTCACAAGGCGCATAATCGACTGTCCTTCCACCTCTCCGGTGCACAGCTGGGCATTACGTTGACGACACTGGCAACTGGTTTCCTCGCGGAACCGGTGCTGGCGCAGTACTTCACGCCGATGTTGCATTGGATGGGGCTCAGCGAGTCTGCAGCGGGACCGACCGCGCTGATTCTTGCGCTCATTGTGGCCACGATGTTGTCAATGGTCTATGGCGAGTTGGTGCCAAAGAATGTCGCGATTACAGAGCCGTTGGCAGTAGCGCGAGTTACGGCTCGTCCGGTGATGGCGTTTAACTGGGTGTTCCATTACTTCATCCATTCGCTGAATGCCACGGCGAACTGGCTGGTGCGCAAGCTCGGTATTGAACCGGCGGATGAGTTGGCTTCGGCGCGTTCCCCGCAGGAGCTGGAAGCACTGGTACGTAATTCTGCGGAGCAGGGTGCATTGGATGAGTCGAAGGCCGCTGTACTCGAGTCGTCGTTACGCTTTGGCGAAACGACGGCGGAGGACCTAATGACGCCGCGGTCGACGATTACTTCCCTCGATGTCGATGACACGGCGCTGGATCTGCTGGCTGTCGCTATCGAATCGGGGCATTCCCGCTTCCCCATTACTGACGGGGACCTCGATGCCACTGTCGGTGTTGTCCACGTCAAGGACGCATTTGCGGTGCCTGCGGCGAAGCGCTCAACCACCACTATGCGGGAGATTGCACGGCCTGTGCCGACGCTGCCGCAGTCGCTGGACGGCGATGCCGTGCTGGAGGCCGTGCGTTCGGCCGGCTCGCAGATTGCGCTGGTCGCCGATGAGTACGGCGGCATCGCCGGCATTGTCACCATCGAGGATGTCGTCGAGGAAATTCTTGGCGAGGTCTGGGATGAGTACGACGACAAGGAGTCCGAGCAGGAAGTCAAACGCGCGATCGAAGGCTGGAACTGCTCTGGCCTTGTGCGTACCGACGAGCTGCCGACCAAGGTCGGATACTTCGCCCCAGAAGGTAGCTTCGAAACGCTCGGTGGATTGATTATGTTTGCGCTCGGTCGCATCCCGGAGGTCGGTGACGTCGTCCTGCTGCCAGAGACCGAACGCGATTTCATGGACGAGTTCGAATCGGGTATCGCCGGACGCTGGTACGCCCGCATTCTGGCGATGGATGACCGCCGCGTGGACCGTGCAATTTTGATTCCTGTGACCAACGAACGCGCTAAGGAGATGTTCAACCTATGAGTGACTGGTTTGGAATCCTCCTGACTTTCTTCTTGTTGTTGGTCAACGCGTTTTTCGTGGGCGCGGAGTTCTCACTTATTGCTGCGCGCCGTGACCGTTTGGAAGCGCTGCTGGCTCAGGGAAAGAAGCGCGCACGCACAGTTATCAATGCTTCTGAGCACCTGTCGATGATGCTCGCCGCCGCACAGCTGGGCATCACCATTGCCTCGCTACTGCTGGGTAAGGTCTCTGAGCCGGCGCTGGCACATCTGCTGGAAGCTCCCTTCCAGGCGATGGGTATTCCGGAGTCGCTGCTGCACCCGCTGAGCTTTGCCATCGCATTGATGCTGGTGTCAGTGCTGCACATCATGCTCGGTGAGATGGTGCCGAAGAATATCGCGCTGGCAGGACCGGAAACGATGGCCATGCTGCTTATTCCGGTTCATATGGTCTTCTACCGTCTGACCAAGCCGCTGTTGCTGCTGTTTAACTGGATGGCTCGCCATACGCTTAAGCTGTTCGGCATTGAGCAGCGCGATGAGCTCGACACCACTGTCGATTCCACTGAGTTGGCATCGATGATTGCGGAGTCTCGTCAAGAGGGGCTCCTTGACAGCGAGGAGCACGTCCGCCTTCGTCGCACACTGGCTTCGGCCACGCGCACCATTGAGGAGGTACTGATTCCGCACGAGCAGATTCGGCGCCTCCCCACCGCACCGACTGTGGGCGATCTAGAGACGGCGGTCACCGAAACTGGTTTCTCCCGGTTCCCCGTCGCTGCGGCCAACAATGAGCCCAACGAGTACCGCGGCTATGTTCACGTGAAAGATGTCCTCGACCGCGTCATGGATCCTGCCTCCGGCCCAGAGACAGCCATCCCCGATGACGAGATTCGCCCGATGATCGAGATTCCGATCGATGCCACGCTGGATGAGGGATTGCGCATCATGCGCCGCTACAGCGCCCACATGGCAGTGGCTGTACGCGCTCGCATGCCAAAGCCGCACCTGCGCGCAAACGCCCCGGCAAGCATCGCTCCGAAGACCGGTGCTTTCTCCGGCGCGGAGCAGATCGGCATCGTGGCTCTGGAGGACCTCATCGAGGAGCAGGTCGGTGTCGTGCGCGACTGGACCCACGAGGTCTCCCCGCGTCGCAGCGGTGCGCCAAAGCAGCACTCGACCGTGAACCAGCCCCGGACCCGACCGGGCAGCACGCAGGGACGCCAGCAGTGACGCCTACGCCCGATTCGTCTTTCGATTGGCGTGAAGCCAAAGCAAGGCATATCGCCCGCGTCGATGTCCTGACCCGCGACCACCTGTCCCGTCGCAGTCGCGGCCAGCGCCACCCGGTCTGGGACTTCATCTTCGAGTACTACCCCGTTAAACCCGGCCAACTCCGCCGCTGGTCACCGGGCATCGGCGTAGATCTTCCCGGTGCGACGGCCAAGGACATCAGTCACCTGAAGTTCTTTCCCCTCGACACGGACGACACTACCGATAGCCCTGCCTGCAAGGAGCCCACCGATACCGCCTCGGGGACGGCGCGTATGGATGTTTCGGCGTACGTCGATAAGCGAGGTAAGACGGTGGCGTACATCGGCCATCTGTTGCGTTCGACGCGCGCGAATCCGGCGCACTTTGACTGCTTTGGCCTGCATGAATGGGCGATGGTGTATCGCCAGCCGGAGCATCGTCATCCGGAGCCACTGCGGCTGGGTCAGGCAGGCACGGACGAGGTCGTCGAGGCCCACACGGTTCGATGTACGCACTTCGACGCCTTCCGTTTCTTCACGCCCGACGCCGTGCCGCTCAACGAGTTTGCCCCGACGCGCGAGACACAGCCGCACTGTGAGCAGATGGGGTGTCTGCACGCCAACATGGACTTGTATAAATGGGCGACCAAGCTCGGCGAGGCGGTCCCCGGCGACCTGTGGCTGGATACTTTCGAGCTCGCGTGCAGTGCCCGTGAGTTGGATATGCGCGCCGCTCCCTACGATCTGCGGGATTGGGGTTTTGCGCCTATTCGCATCGAAACTCCCGAAGGCAAGGCCGAGTACGTCCGCCGCCAGCGTGAGCTCAGCGCGCGTGCCGATGTTCTGCGCGGCCGTCTTCTCGAAGTGGTAGATGTCGCATTGTCCACGCAGTAAAGTTGACAGGAGTTACGTGCGCGTTTGTGCTTTACGACGAGGTCTGCTGCGAGTCGACAGTGCCGAGCACACTCAGCATAGAAAGGGCTAGAACGACATGGGACGACACGCCTCGGGTGAGAACAACTATCGAGTGGCTAAGGGGCCTTTTATTGCCGTCTTGGTCGTAATTGTTCTGGTCGCTGCGGTTTTTGCCTGGGTTAATCTGCGCAAGAGCAACGATTCGTCGATTGATGCTGACCGTGCACGGTGCACGAAGGGTGACCTGACGCTGGTGGTGACCGCCGATCCTGCTGCGGTGGGCTCGGCACAGAAGCTTGTGCAGGACTACGGCGAGTCGAATCCCGTGGTGAGGGACTTCTGTGTGCGGCCACAGATTACGGTGGCGGGCTCGCAGGAGGTTGTGAACGCCCTGACTAAGGCTGGTGGCACTGAAGCTGGTGAGGGAGCTCCGGAGGACCCCGCTGCGGGTGAAGCCGGTACTGGAATTATGACTCCGGGAGTCTGGATTCCCGCCGATATCTCTTTCGTAGACCGGGCGAAGAACTCAGACAAGGTCAAGGTCAACAACCCCAAGACGTGGTTGCCGCCGATTGCCAGCGGCGTGGCCTTCACAACCAATCGTGCTGACCAGCTGAACAACGCCACCTGGGAAGAGCTTGCAGGATTGCGCGTAGCCGCCCCCGGTGGCTCCGACGCGGCACTGTCGGCCGTGATTAGTGCTCGACTTGGCGGTGGCCCGGACGTCGCTCGCGAACGCGCGGGCTTGGGTGAGGTCTACACCTCCAATACTCTGCTGACCATGCTCAGCCAGAGTGTCGCTGACTTCGACGGCGTGGCCGCGACCCAGCCCATGCTGCAGATGGCCGGCGAGGGGCTGAAGCTGGTCTCCCCTGCGGATGCACCCCAGTTGCACGCGCCAGTTGTCACCTTTGGCTCCGGCGGCAAGATCGACGAGAACACGGCTCGTGCGGCCGAGGACTTCCGAAACTTCGCAGCAGATCACGGCGCCGACGGCGAAGCTGCTGAGAGCACTTTCAGCCCTGAAGTAGCAGAGAACTTTGGAGTGCTCTCGCAGATTCAGACGGATTCTTTTGCGCTGCCGCCAGCACTGGAGCAGCCGGACGCGCAACAGCCCGCAACTGCGGTGGGTTCGGCGCTCCTGCTCGCTGACACCTCCGAGGGCGTCGATGTTGGGGCGCTGTCTACGGCACTTTCCGGCGCTATCGATGCGGCACCTGGTGGCCGCTACGGCCTGTGGACATTCGCACCTGAGGTGAACCGCCTCGCGGAACTTCCCGCGCCCGATGACGAGGCCAACAACGGCGCGGACGCCGTAAAGGGGTCACTGGCCGAACTTCCGGCTGGTGGTGAGGCACAGTTCTGGCCAGCGCTTATCGATGCCTACCAGGCCGCCCGCGACACCTACTCCCCTGACAAGCCGAACCGTCTCGTCGTGCTCACCTCTGGTCGCGATGCCTCGGGCGCCGATGCCGCCGAGTCTGTCGAGAGGATTAAGGAACTCATTAGCCCGGACCGCCCGGTAACGATTGAGGTCATCGTGCTTCCCGACGGCGACAGCTCCAGCCCCGAGCTGCAGGAAGTGGCAAATATGACCACTGGCTCTCTGCGCATTGCGGCTGACTACGGCGATGGCCTGGCCTCTCAGTTGGCTGCGGCTATCGGTACGGAGTAAGTAGAAAAAACCGCCTCCATCTGGTCCAACCTCGGGAGAGGAAAAACGGAACCAGTTGTGGAAGGCGGTTTTCGTTTAGTTTGTTTCGGCTATTTGAACGGAGGCCATAGCAGCGACGCCGCTGTCCAGCCGTATCGTTGGCGGTTACCGTATCTGTTGGCGGTTAGGAGATGCGGCGGCGACGACGCTCAGCCAGCTCGTCGATGCCAGTACCTGGGTTCTCCTGAGTACCGTCAATACGCTCGGACGGGAAGGAGGCGATGGTGCCAGTCAGTTCCTTCATAATGCCCGGGACAGCAATGCCGAACACTCCCTGGCCACCGTTGAGCAGGTCGATGACCTCTTCATTGGAGCGGCACTGGTAGACGGTGCGACCGTCGGAAACCAGCGTGATGGTAGCCAGGTCATCGACGCCGAGGTCGCGCAGGCGATCGACAGCCAGACGGATATTCTGCAGGGAAATACCGGTGTCCAGCAGACCGCGAACAATCTTCAAAACGAGGATGTCGCGGAAGGAGTACAGACGCTGGGTACCCGAGCCCTTAGCGGTACGGATAGAAGGCTCCACCAGCTTGGTGCGTGCCCAGTAGTCCAGCTGGCGGTAAGAAATGCCCGCTACCTGACATGCGATAGGAACGCGGTAGCCAACCTGCTCGTCCGGTCCCATGTCGAACAGGGATTCCTGAACCGCGCGCGGCTCTTGCGAGTCAGACGCACGGAGCTCATTGTCGCCAAAGAGCGAACCGCTGTTGTCGTCGACCATATAAATTCTCCCGAGGTAGTTTCACTGCCGTTATTTATCTTTCGCCAAGGTTAATCGGCTGTCAATACATCACAGGACGACACGCCGAATCTCTAAACCTAAAGTTAAGGTTTAGAGTTTGGAGTCACAGTTTCCCCAGCTCAAGCACGACCCGGGAGCAAAACCGCAGGACGGGATGAAACTATAACTTACGAAAAGTTACCCCTTTTATGGGGTCATTCAGCGACACGCCGGAGGAAATAAGCGTCACAACTACCTCAAAAGTAACCGGTTATTCACTCCAGTCACACGTTTAACGGTCGCCATCGGAAGCTGAATCGGCGCCACCGTCGGCTTCACCATCAGACTTCTTGTCCTCCGCATCACCATGCGGCTCGGCGAAGTAGTCAGCATCAATACTGTCGAGAAATTCAGCAAACTCCGACACCGATGCCTCGACAGAGTCGGTCTCCGTATCGTCGGTAAGCGAACCGCCATTGGTAGCGACAAGACGCGCCGACACCGACGTGGCGTCGAGCACATCGCGCGCAACATACAGCGGGACCTCAAGCTCGCTGGCGATAAGGATTAGGTCGGAGGGGCGCATATCAATCTCTGCGCCACCTTCGAGCACCAGGCTGGCGATGAAAACGCCCTCGTGCACGCCCGTAATCTGGCCGCGCAGGGCGCTCTGCCCCACCATGTCCAGCGTATCGACGAAGACCTCATGCATGCCTGGGCGACGCTGCGTAGCGCCGGTCTCACGGGCGGAGTACTCCGTCGCCGTCGCCAAATCAATCCAAATCGGGATAATCCGGTTAGTCTCTTCGGCATGCAGGAGCAGTACCGGATCGTCCTCAGGAGGATGCGCCATCCAGTCTAGAAACTTGACTTCTACGAGTTTTTCGTCCATAACAGCGATAATTGTAGCGAGCCGCTATTCACGCGCGACTACTGACTACTTCCCCAGATCTTTGTTGACCTGGCGCTTGACCAACGTGCCGTGCAGCGTGACCATCAGCGCGGTCATCTCACGGCCCATCTCCACAGCCTTCTGCTTGCCACTAGCCGCACGCGACTTACTCAGCGGACTAGCTGCCAGCGACACCAAATCAGCCTCACGGGTCGCAGCGGTACGCACAGTTTTGAGGTGGCGGGCATCCAGGCCGAACTCAGCCAGCTTGACTGCCGTCTCAGTGATGAGCAGGTCATCGCCGTCGAACATGTTCAGCATATCCGGAGTAATCAGGCCGACGCGGACCAGCTCAGTGATGAACTTCTCGCTAGCGCCGGTGCGCTCTGCCAGCTCCGCCTGCGTCAGCGAGACCACTGCAGCTTCGCGGAACTGATCCGCCGTCACCAGTGGAGTAACCGAAGCCAGACCGTCGCCGCCAGCGTTGCCCGCATCAATTTCGTCGAGCTGCTCTTTAATAACCTTCAGCGGCAAGTAGTTATCGCGCTGAACGGTCAGAATGTAGCGCAGACGGTCAATGTCCGCTTGGCTGTAGCGACGATAGCCCGAGGAACTACGCGACGGGCACAGCAGCCCTTCCGACTCGAGAAAACGAATTTTGGACAGCGTTACATCAGGGAACTCAACCTTGACTTCCTTCAGCACAGCACCGATGGTCTTCTTCTTGCCCACCGAGCGTGCTTGCTTCGCAGTGCTTTCTGACGAAGCCGGCTGCGAAACCGCTGATTTGTGTACTGCTGCCACTGGTCTTTTCCGAGCCTTTACAAAAATAAGGGAGGGTTAATGCCGACAGACGTCGACACTAACCGATGTCGAATTAGTTACCGATAAGGAATACGAGGCGGAACTTACCGACCTGGACCTCGTCACCATTAGCCAGAACCGCGGAGTTCTTCGGCTCGCGGTTAACGTAGGTGCCGTTCAGCGATCCCACGTCGACAACCTCGTAAGAGTCACCGTTCTTGCGGAACTCTGCGTGGCGACGGGAAACAGTCACGTCATCGAGGAAAATGTCGCTTTCCGGGTGACGACCAGCGGTGGTGACTGCCTGATCGAGCAGGAAACGCGAACCCGCGTTTGGCCCCCGCTTGACGACCAAGAGTGCCGAGCCTGCCGGAAGTCCTTCAACACCGGAGACCGTGGAGTCCGTGTTAGAGCTGGACTCCATCTCCTTCAGCAAATCTGCACGGAAGACCGAGGTGGTCTCGACCGATGCCTCTGGCTGGCCGCTATTGCTAGTCATATCTTTCCCTCCGGGATAACCTTGGGCGATTTACTCGTTACTTTTTAGATAATAGCGCCCCAACCGATTTCATGTTGTTATCTAATCCCAACCATGTTGTGACGCAGCTCACCGACAGGGTATGTACAACATGATTGATATGCGTAAATACCGACATCGGAGAGCTTTCTCCGTGGGTGTACCTAGGCCGGTCACTTGAGAAATATTTTCAAATTGTTACCAAACCTGTGGTTACGACTTACCTAAACATCGCTGCAATTGAACCGACGACCGAGCCACCACCATTGCTCAATGGGTTGTCGTTGACCATGTACGTCCACGTCGAGCTCGGGCGGGCAAGTCCCGTGTCCTCCAGATGCGCGCCATCGCTATCGATTTCGACCTCCTGGAAGGTCTGCACTGAGTCGGTCACAGCATTGTTGACCAGGTTTTTAAAGGCTCCGATGGCGGCGCGGTGGAACTCATCAATGGGGCTTTCCTTAGCCAGCGCGCGCAGGTGAATCGACTCCCGCAGGTCGTCCAGATCCGCCAGGTGGTCCGACCACCCGCGATCCAGGTGGCTCAGCATAATTTCCCGGGCAGCGTCCTCGGCGACGTCGCGCCCAACTGCGGCTTCCACTTCCTTCGCTCGCGCCGATGCCAGCTTGGACAGTTCTTCCCAGGCAGCATTCGTAGTCAGCAGTTTCTCCCGGCGCTCATCCAGAATCTCGCGCTGGTCGCCGATGAGCTTGTTGTACTTCCATGTCGTCGCATGAATCGACAGCATGGTCGCCTCTGTCACCCGCTGCGCGCGGTCGATGAACTGGTAGGCCCTCTTATCGCGAACGCGTCCATCGTCCTCAGGCAGCACGCTCAGTGTTTCGCCGGCAGCACCTTCGGAAATCACCGGGTCATCCAGGGAGACAAAGAACACCGACGAGCCTGGATCGCCCTGGCGCCCGGCACGGCCACGCAACTGGTTGTCCAGTCGGTCAGTGCGGTGCTTGCCCAGACCAATGACGCATAGGCCACCGCGCTCGACCACCGCATCGCGGTTGGATTCGTCTGCCCCTCCGAGGCGGATGTCGGTACCGCGGCCGGCCATCTGGGTGGACACCGTGACGCGGCCAATATCGCCAGCACCCGCGATGACTTGGGCCTCCAGCTCGTCATTTTTCGCGTTCAGTACCGAGGATTCGATGCCGCGCAGGACTAGCGCATCGGCCAGTCGTTCCGATTCGGCCACGTCACGGGTGCCTACGAGTATTGGTCGACCAGTGCCGTTGAGTTCCACGACCTCGTCGACAAGCGCGGCGAACGCGTCGTCGGTGGTGGCGTAGATGCGGTCGGGCTCGTCGTCACGAATGCATGGGACGTTGGGTTCGATGACGGAGACGTGGAGTCCGTAGAACTCGCGGAACTGGTCGCCCGCGGAGGTGGCGGTGCCGGTCATGCCGCAGGTGATGTCGTAGCGGCCGACGAGCTGCTGGATGGTCATGGAGTCGAGGATTCGGCCGCCCTCCGAGACCTGCAGCCCCTCCTTGGCCTCTACCGCTGCTTGCAGACCGTCCGGCCAGCGCTGCAGTTCCGCCACGCGTCCCTTCGAAGCGTCGATGAGCTGGACCTTGCCGTCGCGCACGATGTAGTCGACATCGCGCTGCAGCAGCTCGTGGGCGTGCAGTGCAACGTTGACCTGAACCAGAGTGGTGCCGACGTGCTCGGCGTCGTACAGTGAGCCGATGCCAAGCAGCCGTTCGACGCGTGCGGCGCCGGTATCGGTGAGGAAGACGTTGCGACGACCTTCGTCGACGGTGTAGTCGTCGCCGAGCTGCAGGCGACGCACCACGTCGGTAATCTGACCGGTCGGTGCGGTGCCCGGCTCATTGCCGGCAAGCACGAGCGGGACTAGCGCTTCATCCACCAGCACGGAGTCGGCCTCGTCGATGATCGCGACATCAGCGGGCGACTGCACGCGGTCTTCGATGGCCGGCGCGCAGCGGTCGCGCAGAACGTCGAAGCCGAGTTCGTTGACGGCGGCGTAGACGATGTCTGCCGCATATGCTTTACGACGCTCCCCCGGTCCCTCCTGCGGCGAAATAGCCGCCACCGAGAGCCCTAGGAACCCGAACAGCGGTTGCATCCACTGCGCGTCGCGGCCTGCGAGGTAGTCGTTGACGGTCACAGAGTGCACGCGGTGGCCACGCAGCGCGAAACCGGCTGCAGCCAGGGCGCCGGAGAGAGTCTTGCCCTCACCGGTGGCCATCTGGACAACGTCTCCCTCCATGAGCGCCAGTGCGCCTTGCAGCTGCACATCGAAGGGGCGCATGGACAGGGTGCGCTGGGAGACTTCGCGGAGCGCGGCTAAAAGCTCCGGTGCGTCGGTGGCGTGTTGGCGGGTGAAGTCGGCGAGGTCGGCGTCGGAAAGCGCCTGTACCTGCGGCTCGAGCTCAGCGGCGTGTGCCACCAGCCCTACGCTGCGTTTTTGGTTGCGCCCTTGCTTGCCGCTAAGAGCCTTCCAAAACCAATTAAACCCAGCCATCTTCTACCCTTCCTGCGCGCGTGTGGTTGTCGGCGCGTTCTGACTCACCAGAGTAATCAATCTGGGCCGGCCTTCGGAGTGTCAATCGCTGCCAGCGAATTTGCACCATATGTCTTTAGTCACATCTTGAGTTTGAAACAATGGGTTTAACACTTGATGCGAGCAATTTTCGGAAGGACTTGAATCCCCTATGGCAATCGAATTCATCCCCACCGCTGACCTGGTTGACGAGATCGGCCCGGACGTGCGTTCCTGCGATACTCAGATGCGTAACCTCGGCGGTCGCGTGGAGTTCTGCGGCAAGATCTCCACGGTCAAGTGTTTCCAGGACAACGCGCTGCTGAAGAAGGTCCTCTCCGAACCGTCGGAGGGTGGCGTGCTTGTCATCGACGGTGACGCTTCTGTGCACACGGCGCTGGTCGGTGACGTTATTGCGGGGCTCGGCAAGGACAATGGCTGGGCTGGTGTGGTCGTCAACGGCGCGATTCGCGACTCCAAGCTGATTGGCGAGATGGACTTCGGCTGCAAGGCGCTTGGCACCAACCCGCGCAAGTCCACCAAGACCGGTGAGGGCGAGCGCGACGTCGTTGTCTCCTTCGGCGGCATTGACTTCGTTCCGGGCGAGACGCTCTACGCTGACTCCGACGGTATTGTCGTGCGCTAGTGCGCTTGTGAGCTATGGGCAAACAAAAGCCTTAAGCAATAGCCGTAAACAAAACCGCCGCCTCCCGGAATCTTCCAGAAGACGGCGGCTATTTTTGTCGGGCTGACCGGATTTGAACCGACGACCCCCTCACCCCCAGTGAGGTGCGCTACCAAACTGCGCTACAGCCCGTGTGCACGAAAGTGCAACGAGCTATAGGTTACATCATTGGAGTTTGAAGGCGAAAATCGCCCCTGGCACCTTCCCTGGCTACCGCATTACTGCAGGTAGATGGTCACAGGCGTGGATGTCTCCGCCATCTGTCCCTCCGGCGGATCGATCGAGGCAACCTTACCCATGATCGCGGCCACAGAGTTGGTCGGATTGCCCTCGGCGTCGACGACAGTCACATTCTGGTAGCCGTTGGTACGCAATTCCACCTCAACCGATGCCGGACTCTTGCCCACCACGCCCTGCGGGATGGTGCCCCAACCGCTGCTGCGCTCACCGGGGCCGGGGATAGCTGGCGGCGACTCGCGAAGTTGGTCGAGCTCCTGCTCGAGGCGCTCACGGGTGTCGTTAATCGTGCCCGACGGGTCCAAGCGATCGGTGGGACTTGTCGTGGTTTCTTCCGGCGAGGTTGTCGTCGGCGTCGGGCTTGACGACGTCTCCTGCGTCGGCACCGCCGTATTGTCGTTTTTGTCCTCGGTTCCGGAAGTAAAGGACAAAACCAGGGCTACCAGCGCGACTACGGCCACCATGGCGGCGATGGCCACGATGGCGACAGGCTTGCCCCAGCCCTTCTTGGAGTCATCATTGCCACTGTTGCCACGGTTATTACCGCGGTTGTTGCCGTTATTCATGTCGCCGTAACCGCCTGCGCCGCCTGCGGAGTACTGCTGGGTTGCACCTGCCTGCTGGCCCGCCTGACCATAGCCGCGTTCTTCTTCAGAAAGCGGAGCCCAGTACTGGCCGCTACCCTGTGCACCTGCTCCTTGCGCCCCGGCGCCGGCCCCGGCACCTCGCGAGTTCTCAAAACGTGTTTCATCGCCGCGCTGCAGGAATTGTGTCTCAGAGGAGTCGCCGCCGAAGTATTCGGTCGGCTGCTCACCCGCGAAGTCGGCATCCGGGTTGTATCCGCGGTATCCCTCGTCCCGCGGAATGTAGCGAGTCGCGGAGTCATCGCCGTACGAGCTTGAGGAATCGCGTCCGTAGCTGTTGTCTCGGCCATCGTGCTGAGAGCCGTCACGGTTATTGCCGCGCCTGACCATTGTCAGTTCTCCTTATCGCTAATTTCCTAAAAAACCAAAATGCCAACGAAAAGCCCAAAATGCAATTGCCTAAATCACATTTTGGGCTTTTCTCAGCTCGCCACGCGCAACTGGCGGAGCTTCCTAGCGGCGCTTCTTCTTCTCGCGGACACGCACCGCGATGCGCACCGGCGACCCCTCGAAACCGAACTCTTCACGCAGCTTGCGCTCCAGGAAGCGACGGTAGCCATGCTCCAGGAACCCAGTTGTGAACAGCACAATTACCGGCGGGCGCGAGGATGCCTGGGTGGCAAACAGCACGCGCGGCTGGCGGCCACCACGCAGCGGTGGCGGGTTCTGCTGCATGATCGCACGCAACCAAGTGTTCAGGCGACCAGTAGAGATGCGCTTATCCCACGACTCCACGGCCTCCAACATTGCCGGTTCCAGCTTCTGCACAGCGCGACCAGTCTTGGCGGAGATGTTCACCCGACGAGCCCACGGCACGTGTGCTAGCTGCTCTTCAATTTCGCGCTCGAGCAGATCGCGGCGGTCCTCATCCATGAGGTCCCACTTGTTGTAGGCGACCACAAGTGCGCGACCAGAGTCGAGAATCATGCGCAGCACGCGCTGGTCCTGCTCGGTAATCTGCTCGGAGGCATCGACCAGGAAAATCACGACCTCGGCGTTGTCAATCGTCGAACGAGTACGCAGCGAGGCGTAGAACTCGTGGCCCTTGGCGGTCTTGGTCTTCTTGCGAATACCAGCGGTATCGACGAAGCGCCACAGCGCCTCGTCCATCTGCACCAGCGAGTCCACCGGGTCAACCGTGGTACCGGCCACGTCGCTGACCACTGCGCGATCTTCACCGGAGAGCTTGTTCAGCAGCGAAGACTTGCCCACATTCGGCTTGCCCACCAGCGCCACGCGGCGCGGCCCGGTCGGCAGCGACTTCGCACGCGGCACCTCCGGGAAGGAGGACACCACTTCGTCCATTACGTCGGCATTGCCACGACCGTGAAGGGCCGAGGTTGGGTGCGGCTCGCCGAGCCCGAGGGCCCAGAACTCCGCGACGTCGCCAAGCTGCGAATCCGACTCAAACTTGTTGGCGGCGAGAATAACCGGCTGCTCCGCGCGCTGCAGGCGGCGGGCCATGACCTCTTCCGTGGCGGTGATGCCGCCGGTGGTGTCGACGACCATGACAATCACATCGGCGGTCTCCATGGCGGTCTCCGCCTGACGAGCAATCGCCGCATGCATGCCCTTGGCGTCCGGGTCCCAGCCGCCGGTATCCTGCACCCAGAAGCGACGTCCGCCCCATTCCCCCAGGTAGGAGATGCGGTCGCGGGTCACGCCCGGGAAGTCTTCGACAACTGCTTCACGACGGCCAATGAACCTGTTAACCATGGTGGACTTACCAACATTCGGTCGTCCCACAATGGCCACGGTCGGAAGAGCTTCTTCCTCCTCGTCGCTCACGCCAAGCGCTGCGAAGGCGTTTTCCAATTCTTCCCAGTCGGCATCGTCATCGATCTGGCCGGTTTCGGCGCGCTCGATGGCTTCGGAGATGATCGTCTCGTGGTCAGCGATTGTGCGGTCGATGAACTCGTCTGCGCTGGTGTGGCTGCCTGCGGTGCCCGGCGCGTTTTCGCTCTCCACGTTTGCGACCAGGTGTCCGGCGGTGTCGTCCTCGGAGTCGTCGTAAGAGCCCTCGAACTCCTCGTTGTCGACATCGTCCCAGTCCATAGTGGACCCCGGGTAGCCGGCCTCAACGACATCGAGGACGTTTTCCACGACCTCTTCAATGTCCATCTCAGAGGTGTCCAGAATGAACGCGTCCTCGGCTGGCTTCAGCGGAGAGGTCGCACGGTTGCTGTCGAGTTCGTCGCGGCGGATGACGTCGGCAAGCACGGTGTCGAAGTCAGCCTCACGACCAGCAGCGATGTCCTGGTCGTAGCGGCGGCGAGCGCGGACCTCTGCGGAGGCGGTCATGAAGATCTTCGCCGGAACGTCCGGGAGCACGACCGTGCCGATATCGCGGCCTTCCACCACACAGCGCACAGCCGATGCGGCCAGCGAACGCTGGAGTGCGACCAGGTTGGTGCGCACGGCCGGAATCGCGGAGACCGCCGACACGTTGCGGGTGACCTCCGGGCCGCGAATCTCGCCGGAAACATCCTCGCCGTCGAGGAGGACCGCAGTGGAGTTCGGGTCATCGGAGACTTCCAGTGGCAGGGCGGCCGTCGCCTTGGCCACGGCTTCCTCATCAGTCGGGTCGATACCCTGGCGCAGCACCCACAGGGTGGCCACGCGGTACATTGCGCCGGTGTCCAAGTACTTTGCACCCAGCTCGGTTGCGACCATCCGGGAGACAGTCGACTTGCCAGTGCCGGAAGGGCCGTCAATGGCAACCAACAGCATGTCGTCAGTGTTCTGCTCGCTCATGTGGGCTCCTTCAGCTCCTTGGTTCTCTTCGTTCTTTTTCACTAGTGCCATTTACAGCCCCACCGCGTTGTAGAGGGAGGTCAGCTCAGCCCGGTTGAGTGCGCGGAGAGCGCCCGGGGTCTGCTCGCCCAGCTGGACAGTGTGAATCTTAGTGCGCACCAGGCGCTCGACCGGGAAGCCCGCAGTCTTGAGCATCCGGCGGACGATGTGCTTGCGGCCCTCGTGCAGCTCGATGCGGACGATGGAGCGGCCCTGCCAGACATCGATGATCTGCGCCATGTCCGCCTTAGCGATGCCGTCATCAAGCTCAATGCCCTTTTCCAGCTCACGCATGACCTTGGCATCGACCTCGCCGACAACGGTGGCCATGTAGGTCTTGGTGACCTCGTAGCTCGGGTGCATCAGGCGGTTGGCCAGCTCACCATCGTTGGTGAGCAGCAGCAGGCCCTCGGTGGGCGCATCCAGGCGACCCACGTGGAAGAGTCGCTGACCAGCGCTGATCTTCTCACCGATGATGTCGCCCACACACGGGCGGCCCATGTCATCGTGCATGGTCGACTGCACACCACGCGGCTTGTTCAGGACGAAGTACTGCATGTCCTCATTGACGATGACGCGGGAACCATCAACGCGAATCACAGACGTGTTCGGGTCCACCCGCACGCCCTGCCGCGTCACAATCTTGCCGTCGACCTCGACGCGGCCTTCGTCGATAAGCTTTTCCGCCATACGACGCGACGCCACGCCTGCCTGTGCCAATACCTTCTGCAGGCGCACGCCCTCGCCTGCTTCGCTGTGCACGCGCTTGCCCGAGCCGCGGCGGTTGTCGTCCACATGCTGGTGGCGCGCCGGGCGAGCGTTGGATACGTAGATGTCCTTCGCGTGGACGTTGGAGGTCTCCATCTTCGCGCCGCTGTCGCGACGGCTGCGGTTGCGCTGGGCGTTAGTGGAGCCGCGGTTGGATTGATTCTTACGGTTCTTGTGTGCCGGTGTGCCTTCTCGGCGAGCGGGTTTAGCCACTTGACCTACATCCTTTTCAAGCGTTGGAGAATGTTCTGTTTGTTAGAACGTCAGCGCCAGGCGACGCTGTTCTCTCCCCCGTGGGCCCAAAATTGGCCGGTGGAAGCAGGTTAATAAAGAGAATTACAGAGAAAGCCTCGCGCCTTGTCGTCTAGTCACCTTAGCACGTTTCTAGTAAAGCGCCAGCTTAACGACGTCCTGCGCGGCCCCTACTCCGAGGCGCCGCCAGAGTGCCCCTTAAAGCACTGCGGCTCCCCTACAGCACTGCGGCCCACTCTCGCACGCCCGGCAGCCACTGCGTAGCTTTCGCCACAAACTCCTGCCGGTCCAGCGCGCCCGCTCCCGCCTGCACCGACCCCAGCAGCGGCACCCCGGTGATGCGCGGCAGTTCCTCCAGGTTCGTCTCAATGATCGGGTCGACCTCCGCCGGCAACGAACCGCCCACCAGCGCCGTGACATTAACCCCACGGCCCCGCGCCACCTCGACGGTGAGCTCCGCCTCGTTCAGGCAACCCAGGTCCAACCGCGTCACGACCACCATCTGACTACCCGGCAGCAACACCGCCAGCTCCGGCAGCGCCCAGTCCTCGCCGAGTCGCACCAGCAAGCCGCCCGCGCCCTCCACGAGGACAACGCGGTTCGGCCCGTCGATAAGCTTGATTTTCTCCGCGATTTCCGTAGCCTCCGGCAGGCGCATGCCCGCGCGCTGAGCCGCCGCCACCGGCGCCATCGGCTCGGGGTAACGCTCGAAACCATGCAGGTTGTCAATCCCCGTCAGCTCCGCGACAGTGTCCAAATCACCGCCATTTGGGCCCGGAAAACCGGTCTGAATTGGCTTGACGACGTGCACCTCCTTGCCTTCCTCGCGAAGTGCCGCCGCCAGGGCTGCCGTGCCGATGGTCTTTCCAATATCGGTACCGGTGCCTGTGACAAGGACGATGCTCATGGTGGTTGATGCTCCTTTTTGGTTGCGCTACTTGCGTTTTTCCTCCGCGGCGACGATGGCGGCGATGGCCTCACAGATGCGATCGACCTCGTCATTGGTGCTGATATACGGCGGCATGGTGTACACCAACTTGCCGAATGGCCGCAGCCACACCCCAGCATCGACAGCTGCTGCGGTGGCCAGCCCCATGTCCACCGGGCGCTGCATCTCCACAACCCCGATTGCACCAAGGACACGCACGTCGGCCACGGCATCGCTGCTGGCTAGGGGTTGGAGCTGGTTGCGGAGTCGGGACTCGATGCGCGGGACATCCTCACGCCACTGCCCCTCTGCAATCAGGTCGAGCTGCGCGCAGGCCACGGCACAGGCCAACGGGTTGCCCATGAAGGTCGGGCCGTGCATGATGCCTCCGCCTGCGCCACTGGAAATGGTGCGAGCCACGTCGGCGGTGGTGAGGGTGGCTGCGAAGCTCATAAAGCCGCCGGTCAGCGCCTTGCCGACACACATAATATCCGGCACAATCCCGGCCGCCTGCGTCGTGAACAGGTCACCGGCCCGGCCGAAGCCGGTGGCGATCTCATCCGCGATGAGCAGAATCCCGTGCTTGTCACACAGCTTCCGGAGCCCCACAAGCAGCTCGTGGTCATGGAACCGCATGCCACCAGCGCCTTGGACCACCGGTTCAATGATGATGCCGGCGACGGAGTCGTCGATAAGCGAATCGAAGTACGCGAGATAGCGTGCTCGTTCCTCCTCGGTTGCGCCGCGGGCGGGCGGTTTGTCGGCGAAGACCTGCGGAGTCCACTGCCCCGTCCACAGCGAATGCATGCCGCCCTCAGGGTCGCAGACGGTCATGGGCGCGCGAGTGTCGCCGTGATAGCCGCCACGCCAAGTGGCCAGGCGGGTGCGCTCGGGATGGCCTTTGGCCTGCTGATACTGCAACGCCATTTTGATCGCCACCTCGACAGAGACCGAACCCGAGTCCGAGTAAAAAATGGCATCGAAGCCGGGGCCTGCGAGCTTTAGGAGCTTCTCCGCCAGCTCAATGGCCGGACGGTGCGTGAGTCCGCCGAACATGACATGCGACATCGTGGTGGCCTGCTTCTTCGCGGCTGCGACCAGCTTCGGGTGCGAGTGGCCGTGACAGGCGGCCCACCAGCTGCTCATGCCGTCGATGAGGGTGCGGCCGTCGGCGAGGTGGAGGTTCACGCCCTCGGCGGACTCGACCAGCTTGGGCGCGACCGGCGACGGGATGGGGCCGTATGGGTGCCAGATGTGGTCGGCGTCGAATTGGGCGAGGTCGGCGATGGTTGGCGGGGTGTGTGGTTGGGCGGGGGGTTGGGCGGGCGGCGGGGTGTGCGGCTGGGCGGTTTCCGAGGCTGTCATGATACTCAAGCATAATACCTGTACAGCGCCAGACTTGAACGCCGTTCGGGGTTGGTGGTGGAGCTTCTCGCAAGGATTACAGACAGTCTCAGCGACTTTACGACACCCATGTCACCTCGTGGCAGCTGTGGAGGTGGCATGAGGTGACCCCTGTGTCGTGAAGTGAGGTTGGGGTGGCCCGATGAGCCAGCCAGCTAGTACAGCCGCCCCGCCTGGCTCCACACTCGTCGGCGACGCATGGCCAACTCGGCCGCCTTACCTGTGATTGTGATGGGCTGCCGCGCGAAGGCGTAGTTTCCGCGATAGCAACTGCCACCATTTGCCAGGTGACGTCGGATTTCTGCGGCCGCTTGCCGCAAGGTGGCTACGGCGGTGCCGTCGAAAAGCTGTGACCAGACGATCCGGATGACATTCAGTCCAAGATTCTTCAGGCGCTTTTCGCGCTCCAGCTCCTTTGCGATTGCCACCTGCGTGTCCGCGACCCCGCCATCGGTGTATTTCATACGGCCGTCGAACTCGACGACCAGCCCAAGTTCGGGCAGGTAAAAGTCCACGCGTGCGATGAAGCCACGATCATCCCGAAAGGAAACCTGCTGAAGCAACGGAGCCCGAGAATCGTCGACAGCAGCTAGCCCCGCCTGGACGATTGCTTCTTTAGTGAGCGATTCCCCAATGCTTTCCGACGACGCTGTCGCTTGCCCCAACAATCTCCTGGCCTGTGCATTTCCCGGAGCACGCGGATATGCAGCCAACGTGGCCAACAGCTCCTCGGTGTCGGTGTGGCGCTGGAGAGCGGCGTCGGCAAGCACTAGTGCATTGTGCGGGGTGCGGGAACGGCAGACGTCGATGACGGACTTTGGGACATCGGTGACGAGGCGGCCATCGATTTCTACGATGTCCTCGGGGAGAATCCGGCCGGAGACGCGGATGAGGCGTTTGTGCGGCTGGTACGGGCCATTCGGTGTGCTTCGCGATTGCCCGCGCCTGCGGCCGGAGTTGGCTATCGCGATGGGAGTGTTGTGTGTGAGCAGAGGTAAACCGTGGAGAGCAGCGGCGGCATCGCGGGTGACTACGGTGGTGGTGCCGCGATGGACGAGCGCTTTGATTTCCAGGATGTAACGTTCGGTGCTGTTTAGGGTGAGCCACCTGTCGACCGGCACGTACGCGCCGTGTGCGAGCCACAGGAGGCTGCCGCTTTTGGCTCGCTGGCGGAGATCTCGGTCGGAGTGCTGGCCGATTCGGGAAATTGCGAATGTGCTGGGGCGGGCGCATTCGCGCTGCTGGCCGGTACGGATGATGTCGTCGGCGTCGTAGATCCACTGCGGCATCGGATTGCGCTCCTGAGGTCCCTGCAACTGCTGGTTGGTGGGTGGCGGGGTGTGAGTGTTTGTGGGTTTGTGTGTTTGTGAGTGTTTGCGAGTGTTGGTGAGTGCTACGTTCTCATTTTTGGGCTCACACGGAGGCTCAGAAGGCGTCAATTTGGCGTCGACTGTGGATAGTTTGCAGTTTTCGGGAGTTATCCACAGGGCGTGTGGTGGGTGTGTGGTGGGTATGGTGGGTACAAAGGCTCGCAGTGAGCTGAGGCGAGCAGCAAACCCAGCCCGAAATGCGACTTCACGACACCCATGTCACCTCGTGGCAGCTGTGGAGGTGGCATGAGGTGACACGCGTGTCGTGAAGTGGGTTAGCCGATGGTGCGAGCCCCGCGGCCCAGCTAGGCCCCCTGTCCAACCGCCCCAGAACCCCACCTAGTCCAACGGCTCGTCGATCAAGTCGACCTCAGGCAGCAGCGGAGCCAAATCAGGCAGCTGGTCCAGCGAATCAATCCCCAAAAGCTCCAGGAACAGCGTCGTCGTAACGTACAAATGCGCGCCGGTTGCCGGGTCCTCTCCGGATTCCGCAATCAGACCGCGCGCGACCAGCGTGCGCATCACACCATCAACATTGACACCACGCACACCGGAGACCTGCGCACGCGTGGCGGGCTGTCGGTAAGCCACCACTGCCAGCGTCTCCATAGCTGCCCGTGAGAGCTTCGACTGCGAGCCATCCAGCAAGAATCGCTCCACCGCGCTAGCGTGCGCGGGAGCCGTGTAGAAGCGCCAGCCCTCATCCGTTTCACGCAACTCAATGCCGCTGCGACGTGCACGGTATTCGTACTCGATCTCGCGAAGCACGTCACGGACATCGCTTGCGGAAACGTCCAGCGCCCGCGCCATATCCTCCGCCGCCACCGGCGTATCGACTACCAGCAGAATCGATTCCACGCCTGCTCGCAACGGGTCAATGGGCGGCAACTGCGCCGAAGAAGCAGACGCAGACTCCGTGGCCTGCTCGGATGGTGCGGAACTGGTTTCGCTCATGCGCGTCAGATTACGCAACCTCCCGCGCCGGGCGCTAATTGGCCGGGCGCTAATCAGCTGTTAGCACCAGCCCGACCAAGCCCACGCCCAACAGCCAAGTCCCAACCAAGCCCACGCCCAACAGCCAGCCCAGCCACCTACTCCCAGTTCGCCGCCGCCACGACGGCCGGGTCCACGTCCAGCCCGGTCCAGGCCACGTGGATTTCCTCCAGCGCCTCCTCCTGCTCCACACCGATCGCCTTGGCTCGGTAGAGCTCCAGCAGCGCCAGGAACCGTCCGACAACTTCCATGGACACGCGGCACTCCGAGGTCAGCTGCGTAAACGTCAGCCAGGTCCCCTCGCCTGCCAGCCGCAGCGAGTCGAGGATTTTGCCCGCCTGCTCCGGCACGGACACGGGCACACCGTGAATGTGCCCGACACCGACTTCCTCCGGCGGCTTCGGCCGCATCACGACGGCCGCAAACTCGGCAAACTCCCCGAGCGTCATGCCCAGGCGCACGGGCGGCAGCAGCTCCTCGAACTGCTTGTCCGGCCCCACAGCTCGCGGATAGCGCCGCGGCGCGGTCTTCTGCCACTCCTCGAATTGGTCGGCTACCTTGCCATACGCCTGGTATTGCAGCAGTCGGGCGAACAGCAGGTCGCGTGCTTCTAGCAGTTCGAGGTCTTCTTCGCTGTCGACGTCGCCACGCGGCAGAAGTCGTGCGGTCTTGAGGTCGAGCAGCGTCGCTGCCACGACGAGGAATTCGGTGATTTCGTCGAGATCGCTGACTGCGTCGAGGCTGCGCGTGTACGAGATGAACTCGTCCGTCACCGCCGCCAGCGCGACCTCGGTGACGTCCATCTTTTTGCTGCTGATGAGCTGCAGCAGCAGGTCGAAAGGCCCGTTGAAGTTCGCGAGCGCGACGCGGAAGCCGGTGATCTCTTCCTGCACGCCCTCGCTTGACGACGGTTCGGGAGTGTAACTATCCGGGGAAGTCACCTATTATTTGCGGCCTTTGCGCTCGATGACCTCGCGGGCCAGGTTGCGGTACTGCGCCGCAGCTGGGGTGTTCGGTGCCCAGGTGGTGATGGGCTCGCCTGCGACGGAGGTTTCCGGGAAGCGGACGGTACGGGTGATGACCGTGTCGAAGACCTTGTCACCGAAGACCTCGATGAGGCGTTCCATGACTTCCTTGGCGTGGCGCGTGCGGCGGTCGAACATAGTGACCAGGATGCCGGAGACTTCCAGGTTGAAGTTCAGGCGGTCGCGGACCTTGGCCACCGTGTCGGTGAGCAGTGCCAGACCGCGCAGGGAGAAGTACTCCGCCACCATTGGGATGATGACGCCCTCGGAGATGGTCAGCGCATTGACGGTCAGCAGGCCCAGCGACGGCTGGCAGTCAATGATGATGAAGTCGTAGTCATTCATCACTGGACGCAGCGCGCGTCCGAGGGCCTGCTCGCGGCCGACTTCGTTGACAAGCTGAATCTCCGCAGCCGACAGGTCAATGTTGGCCGGGACAAGGTCCAGGCCGGAGACCTTGGTGTGATGAATGGCATCGCGGACATCGGTGGTGTCGTCGACGATGAGGTTGTAGACCGTCAGGTCGAGTTCCTCATGGGGAACACCGAGACCGGCGGATAGTGCGCCTTGCGGGTCCAAGTCAACGAGCAGGACTTTACGACCGAACTCTGCCAGCGCCGCACCCAGGTTAATGGTCGAGGTGGTCTTACCCACGCCGCCCTTCTGGTTACACATTGCCAGGATGACTGCGGGGCCGTGACTGTTCAGGGGTGCGGGTTCCGGCAGCTCACGTGCCGGACGACCGGTGAGACCGAGTTCAACTCGATCGGCCTCAAACAACCCTTCTTCAGCCACAGTCAATCCCTCTTCCTTGAAGATTTCTCATCAATTCTACTGCGCGATATATTACCGCCACATATTACCGCGAGTATTCAGCCCGTGGGTGAGCCCCCGCCCAGACTCGTCGCATATTCTCCGCGGTAATCATGGTGTAAATCTGAGTCGTCGTCACCGAGGCGTGCCCCAGCAGCTCTTGGACAACGCGCACATCAGCACCGCCTTCGATGAGGTGTGTGCCGAAACTGTGGCGCAGGGTGTGCGGGGAAATCTTCACCTTCAGCCCGGCGCGCTCACCCAGCTCCGCCAGTGTATTTCCTGCCGATTGCCGAGACAGTCTGCGCCCCAGCGAGTTGATAAACAGTGCCGGCCCAGAGTTTGCCCGCACCCAGCTCGGCCGGCCGCGTGTCAGCCACGCATCCAGCGCCGCCATGGCCGGCGATCCCACGGGCACGATGCGTTCCTTGCCGCCCTTGCCACGCAGCAGCACCAGGTTGGTTTCGCGGTCCACGTCATCGATATCCAGGCCGGTGACCTCGGAAACGCGCGCACCGGTCGAGTACAGAAACTCCACCAGTGCACGGTTGCGCAAATCCGTCACTTCGGCGGTGTCGTCGTTGGGGATGGACTCGATTAGCCGGGTGACCTCATCAATGCTGAGCGCCTTCGGATACCGCGAGGGCTGCTTCGGCGGCGCCACCCGCTTGGCGACATCCACATCCAACGCGCCCTCACCCACCGCAAACTTATGGAAGCTCCGCACGGCCGACAGCGACCGCGTCACCGAGGTCGGGGCCAGCGCCGGCCTGCCCGCCGACTTGTCTCCCCGCGCGAGATACGCCAGGAACTCCGTCACATCCTGCTCGGTGACCTGCGCCAATTCCACTCGCCCAATCTCCCGCAGATAGGTGCGGTACTTCTCTAAGTCGCGCTTATAACTGGCGAGCGTATTCGCTGACAGGCCCTTTTCCACCGCGAGGTAGGTCACGAAGGCGTCGACAAGCGGATCGATCGAACTCATCGGATACGTTTCAGGTCCGCGCCGGCGCCGAGCTGCTCCGTCCGGCGCTTCGCCAGAGCCGTCGGCCGAATCTCGAACGGCTCCGCGACCGAGCGCGGCGTGGCACCCCGCAGCAGCACCTCCGCCGCCAGCAGAATGCCGGACAGCGCGATGCCGTTGAGGATCTCTCCGCGCAGCGCCATCGCCACCGCATCCTCGACCGGAACCCATGACGCAGTCATGTCCGCTTCCTCATCGTGGGCTTCCGGCTTATCGACGGCACGGAGCCCCCTGGCCAGGTAGATCCGAACCGCTTCCTCTGCGAAGCCGGGTGAGCTGAACATATCGGTAAGCAGGGACCAGGACTCAGCCTCCAGTCCGGCTTCCTCGACCAGCTCCCGCTTAGCGGCCTCCAACGGGTCTTCGTCCGCAACGTCGAGAAGCCCGGCGGGCAACTCCACCAGGCGCTGACCCGCCGCCTGTCGCCACTGATTGAGCAGGTAGAGGCGATTATCCTCATCTGCGGCAACGACTGCAACAGCGCCGAAATGCTCCACGATCTCGCGGGCGGAAATATTCCCACCCGGCATTCGCACCTGGTCGCGGCGGACCGCGAGAATAGGTGCCTCGAGAACAATCTCGGAATCAACAACGTCAAATTCGTGCGCCATGAGTTTCACTCTAATAGGTAGGGCGGATTCGACCTCGCGAAGCCAAGGTTAGTTGCGCTTGAGGGCTGCGGCGATGAGGCCGTCGAAAAGCGGATGAGCGTGGGTGGGGCGTGACTTCAGCTCCGGGTGCGCCTGCGTGGCCACGAGGTATGGGTGTACGTCCGTGGGGTACTCGACGAATTCGACGAGCTTGCCGTCCGGCGAAGTGCCCGAGATAACCAGGCCGGCTTCTTCGAGCTGGGCGCGGTAGGCGTTGTTGACCTCGTAGCGGTGGCGGTGGCGCTCGGTAACTTCGGTAGCGCCGTAGAGGCGCGCGGCGACGGAGTCTTCGGCAAGCTTCGCCGGGTAGGAGCCCAGGCGCATGGATCCGCCCAGGTCAGCCTCACCGGAGACGGCCTGGAGCTGTTCCTCCATCGTGGCGATCACCGGCTCGGCCGCGTTCTCGTCGAACTCGGTCGAGGACGCGCCCTCAACACCCGCAGTACGCGCCGCCTCGATGACGACACACTGCATACCCAGGCAGATTCCCAGCAGTGGCGTGCCGGTTTGCTTGGCGTAGCGGATGGTCGCGATCTTGCCTTCAATGCCGCGACCGCCGAAGCCGCCGGGGATGACAATCGCGTCAACGCCGGCCATGTTCTTCTTCAGCCCCTCCGGGGTTTCGCAGTCATCGGAAGCGACCCAGCGGATATTCGCCTTCACGCGGTGGGCGAAACCTGCGGCACGCACAGCTTCCGCGACGGACAGGTAGGCGTCCGGCAGGTCGATGTACTTGCCGACGAGCGCCACCGTGACCTCGCCCTTCGGGTTGTGGACGCGTTCGAGCAGGTCTCCCCACACGGCCCAATCCATGTCGCGGAACGGCAGGTTCAGGCGGCGGATGATGAAGGTGTCCAGGTGCTCTTCATAGAGGACCTTCGGGATGTCGTAGATGCTCGGAGCATCCGGGCAGGACACCACGCCCTCGCGGTCGATGTCGCACATCAGCGCAATCTTGTTTTTGAGGGAGTCGGGGACGTCGCGGTCGCATCGCAAAACGACGGCATCGGGAACCAGGCCAATCGAGCGAAGTTCGGCCACCGAGTGCTGGGTAGGCTTGGTCTTCAGTTCCTTGGAGGGGCCGAGGTACGGAACCAGTGACACGTGCAGGTAGAAGACGTTCTCGCGGCCGACGTCGTGACGCACTTGCCGTGCGGCTTCCAGGAAGGGCTGCGATTCAATATCGCCGACGGTGCCGCCGATCTCGGTGATGACCACGTCGGGCTTTTCGCCGTTTGCGTCGGCATTGCCCATAGCGACGATGCGGGATTTGATCTCGTCGGTGATGTGCGGGATGACCTGCACGGTCTGGCCGAGGAATTCGCCGCGGCGCTCCTTGGCGATGACTGAGGAATAGACCTTGCCGGTGGTGACGTTACCGCCGGCGGAGAGGTTGCGATCGAGGAAGCGCTCGTAGTGACCGAGGTCCAGGTCAGTTTCTGCGCCATCTTCAGTGACGAAGACCTCGCCGTGCTGGAAGGGGTTCATGGTGCCCGGATCCACGTTGAGGTAGGGATCGAGCTTTTGCATAGTCACTTTGAGACCACGCGAGGTGAGCAGGCGGCCGAGCGAAGCCGCAGTTAAGCCTTTGCCGAGGGAGGAGGCTACGCCTCCCGTAACGATGATGTATTTCGTAACCACGGGACTTCAGAATATCGCTTGCGCGGGTGTGAACGCAAGCGACTTTTCATAATGGCGGATACTACTTACGCAACTAGGTAAGACTCTCGAAGATCATGGTCGCCTGGATGCATAAACGCGATCACGTCGTTACCCTCGGGGCTATGACTGATTTAACGAATAAGACCATTGCAGTTTTGGCCACTGACGGATTCGAGGACTCCGAGCTGACTAGCCCGACTGAGGCCGTGAAGGATGCCGGTGCGACCGTGCACGTTATCTCCACGGAGGAAGGCTCCATTGAGGGCAAGAATGGCACGAAGGTCGATGTCGATAAGCTCACCAGCAGCGTTTCTGCCGATGATTACGATGCCCTGATTCTGCCTGGCGGCACCGTGAATGCAGACCAGATTCGCATCGATAAGGATGCCGTGGCTTTGGTGAAGGGATTCGCCGCAGCTAACAAGCCAATCGGCGTGATTTGCCACGGCGGTTGGATTCTCACCGATGCGGATGTGCTGAAGGGCCGCACTATTACCTCCTACATCAGCGTCAAGACTGACCTGATTAACGCTGGCGCCAACTGGGTCGATGAGGAAGTTGTCGTTGACGGCAACCTGATTTCCTCCCGCACCCCGGCTGACCTTGAGGCTTTCAACAAGGCGCTCGTAGAGAACTTCTAACCCACTCGCCTGCCCCAAGACTCATCAAGGAAGGCTGTTGCCATGACTTCGTATTGGGATAACCCAAAGTCACTGTGGGATCAGATTCCACAAAATGATGCGGAAGAGGCTTCCGAGCAGCAGCCGTCCGCGGCTGAGCAGCCTTCCGCGGCTGAGCAGCCCTCCGCTCCTGAGCAACCTCCCACACCTGAACAGCTTCCGCCACAGCAAGGACGTTATCGGGGACTGCTCTCGCACAACAGCATCGTTATCCAGCAGATTCGAAATTTCATGGCGGATGATTTCGACATCCTGGACACCGAGGGCAATTGCGTCGGCAAGATTGAAACTACTGGCGGCACGCTGAGCCGCATGTTTATGGGCTCTCGTCGTCTGACAGTGTCCGAACCAGACGGCACTCCTGTGTTCGTTATTACCGATCCAACCGATTTCGCCCTTGACAGCTACGAGGTCTACTACCCCGACCCGCAGGCGACATCCTCTGAAGGCAAGCAGCAGACTGGAGCAGAGGCTTCGCGTCTACTGGCAACTATTCAGCAGAAATTTGCGTTCTTTAAGCGGCGGCTGGAAATTTCCATCCCCGGTTTTGCCAATTGCGAGGTCGACGGCGACGTTTGGCATTACGACGCAACCTTCAAGATCAATGACATCGAAGTTGCACAGATGTCACGCAAGTGGTCGGGTTTTACAAATATGCTAACCGGCAATGAGCGCTATGTGCTCCAGCTCAAGGATGATTTGCCGCCACAGCTACGCGCTGCCATTATTGGCGCGGCCATTGCCCTGGATTTGATGGCGAAAAAGGCGCGTTCCGACAGCTAGTAGCTACTGCCGACAACGCGCCCTATCCCTTGTCCGGTTTTACTGCCGGTTACTGTCGCGCTCGCGACTATCGCTACCGCGATTCCGCAGCCTGAGCAATGCGTCCGTCGATTTCCGTGATGCCATCAGAAACGGCATTGACATGTTCAGGGCGAACACCGGCATTGTCATTGATGCCGCCTTCCACAACGGCGGTTACCGGTACACATGGAACCTCAACATTGCGCCCCAGCGCATTAGCTACCAGCGCAATTGCCCGCGGCGAGAAAGTTAGACCAATGTGGCCCGACAGGTCCGCCGAGCAACCGTCCTGCAGAAGAATGTTGTTGGCGCTCGGTGCCTTCCACTGGCTTGCAGCCATTGGAGTGACGGCTTCATCAACCTGGGTAGAGATAGCAACATAGTTGACACCCGACTGCTCCAAGCCGCCCTCATTCATCTTGGCCATGAACTCGCTATGCTGCAGCAGATCCACCAGGCTCGGGCTGACAATGTACCCCGCAGCCTTATTGCCAGCGTTGTCGAACTGGTCGAGCTGCTCCAAACCATAGGAGATACCGAGCAGCGATGTGCCGTGCAGGACGCCCGCCAGGGACACAACCGTGCCTATACCCCGGCCCTGCTCCTGCTTGGCGTAAGCGGCAGCCAATGTGCCACCAGCAGAGTGACCAACAATATCGACGGCGGTTGCACCAGTTTCCGCCTTGAGAGTGTCAATCTTCGCAGTCAACTCAGCCAAAGCCGTATCCAGCGGGGTCATGTTGCGCATGGTTGGAATAGAGCCAAGCACCGAAAACTCGTCAGGCCCCAGCTTGCCGACGTTAAATGCGTACAGGCACTTCCCCATTGCCTTTAGCTCCGGTGCCATGCGCGCATAGGTCTGGTACGAGTTCGAGTTCATCCCGTGGATCATGACCACCGGATTCTCACCAGGAGCAGGAACACACTGCACATTTGCGCCCTCGGGACTGATGTTTTCCGTCATCCCCTGATTGACCATGACGGTGGGGAAATCATTTGCCTTTGGCCCCCACTCGCCCATTTCCGTCCAAGACAGGACCTGATTATTACCAATTGTCGAAGTCGGTGAGGCAGCCGCGATGGGAGCGGCCGCCAGAACGACACCAGCTGCGGCTACCAGTGCTGTGGCCGACCGTGCCAGCTTCGAAAATGCCCGATGAGTGCCCATGATTACTCCTTGCGTAGAGCATTGAATAGTAAAACGGTTCCAATAAGAACTACGGCATTGGCAAGAGCCAAAAATTACAGGCTATGAATCGTTTTCGTAATCTGAAAGGCGATCAATGAAAGCCCTTCAAAAGGGTTAATAAAATGTAAACTAAATATAACTATAATACTATTCACTTAGAGGTTTGCAGGCTTTTAAGGTGATATCGACCACAGGCCAAAACAAGCCACACTTTCTTTGCAATCCCCGGGATTGCTGCCGATGTCCAAATCGCCGATAAGATTAAACGTCCGTTTCGCGATCATGCCGGACCGCCATCGATGCGGGGCTCTACACCTCCATCGAGGAAACCACGTCACCGATAGCAGAACTCGGGGAAAACACCTTTTCACCTGCCTGTACAGCAAGGTATCTCACATGGACAAGGGATAAACTTTCGCCCTCACACTGACTATTCCAGCACTGTGCCTTTCGGCTTGCTCCAACGGAGAACCGGAAAAGCACCGGAACCAACTACCGTTACAAAAACTGTCACCAGCCCAGAAAGCAGCACAGGGTCGGTCAGATGGAAGAGTCGTAACTCTCATCTTGCACTGGCCAGGACCCCTACATGTTGCGCCACCCCGAACCGGGCGCTGCGGTCAGCTACGCACTCCAAAACGCGAAGAGCCGTCCTGGTTCTTTCCGTTGAATAGTGCCAGTTTACTGGCCGGGTGACGGTGAGGGCCCTGACAGTGCAGGTCACGACCATGATGGTGGCCCTGATCAACCGACCAGATACATCAAGCCGCCCTGCGCTCTTTTCTCGAACGTAATCCGAGCATTGTTCCCGCCGGTGCAACTGGCGGTGGCATAGTCTGTTCCGGAATTGCAACTCAACGTGTACGTCTCACCGGTCGTCGGGCTTGATGCGGTGACCGTAGTCCTTCCCCACGGTGCGGTCACGGTCGGGTCGGGGGCCACGCCCGGTTCCCAGCTGCCGGGCTGCAGCGCCTGCTGGGCGACGTTCATGGCGAACCCACAACTGGTGGCGCTACCGGCGGTGACCGTCACTCCGTCGACCGTGCCACAGGTCGTTCCGGTCTGGCCAGGAGAGGCAATATCAGACTGGGGCAGGTTGCCACCTGCGGGCGCTGCAGTGTCGTCCCCGTCATCATCACCACCGTGACTGTCGTCGCTGCTGGGTGGTGGGGTGGGATTCGGACCGTCTCGGTCATCATCTGCGGGGGCGTGCTCGGTCTCACCGATATTGTCCAGGGGCGCACGGTCTTCGGTGGAAGTCCAGTCGATATCGGTTTGTGCGTCCTCCAGGTCGGACGGGATCTGGTCGGAGCGGTAGTCCCAGGTCTGCGTCTCGATCATCTCGTCACCCTGCAGTTCCCACCGTGACGTGGAGAACTGTCCTGTACCAGCCTGACCAGAGGTTTCCAGCACGCCGCGGTGATCAGCGTCAACGTGGGTCGCTGCTCGGGCACCGCCAGCGGAGGAGGCCCCGTCAGCGAACAGCTTGTCCGTCTCGACCAGCTCACCATTGTGGACGGCGAAGACCTTGCTGATGTTGAAACTTGGCGACAGCGCCCTGACCATCATCTCAACCACCCCGTCGCCATTGATGTCAACCAGGGAGTACTCGAACTCACCTGTGGGGTCGTAGAGCATGGCCGACTCGCTGGAGAACCGGTCGGTGTCCAGGTTGTTGTCGAGGACCTGGTTGTACAGCTCGCGTAGTTCGGCGTTCTGGTCGTCCTCGACAGCTCCGGTCGTGGCCGGTTGTGTGGCGTCGGTGCTGTTGTCGGTGCCGTCATTACAGGCGGTCAGGGACGCCGCCAGGCCAACGGCGACGGCGACGGCTGCCGCTCCTGCGGCGAACTTCTTGCTGATCGACATGGGGAAAACTCCCGACGGCGTTGCGTTGTTCGGCATCGTAGCAGATAGATCGCATGTCAGCGTGTCGGTTATGCCACCGGGGTTGACATATGTGGTCTGTTCAATCTCAGGTTTAATGGCTCTTCGCGTTTGCAAGTGACTCAGAGCAGGAGAAGGTCTGCATTGGCTAAACCTTTCTGTTATCGATGGAAGCCACGTGCTAGATGCTGCCGATACACGCTCGTAAATAATGTTGACCTAATGCTGCAAAACGGAAACTAGTTAGGTCATAATACTACTTATGTCTAAGTTCTCTGAGGTTCTGGATCAGCTGCGCGAGAATCAGCCAAAGGCAAAGTACGGCATCGCGTTTGAGAAACTGATGGTGAATTATTTCCGAACGGATCCGACTCTCAAGAACGAGTTCGATGAAGTCGTCCGTTGGACGGACTGGCGCTACAACGGTGGCAAGGTGGATACCGGCATTGACCTCGTAGCGCACCGTATTGAGGACGATTCCTGGACTGCGATTCAGTGCAAGTTTTACAAGCCGACCACACGAATCGATAAATCGAACCTGGACTCTTTCTTCGAGGCATCGGGCCGTTCCTTCGATACCGAGAAGGGGCCCGAGCACTTTAAGAATCGCCTCATCATCTCGACAACCGATTTGTGGTCGTCACATGCTGAAGAGGCTCTAGCCAACCAGCTCATCGCCACAAATCGCATTGGGATGGCATCCATCGCGGAGTCTCCAATCAACTGGGACGTAGCGTTCCCAGGCTCCGAGATTCAAATCAACTTGTCCCGGCACGAGATCTTTAAACCTCGCCCTCATCAGCAGACTGCGATTGAAAAGACTCTGCAGGGCTTCACGACGTACGACCGCGGCAAACTGATTATGGCCTGCGGGACGGGCAAGACGTTTACTGCGCTTCGCCTCGCTGAAAAGGTTGCGGAAAACAATGGCGGAAAAGCTCGCATTTTGTTCCTCGTACCATCAATTTCTCTACTGTCGCAGACCTTAAAGGAATGGACTGCACAGGCTGGCGTTGATCTTCGCAGCTTCGCAGTCTGCTCTGATTCGAAGGTTTCTAAGAAGGCAGAGGATATTTCCTCGTACGACCTTGAGGTTCCTGTTTCGACGAACGGTGCCGATATTGCCGAACGCTTTAGCGTCGGCAAGCGGGCGAAGGGTTTGAACGTAGTATTTTCCACTTATCAGTCGTTGCCGGCCGTTCATGAAGCGCAAGCGCATGGGTTGGAGGAGTTCGACCTGGTTATCTGTGATGAAGCACATCGCACCACGGGCGTGACTCTGGCAGGCGAGGAAGCTTCGAACTTCACCAAGATTCACGACGCCACCTACATCAAGGCCGCCAAGCGCCTCTACATGACCGCGACACCACGGTTGTTCGACGAAACTGTCAAGGGGAAGGCCGCCGAGCACTCCGCCGAACTGGCATCTATGGACGATGAGGCTATCTACGGCCCGGAATTCCACCGCCTCGGCTTCGGTGAAGCAGTGGAGAAAGGCCTGCTCACGGACTACAAGGTGCTTGTCATGACGGTCGATGAGTCCGTTGCCGCCGAAGCAATGGCTCGTGGCGCTGGGCAAGAAATCAATCTGACATTGGCCTCGGCGATGATTGGTGCCTGGAACGGCTTGGCTAAGCGTTCGGGCGCGTTGCAAGGAAAGAAAGGTGGCTTCGACAAAGGCTCCGAACCGATGCGCCGGACGGTTGCCTTCGCCCGCGATATTAAAACTTCCAAGCAGATTGCAGAGTCGTACCCGCTGCTAATCGACAATTATCAGCAGTCTATGAAGGAGAAGGCAGCGCTGAACGACGTCTCCACGCAGAACATTGACCTCCGCGTAGCTGTCCAGCATGTCGATGGTGGCATGAATGCGATGGAGCGCAGTACGCGACTGTCCTGGATTGAGGCCCCAGTGGACGAGGATGAGACCCGTATTCTCACCAACGCTCGGTGCCTCTCCGAGGGCGTGGACGTGCCGGCGTTGGATTCGGTGATTTTCTTCAATCCGCGCAACTCAATGGTCGATGTGGTGCAGTCCGTCGGTCGCGTGATGCGCAAGTCCGAGGGCAAGGACTATGGCTACATCATCCTGCCGGTCGCGGTGGCTCCGGATGCGTCGCCGTCGGAGGCACTGAACGACAACCAGCGTTTCAAGGTCGTGTGGCAGATCCTCAACGCGTTGCGCGCGCACGACGACCGCTTCAACGCGAAGGTGAACTCGATTTCGCTCAACGAGAACCTTCAGGATGATTTGCCGATTTCCGTCCAACCAGTCGTTGATCCTGTGCAGGAGGCGAAGAAGAAACTCGCGAACAGTGAGCGGCCCCAGGCCCACGAATCCGACCAGGTCACCGCCCAACAGATCGCGCTGTTCTCGCTTGAGCAGTGGCAGGAGGTGATCTACACCAAACTGGTGGACAAGGTGGGCACCCGCACCTACTGGGAGGATTGGGCCGACGACGTCGCTGACATCTCCCAGGCGCAGGTCACCCGTATCCGGACGCTGCTTGACCAGGCGGATGCGAAACTGCGCGGTGAGTTCGACACGTTCGTGGAGGGCCTGCGCGGCAACCTGAACGACTCGATCTCTGAGGACGAGGCGATCAGCATGTTGTCCCAGCACCTGATTACCGCCCCAGTGTTTGATGCCCTGTTTAGCGAGCACGACTTCGCCGCCCACAACCCAGTCTCTCAGGTCATGCAGCGCCTGGTCGACGCTCTCGACGACAGTGACCTGGATGCCGAGACTGACTCGCTGGAGAAGTTCTACGCCTCGGTGCGGGTGCGCGCCTCGGAGGTTACGAGCGCTTCCGGTAAACAGCAGGTGATTAAGGAGCTTTACGAGCGCTTCTTCCAAAAGGCGTTCAAGCGCGACGCTGACAAGCTGGGCATTGTCTACACCCCGGTGGAGATCGTGGACTTTATCCTGCGCGCCGCCGACTATGTGTCGAAGCAGCACTTCGGCCGGGGTTTAAGCGATGAGAGCGTGCATATTTTGGATCCGTTTACGGGCACGGGCACGTTTATGGTTCGCCTGTTGCAATCCGGGTTGATTGATCCGAAGGATCTGGCGCGCAAGTACGCCAACGAGTTGCACGCCACCGAGATCATGCTGCTTGCCTACTACGTGGCGGCGGTAAATATCGAGACGACGTTTAACGCGTTGCAGGCCGAGGCCGCACAACGCGAAGGACTGCCGGAACCGGAGTATGTGCCGTTTGAGGGCATCGCGCTTGCCGATACGTTCCAGATCCACGAGGAAGGCGACATCCTCGACCTCACGGTATTCAAGAACAACAACGAACGCATCGTCCGGCAGAAGGAGGCCCCGATCAATGTCATCGTGGGCAACCCGCCGTACTCGGTGGGCCAGACGAGCGCGAACGATAACAACGCGAATGTGAAGTATCCGACGCTGGATGCGCGGATCGCGGAAACGTATGCGGCGAAGTCGACGGCGACGAACAAGAACTCCCTGTATGACTCGTATTTGCGTGCGTTCCGGTGGGCCACCGACCGGATCGGGGATCAGGGGGTTGTGGCGTTTATCGCAAACGCTGGTTGGCTTGATGGCAACACCAGTGACGGTGTCCGTCTGTCGATGGCGGAGGACTTCACGGACCTGTACGTGTTGAACCTGCGTGGTAATTCCCGCATGGCTGGTGAACAGGCTAAGCGCGAGGGCGGCAATGTGTTTGACATTCGGGTTGGCGTTGCCGTGCTTATCGGCGTGAAAGATCCTTCCAAGTCGGGGTTCCGCCTACACTATGCGCAGACTGCTGATTATCAGAAGCGTGATGAAAAACTAGCGTTTGCGGAAAACTCGACAGTGGATCAGATTCAGTGGCATTCAATTACCCCAAACCAGCACGGTGATTGGTTGAACCAGCGCAGCGACGAGTTCGCGACCTGGCCGGTCATCGGCGAGAAGAAGGGCGATGCGACGAAGTTCTTTGGTACCCATACCGCAGGCTTAAAAACTGGCCGTGATGCGTGGTCGTATTCTTCTGCGACCGCCCAACTCGTAGAAAACATTGGAACGCACGTTGCAAACTACCGCCAAGCCCAAGAGGTGTTGCGAAGCGAAGGGTTTGATGAAAGCAAACGGGGTGTCGACGCGTTGTTCGCGCAGCACCCTGAGTTGGTCGACAGCACGCAAGGTTCGTGGAACCGCAGCTTGAAACAGGAGCTAGCCCGTGGAACCAAGATTACGGTTGATACGGACCGTGTGTACACCTCGTTGTACCGCCCGTTTTTCAAACAGCGCAGTTACTTTGCGAAAGAGCTCAACGACATGGTGTATCAGTTGCCGTCGATGTTCCCTACGCAGCAACACCACAACATCGGGTTTGATGTGATGGCGCCACGCGAAGCAGTTCCATTTGCGTTGTTGGCTACCGATGTACTCCCGGATCTTTCGTTCTTTACTTACACGGCCCAGTACTTCTCGCGTTTCACCTGGGAACCCGTGGATGCTGAAGATGGTGGGTTGTTCGGCGAAGGGGCGTCGATAAGCGAGGGCGAGTCCTCAATCTATGGGCAGGTCGGCGAGGTCGTTGCGGGGTATGTGCGCAAGGACAACATCACCGACGAGATCAAGGCGCTCTACCGCGACGCCCTGGGTGCGGATGTAACCGGTGACGATATCTTCCACTTTGTCTACGGCAAGCTGCACGACCCGAATTATCGGGAGGCGTACGCGGCGGATTTGAAGAAGATGCTGCCGCACATCGAGACGCCGGGTTCGCGGGAGGAGTTTGATGAGTTGGCGCGCGTCGGCAAGGAATTGATGGACCTGCACGTCGGTTATGAGGATGTGGGGCCGTACCCGCTGGACATCGCGGTCAAAGGCAACGAGTCCGACCCGGATACCTGGCGTGTGTTGAAGATGAAGTGGGCACGCAAGAAGGACCCGGAGACCGGCAAGAACGTCAACGACGTAACCAAGCTGATTTACAACAAGCGCGTGACGATAAGCGGTATCCCGGCTGAGGCTAACGAGTATGTGTTGGGGTCGCGTTCTGCGTTGGCGTGGCTGATTGATCGTTACCAGGTGAAGCGGGATAAGGCGTCCGGGATTGTGAATGACCCGAACGATTGGTCCGATGAGGTTGGCAACCCGCGCTACATCGTGGACCTAATCGGCAAGGTGACGCGGGTGGCGGTGGAGACGGTGCGGATCGTGGAGGGACTGAGGTAATACACGGATGAGTGCCCGAGAGATCTCGAACGACATTGAACACATCGTTGCCCTGCCACCCACCGAAGGAATTCACCATGCCCTCGGGGCAAACCATGACCTGGTGACGGGCCTCGATGAGTTGGTCGATAACGCCATCGATGCGCACGCCCAAAACGTGGTGCTTCACTTCCACGTCGATGGGTTCCGTCTGGTGCAGGTCGGCATCCACGACGACGGCACCGGCATGTCCGTGCAGCAGATGCAGGAGATTCTCCGCCTCGGTGGGCACCAAGCGCGAAACAAGAAGAACATCGGCCGGTACGGGATGGGCATGAAAGAAGGCTCGTTCAGCAACGCGGAGATCGTTACCATGGTGTCGCGCCAGCGCGGTCAGCACTCTGCCGGTTACGAGCTGCGTAAAGGAAGCTTTGATGCCGGCGTGTTAAGTGAGCGCTCCATCATGGACGTCTGGAACCTTCGCGCAGACATGCTCACTCTCAAGCACGGAACCAGCATCGTGTGGAACAGCCTTACCGATGTCTACCGGGGTGAGGACGAAGCACAAGGCCTCGGCTTCATCTCTAGCACGCTGGAGAAAGTACGCCGCCACATCGGTATCCGGTACCACCGTTTCCTCGAGGACGGCAGCCTCAGCGTCTCGATGTTCACCCGCTGGGACGATGCCGACTGGGCACCGACCCCCGCAGTAAAACCAATCAACCCCGTCGGCTACAGCCGCTCAGCGCGTAAAGACTACCCGCGCACACTCACCGTCGGCGGAAAACCAGGCGCCCCGGGTGTTACCGCCCACATCTGGACCAACCGCTCCACAAAGGATCAGTTCATACTTGAGGGCAAGGACGCGATGGGTCACCAGGGTTTCTACTTTTACGACGCCGACCGCCTCCTCACCAGCGGTGGCTGGAGTGGCTTCCGCCGTGACAGTAAAGACACGAAGCTGCTCCGAATCATTATCGACGACCCACAAGTGATCAACGAGTACCTCATGGTGAGTCCGCAGAAGCGTTCCGTGCGTTTGAGCGAAGGCTTCCACAGGTTCATCGATGCTCTCCGGGACGTCAAAGATGCGGAATGCACGTTCGATGACGTCTGTACAGACGCACGCGACGTCCTCCGGGAGTCCAACCAGAAGTCAGGTAATGCCGATCAGATCTCAGAAGCAGGTGTCGGAATCGCTCCGGAGGTGAAACGCGCAGTTGAGGAGCATGCGCGCCTCCGCTTCACCGAGCCAATCGACATCAAATACAAACCACTGCCGAGCGAAGATTTCATCGAAATCGATCAGCCCAACCACTGCATTTACATCAATTCGAAGTATCGCAAACTCATTAACCCCGGCAGAGGCTCGCTCAATGACGCGCCGATTGTCAAGACGCTGTTGTACCTTCTCTTTAACGATGCCGCCGTTCAAAAACGAACTAAGAAGTCGAATGCGAACGTGGAAGTGTGGAACGCCCTTCTCACCGCCGCAGCGCAAGCAGACACGAATAGTAGGAGCCAATAATGGATTTCAGCAATATTAAGAACGCAATCTCAGATCTGTATGACGCACGAAGTCTTCGTGTCCGCCCTGCGATTCATCAGGGAGTCGAACTTCTCACCGGCACCACACTCAGCGACGACCAGCTCCGCGCCTACCTCTGTAAAGGCTCGCCCGCGGACGTCCAACCGCTCGTTTCTTACATCACCGAGATCGCAAATGCTGACGGAGCGACTCTCGACCCGAAAACAGCAACTGCACCGAACTCCGCCGAGCGGATCGCATGGGTTTTGGAACAGTTGCACCTTGGCAAGTTCTCTGGGGAAATCGACAAGCTGCTCGTGTCCCCGGAACCTTCGGTGATTGTTGACCAGGCTTTTGATGATTGGTACACCCCCGAGCGTGCTGCCAAGAACACAAACTATTGGACCGACTACAAGAATGTCCTGTCCCGCAATAATTGGGATGCGGCCTCCATCGCCGCCGTTGACGAGCAAGCAACGGAGGTGCTTCGCCGTCTCACCGACCCGACGAAGGCTGAGTACCAGTCTTCCCGTGGCCTAGTTGTGGGCTACGTTCAGTCGGGAAAGACTGCGAACTTCACTGCGCTTGCCGCTAAGGCCATCGACGCCGGGTATCGCTTCATCATCATCCTTGCCGGCACGATGAACAACTTGCGCGAGCAGACGCAGCGCCGAATGGATAAGGAGCTGTGCGGTAAGGAAGCAGTGCTCGATGGCTTGGATTATGAAAACCTCACGAAGGAAGAGGTGAAGTACGAGACCTACTTTAACGAGGACGAGGAGTGGGAGCGGGACTGGAATGACCGTGGTGGTGCGTTCCTGAGCCACGGGCCGCGCTACGGCGAGCCCGGCTTCCCACGTATCCGCCGCGTCACAACGTCGAAAATTGACTACCAGCGCAAAGGCACCAACACCATCGATATTGAGCGCCCGGACAAGTCAAAGCCGATGTATGACCCAGCCAACCTAGAGAATATGAAGTGCTTGGTTGCTGTGGTGAAGAAGAATGCCACCGTTCTGCGCCACTTCAACTCAGATCTACGCCGTGCCGCTGGTGCAGATCCCGAGTTTAAGAACCTCCCAGTGCTGGTCATCGACGATGAGTCCGACCAAGCGTCGATTAACACCCGTCCGCAGAAGAACCGTGGGAGTAAGGAGGAAGACGACCGTACAGCAGTGAACAAGCAGATTACCGAGATCCTGCAGAACTGCCCGCGCGCACAGTATGTCGGCTACACCGCTACCCCATTCGCCAACGTGTTCATCGACCCCAACGACCCGGTTGATCTGTACCCACGCCACTTTGTGCTAATGCTGCAGGAGCCGCCAGCGTATCGTGGTGCGCGTTGGTTCCACGACCGCGCAGAGTTCGCTGATGGGAGCGAATTCCCGACGATTCGGAACTCGCAGAGTAAGGCATTCATCCGCGATCTCATCGACGAAAGTTCAGTGAGCGATGAGTTTTATGACGAAACGCGCAGGGATGAGCTCCAAACAGCCCTGGATATGTTCGTTCTCACCGGCGCCCTGAAGAAGTACCGTGAGGCGAAAGACCCGAAGTATTCCTTCCGTCACCACACGATGCTGGTCCACGAGGGCGTCGATACTGCCATTCACCAGGACGCAGCGCAGATGCTCCGTGAACTGTGGAGGGAGCGTGGTTATAATCTTGGCCGCACGATTCCCGAGATGAAGAAGCTCTTCGAGACTGACCTCTTGCCTGTCATGCAGGAGAAACGCTACAACCCTGGCTACCCGTATCCCGAGCGCTATGAAGAGTTGTTGCCGTTCATCAACAAAGCGTTCGCAGAGATGATGGTTGGCGTCACCGATAGTTCGGGGCCGGTGATGCAGGTGGACACGGAAGGCAACGACTCCCCGAACTTCGAGGCCGGCAAGGTCTGGAAGGTCTTGGTCGGTGGCGCGAAACTATCGCGTGGTTACACTGTCGAGGGTCTCACCGTCTCTTATTTCCGTCGCAGAGCGGGCAGCGCCGACACGCTCATGCAGACCGGGCGCTGGTTCGGGTTCCGCAAGGGTTACCAAGACCTCGTTCGGCTCTACGCACCTGCTGACCTGGTCGAGATGTTTGAAGCTGCCATGCATGACGAGGAAGTCTTCCGCGACAATATCAAGGCGTTCTCCGAGCTTGACGACGACAACGCACCTCGTCTCACCCCGATGAAGCTTGCACCGCTCGTCCGACAATCGTTGCCGTTCCTGAAACCAACGGGCAGTTCAAAGATGTTCAACGCGTACATCATGAAGCAGGCAGCAGCACCCCACCCGGTGGAGTTCAACTCCATCCCCGTCCGGGAGCAGAAGGAAGCGTTGTGCCAAAATTTCGAAAATGTCGCGATCCCCATGCTCAAAAAGATGAATCCGGTCCCAGTCTCAGCTGCCTTCTACCGCAAGGAAGGCAAGTGGAAAGATGAAGTGACCCACCGTCACGGCATGAAGGATTATTACTGCGGCACGATGCCTGCCCAGAAATTCATTCAGATCCTCGACGCAATGAATTGGAACGAGTCTGTGAATTACAAACACAACATCGTCCAACCCCTCATTGAGTACCTCCGCGGTTTGCTGGGGAGAGGACGCCACGCTGACCCATCTCGCTCCGACTTCCTTGAGGTAGGCATCCTGCTCCCCAAGAACAAAAAGTGCGGGAGCACTCCGGAAACCGTCAGCATCCCCGGCGTTCCCTTCGACGTGCCTCTCGTGGTGCGTAAACGCCGTGAAGGCCGTAACGACATCACCGGTACAGACAGGAAGGATACCTACGTCCTCGAAAGTATTGCCTCCGGCAATCCAATCTCGGTCCACCGGCAGCCCGAAATCGAAGCAATGGCCAAGGACGGCATACACGTCAATGCGAACTACGACCCAGGCGCCGAACCGTTCGACATCACAGGCGAGCAAGCCAACAAACGTGCTGCCGTGTTGTTGACCCTTTTCGACGACCGCGACCCCGCCGACGTCAACCTCGCCAAGAAACTTGGCACCTACACAAAACCGGACTGGTCGAAGGGCGAGATCGGCGTCGCCATTGCGGTTGGTTCGCCACACGCTGCCATCAAGGGCAGCGAGGGCTTCCTCGAGTGGGGCGTACACCTGGCCGCGCCTGAGGGAGAGGAGGAATCCCCGATCGTTGACGTCAGTGCCGTCGATGGTGTGAAGTGAATGTGCAAGGCTAAAACGCCGTCGCTAACTTCCGCACCCATTTGGCTCGCAGCGCCTTGGAGTTTTCGAGGCGGAGGAGGTTTCGTCGAGACCTCTACTGTTTCTGCCGCTTCTGCCGAATGATATAGGCCAGCGTTCCTATCAAGAGTACATCGGCAATGATCAAGATGGTGTAAGTGACGCTCATCTGCCACGCGCCGGTAAATACGTAGACAGTAATCGGCAGACCAAGCACCGCTAGCACTGTACTTAAGTAGAAACGGAAGCGCTCGATTCTTTCCTGCGCTTGTGCTCTATCGATCTCGCCCGTGATAGCAATTCTTTCTTTCAGCTTCTCCAGTCGAGAGTCCAAGTGCTCCTTAGTATTATCCAGAGCGAGGGTTGCGTCCGTTAGCGTGGTGTACGAGTTAGTTCCTGTGATGGGCCCCGATGACAAAGAGGGCGACCATCATGGGTACCTTTCGAATCAACTTCTACCTATCCTCGAAAGGACGACACCGATAATGGCCACTGGCGCTTAGTCTATCGACCCGACCGCGTATCTCGAAGAGCTACTCACCCAAGCATCACCCGATCTGATGAGTCAGATACTCGGTGATTTCATCAACCAAATTCTCTCCGCCCAAGCCGATACTGTCTGCGGCGCTGACTACGGCACCACCAGCGACCACCGCGTCAACCACCGCAACGGCTACCGCCACCGACCACTAGATACACGGGTCGGCACCGTCGATGTGGCTATCCCGAAACTACGTTACGGTTCCTTCTTGCCTGACTGGCTGTTAGAACGACGAACCCGTACCGAACGTGCCTTAACCACCGTGATGGGTTAAGTAGCAAAAAGTGTGTCCGCTCGGCGTGTTGCGGGGCGGGCACACCGTTTGTTACTTCATGGGGCCTTTTCTGATTCCTATCGAGTGTTCG
>QWCB01002711.1_pt1 | contig 50997 bp, 33 predicted proteins | sample 1972511 | NCBI WGS metagenome assembly QWCB01 (sample SAMN09866719, study PRJNA288562) | Human gut metagenome isolate term5_stool, whole genome shotgun sequencing... | isolation source: gut | host: Homo sapiens | place: USA: California | reverse complement strand
TCTGCGGATTCTTCTCGCCTGTGGAGACAATGGCATCTTCACCACCCTCTGGATTCAGGTAAACTGTCATGTCTTAACTTTTTCCCTAATAGTGATTAGAAATTACTGTTCGCAGCGTTTGAGGAATCGTTATTAATGATTAAAAAACGATTTGCGTTTTGCCGTTGTTGTGAAATCACTTTATGTTTGTGACAACATATTGGCGTAAATATTATGATGAATGGATTTTTATTTCGTGCCTTTGCGTGCATTTTTGTGCCTTTTTTGATGATGGCTTCGTCGGTTGAATCTTATGCTTCTGACGAAGATTTTGTCGGAAAGGTGAAATCGGAAGGAGCCTGTGATGATGGTTTTTTCAATGTCTGGAAATATAAACACCGTTATTGGTTCGAGATCCCAGATTCACTTTTCGGTAGAGACATGTTGCTAGTGACATGTCGAGCCAGGACCTCCATGGATATGGGTTTCCGAAGCGAGAGTATAGACGAGAGGGTGTTTGTTTGGGAGAAAAGGGAGGATGACAAGATAGAACTAAGGGCAAAGTCGTTCCGAAAAGTGGCGGCTGACGGGAGTGCGTTGTCAAAAGCGGTGAAAGACTGCATGTTGCCGACTATTATCGCGACGTTTGATGTTGCGGGAAGATCATCTGAAGGAAATGCAATGATCGAGGTGACAGATCTCTTCCGCAAGGATCTGCTTGCATTCGGACTGGACTATAATCTCAAAAAGAAATATGCTATCGGGAGTTTAGATGAAAAGAGCAGTTACATAAACCATGTAAGGAGCTTTCCGACGAATATTGACGTATTGTCCACGAAGACGTACTCACTCAGCGGCAGCAGCAGTGTTATTGAGGATGGAGGACTTAGGACAGCCACGATCCAGATTCATAACTCTTTGCTACTGCTTCCTCAGACACCAATGGTGCCTCGATATTCTGACAGTAGGGTAGGCTACTTCAGTCTTCGACAGTATGACTATGGTTTCGATGACGCTCAAAGGGCCGTTAGGACTTCTTGTATCAACAGATGGAACCTTGAGCCTTCAGACCCTGAGGCTTACTTCGCCGGGAAGACAGTTGATCCGGTCAAGCCGATAGTATTCTACCTCTCGCCTGCCATTCCGAAGAAGTGGGTGGAATATTTCAAGGAAGGAGTGGAGGACTGGCAAGAAGCATTTCGTGCGGCTGGATTCAGTAATGCTATAGTCGCCAAGCCTGTTCCGACCGAAGATGAAGATCCTGATTTCGACGAACTTGATGCAAGATACTCAATGATTGAATATTTTCCATCATATGTGGAGAATTCTTATGGACCATCGGTCGCGGATCCTCGTTCTGGGGAGATTATAAACAGCCATGTCTGCATTTATCATAACGTGATGAAACTACTCCACGACTGGTATATGATACAATGTGGCCCGGTTGATACGAATGCGAGGAAAATGGTTTACGATGACGCCTTGATGGGACGACTTCTCCGTTATCTGGTCTGCCACGAGGTCGGTCATGCTCTCGGACTGATGCATAATTTCGGCGCCAGCAGTGCTTTCCCGACAGACTCGCTCAGGAGCGCTACCTTCACAGCAGAATATGGAACCACTCCGTCCATAATGGATTATGCGCGCTTTAACTATGTCGCCCAACCTGAAGATACGGGCCTATCTCTGTTTCCTAAGATTGGTGAATATGACAGGTTTGCGATAGAGTGGGGGTATAGATTGTATCCCGGGGTGAACTCTCCTGAGGATGAGAGACTTATTCTAAATGATTTCGTTAAGGATCATGCAGACGATCCTAAGTGCAAGTATATCCGTCAGTTCCTTCTTCAGTCTGATCCGAGAGGGCAAACTGAAGATCTTGGTGATGACCCTATAAAATCTGCCGGTTACGGCCTGTCTAACCTGAAGATTGTAGCTGATAGTCTTGAACGTTGGACTTATCAGGAGGCTCACGACTATTCTGATCTAAAGGATATCTACAAGAAAGTTCAGAAACAATGGAGCCGTTATATGGGGCATGTTGTGGAACTTGTGACAGGAATATATGAGGATTACAAGACGACAGACCAATCTGGTCCTGTTTACTACCTGCCGGAGGTCTCAAAACAGAAAGAGGCTCTTGATTTCCTTTCCGAAAATGCGTTCAATATGCCGGAGTGGCTAATCGGACAATCCTACATAAGTAAGTTTGACATGTCATTGACAAATACGCGCAAGGTTCAGGAAATGCAGGCTACGGTTCTCTATCGGTTGCTGAACGTAGGGGTTCTGATGCGCATGGATGATGGCTTTGAATCTGCTCCGGACAGAGTTTACAATCCGATGCAATACCTTGAGGATGTCCGCAAAGCCGTCTGGAAGGATATTTATGGAGACCGGGAAAGTGAAATCCATCTTAGGGTTCTTGAACGTGCGTACCTTTCGGACTGCAGAAATTTGTTGGAGTGGCATACGAAAAGCGATTTGGCGGTGACGCTGGATATGGGTGATTATGGATACAAGACAGCCATCCGTGCAGATCTTCGCAAACTTCGTTCGGACATCCGTTCCAAAAAGTCCAAGGATCCTCTTCTTAAGCAACACTATATGGAATGTCTGATGAAAATAGACTCCATGCTTAATTTGGAAGACATTAAAGGAGAATAATTATATGTCCCGTTTCCGCGTATTCTCATTGTTGTCGATACTGATGCTATTCGGTGTCTCCGCATATGGTCGTGATAGTGGGACATACACTATCAAGGCTGTTATTCTGGACAAGACTGGAGAGCCGTTGTCTGGAGCAACGATGCAGTTAGTCCAGTCTGGACTGTGGGGAATATCGGGAAAGGATGGCGAGGTGGAGATTAGAAATGTTCCAAGACTTCCAGTTGCCTATAAAGTCTCGATGCTTGGCTACAAGGATGTTGAGGGCGAGATTCGTTTGGATGGAAAGGATAACGTCAGGATACTCATGGAAGAGGAGTCTCTTTCGATGAGGGAGGTTGTGGTCGTTGCGCAGGCTGGACAAGGTGGTGAATCCACGACATCAATCATCGGGAGACAGGCTCTTGATCATCTGCAGGCAACAAGCCTTAAGGATATCCTTCAATTGCTTCCGGGAGGCGTGTCGATGAAAAATCCTTCCCTTACGAGCCCGGGACAATTCAAAGTGAGGACTTTGGCTTCTGATGACAATGCCACGTTCGGTGCTGCTATAATCATAAATGGGATGCCGGTTTCCACTAATGCCAATATGAATACTGGCCTTGGATTGTCGTCTATTTCTTCTGGCAACTCGGGCGCAGATCTCCGAAGTATAGCTACGGACGATATTGAGTCGGTTGAGATTATTCGAGGAGTAGCGTCTGCTGAATATGGGGATGTATCTTCTGGAGTGATGATTGTGAATAAAAGAATCGGGGTGAGCGACTTGAATATGAAAGCTCGGATTATGCCAGGGATTATGCAGTTGCATGCTGGCAAGGGATTTGACATTAAATCTGCAGGTTCGTTGAATATCAGCGCGGATTATGCCAGAGGGACATCCGATCCAAGGTTTTTGACAGACAAATATAACAGAGGCCTACTATCGTTAGCGCACCGCAAGACACTCCTGGATAAAACTTGGACTCTCACTACGAACATCGATTTGTCTTATACTGGGGAGTGGAAGGGTGCGGATCCTGACGAACCTGAGGCGATGAAAAAATTCTTCTCTAGTCGTGACGCGTTCTCGTTGAGGCTGTCGCATAATGGGATGCTGAAATTAGATAAGGCGTTGGCGCGGACTCTGAAATATGATGTGGCGTTGTCATTGTCCTCTGACCGCATTTTTAACGACCGGCTGGTTTCCGTGGGCAGCGGAGCTATTCTTGACGCTACCAAGGATGGTATGTATGAGGGTACTCCATATCCTTCTTCTTATGAGACTTTGTCTGGGACCAAAAGTAATCCTGTGATGTATTGGGCGAAGTTCTCTGATTTGTTTTATCTGAATGTGGGGAATATGTCAAACAGATTCAATGTCGGAACTGAATGGAAAATTGAAGGGAATCGTGGCATAGGACAATATGACAAAACACCAAAATTCAAAGCATTCGCACAGGACCGCATCCGCAGATTTTGTGATATCCCGTATATGAACCAGATTTCTGCTTATTTCGAGGATAATGTGGTCCTGACCTTTAGTGAAAGACGGTATCCTAATATCACTGGTCAGGTAGGAGTACGTTGGACGGTTGTCCAGCCGTGGAGGAATGAACGGATGATGGCGCTTTCCCCTCGTCTGAACATTGCTGTGAATCCTGTACGATATCTGTCCTTGAGGTTAGGCTATGGAATATCAGAAAAAGTCCCATCTTTGCAAGATCTCTACCCGTCGCCGGACTACTATGATTTCTACAACATGTCGGTTTCTGACGGACAGAAGAGTTACTATCTTTATTCCACAAGAGTTTTTGACAATAAACCCGTCAGCATAAAGACAATGCGTGGGACAAAGTACGAGCTTGGATTTGATGTGAGACTGGACAACGGAATGTCTTTCTCTGTCGTTGGTTATCATGAGAAAGTCTCCCGTTGCTTTGGTCCTGACAACTCGGAGTGGAAGACATTAGTGTTCGATGTCTGGAACGCAGCTGATGTTACATTCACTGGTCAGAAGCCAATATATGACCAGCAAAATCCATCGCGAAGAGACACGGTTCTGTATAACCTCATCAGGCCGGGGAATCCTAAATCCCGAAGGAATAGGGGAATTGAATTTGATTTCAATTTTGGTAAGATTAATGCCACAAATACCTCGTTCTATCTTAGTGGAGCGTGGTCTGAGACGAGGTCTTCTTCCTCGAATCTTGGTTATAAACTTCCTGTCGGAGAGGCCAGAAACTATGGTCCGGTCTATGTGGTGTACCCTGAAAGCTCGTATTCGTTTTCCGAAAACCGTCGGTTCTCAGCCACTTTGCGGGTGGTCCAGCATATTCCAGCAATCAGATTCATCGTGTCTGCCTCAGCGCAGTGCATTCTGTACGAGTATGATCATGAGGTAAGTTCCGGGACAAGGCCTTTGGGGTATATTTACGGGTCTGAATATATCAAGTTTACAGAAGACCAATTGGATGATATTGAATTCAACTTTCATGGATATATGCTCAAGGACCAGATATTCGACACCCGTATCTCCAATGTCCCTGTTACTTGGCCTGCCATATGGTGTCTGGATATGAGAGTGACAAAAGAAATTGGTGATAAAGCCGGTTTTTCGTTCTATGCCAATAATGTCCTGTTTAGCCAGCCTTGGCAGTCCAATTCGGTGAGTGTTAGCAAGGTCGAACGGAATGGAGGACTATTTTCGTACGGACTTGAGATATTCTTGAACTTTTAGGATGATTATATATGATATTACAAACAATAAGTCAAAAATGAACAAAGTAATTAAACTTGCGGCTTTGGCAGCCGCGTTTCTCTCTTTCGCCGCTTGCGAAAAAAAGGATGACAACAATGTATCAATGACGGTCAATGTCATCATGCCATCTGATTTTCCGGAGTCTTCCCCGTCATATTCAGGTGATGTCACTATTACCAACACGACAATGGGCAAAACATACACGGTTAAGGCTGTTAACGGTGTTGCCAAGTTCGATAAGGTCTATCAAGGAATATATGAAATTCTTGTTTCCGGCTCTATGACAGCTGATGAATTCAAATCCGCTGCGCCTGAATTGGCGAAAGGCTACGATATTCTCCTTAATGGAAACGCGTCCGATGTCCAGGTTATCAAGGAGGATGGAAAGGTCAATAGTGCTGATATTCAGCTTGTATGGTCTGTTAAAAGTGAACTCCTAATAAGCAGGATGTACACTAATGGTACGAAAAACAATGCGGGAAGAAGCGTAAACTATCCGAAGTATTGGGAGATTTACAATAATACAGACAACACTCTCTATCTGGATGGTTTGTGTATTGCGCAGGCACATGGAAACTCAACGTCAAAAAATCCTTGCGAACTTTACACGAAATACCAGAATGAAGCCACGTATGCTTCGCGTATTGCAAGACTTGACGGAACACATGGTGTTACTCAGAATATTCCACTGGAGGCTGGCAAGAGTATAGTTATCGCTTGGAATGCGCACAACTTCATCGTTCCGGAAGACACCGAAGGCGCGCAAGACAAGTGCACCATGAACGTGGATCTTTCCGGAGCGGATTATGAAATCGAATCTACAGCATATTTCTGGAACAAATATGGTGACAATACAAATGTCCCTAACCTTAAGGCTGTCTATGATTGTATGCCGAGTGCCGGCTTCCTTCAGATGGGACAGGCCGTTTTTATATTCTTCGCGACAGAGGATGAAATCGATGGGTGGGAGACAGGTACAGATGCGACAAGTTACACTATAGCAAGCCAACAGAATTTGCCTGCGAAGAGGGTTCCTAATTCGATTGTTATCGATGCTGTAGAGACTGTCACGACCGGTGCTGCACAGCAAAAGAGAATTCCAGACGCTCTGGATGCAAAAGGTATTGAGTCTCTTTGGAATATGGGATACATTTTCGATAGAAAAGTTCAGTACGTCGCTGCTGACGGGCGCAAAGTCCTTCTCGATACTAATAATTCATCTAATGACTTTGTGGCTGTCGGTTCCAGCGATCCGGAGGACTATGATGGATCACATCTTGTCATAAAAAATTATGACGCGCCGGAGATTCAACCTGGCCACAAGAAATAGTGGTGTGCTAAGATATTTGGTTTTATCGTTAGTGATGCCGGCGGTCCTTTCTATTGGACTGTCGGCTCAGATCGTGCTGCTTCCGGAGCAGAAAGACTATAACGTATGGCTTCGGACAGAAAATCCTGTTTCTATCGGAATTGTGACAATGCCTGATATCGGTCGGACGGGATTTGACGCGAAATCAACTTACGGGGATTTTCACAAAGCAATGGAAAGTGGCGGGATAAACTCTTGCGGATTCAACTCGTCCGGGTACAAATCCTTGAAGCCGTTGAATCTTTGGGGTAGTTTCAGGTTTAGTCAGGAACGTCATAGGGACAGATGCTGGTCTGATAATATAAATCCATACAATGGGAATCCTTACTTGACAGGATCATCGGTGAAAGGGAAGTATTCATACCAAGTGTTTGATTTCTCTGTAAAGATGTCATCAAAGCGTCTATTTGGCTTCATGTGGGCTGGAATAGGGCTTGACTATTCATTGGGAGATTTTTCCAGATTGCAGGATCCACGTTCCAGAACTCAAGAAATTCGATATTCCATAACACCTGGAGTAGCCTTTAGATTAGGGAAGGAGACAATCGGAATGAACGTCCGCTATGGTTATTCCAAAGAGAAAATCGGATCCTATGTTTCCAAGTCCAAGGATTCTAAAGAATATCTTTTATATCTTCAGGAAGGCTTCGGAGTGTATTCGACTCATGTATCAAGTGACTATGAGAGAAGAATTGAATCATGGTATTATGGTGTTGCGTTGCAATACGGGCATTCCTTCTGTGGGAACTCCGCTTTGCTTGCAGAGGTGTCCCCCTACTATCGCAGTGATCTTGTGACTGATGCCTATATGGCGACTCCCGGAAATTACAAGGAAGCCGGAGCGGAACTTTCCATGGAAGTTAATATCGGAAACTGGATTGCGAATAGTGCATTAAGAATCACGTCCGGATCTGCTCAAAAAATATCCCAGAAAGCCGTCACGGTGAGAGATCCGTCAAGCGGAGTGGTATCCACACGCTATGAAACTATATTCTCCATAAAATCCTATATTTTACAGTCATTGAAAGGAGAAGTTGGGCTGTCGTATATGGCTATGGGTGATGAAATTACTGATTATGGCAAATGGAACGTAGGGTGTAAATTGAACTTCGGAGGAAGGGAAGAAGAATATATCTACTATTCCCCGTCATCATCATTTAGGTGTGTGAATGTCTTTCCTTCTGTGCATGGAGGTGGCACCCTTTTCGACCGGAACGGTCATCGTCTTGCTCTGAACGGAGAATTGGCCTATAGGATTAATGTCGCTGATAGTTTTTCCATCAGCGATGAACTCAAAAATAATGTGGCGCTTGATAATGTCGTGAAGCCGGACCATGAGATAATGACTTCTGATCATATGAGGACATCAGCCGACCTGCTCTATGTTTTTCCTTTGTCTATAAGGCAAATCAGAAAGCGACTATCCGGTTTTGTCACACTGTCAGCTAACATGTCTTTAGCCTCTGGATTCCATGGCTCAGGTAGAAATGTGTTCGGAATCTCTGTAGGAGTCTTTCATTGATTTGTTTGGGTTTCGACAGATTCATCTGGAATGCCAACCCCGTTTTCCGAGCACGGTCATGGCTTTCACCCACGATACCGTTGGCGCAGACCTGGCCCTGACGTATCTGAGAGGGCATTTTAAAACCGGGGCCCCAGAAATCTGGAGTCCCGGCGTGAAAATCAAGGAACGAGAAGATTCTGTCTGCTGAGCCAGAGAAGGCTGCCGGTCACCTGTATCCTCATGCCGGTACAAATGAAACGTCAAAAGCTTTTTCTAAAGCCCTGTCACCGTAATCCATTTCTGAGGATTCTTCTCGCCTGTGGAGACAATGGCATCTTCACCACCCTCCATGTCGAACAACGCCAGATTCACTTTTACCTTGCCGTCCACGACCTTGACCGAAGAACGCGGAACGGAAATCTCCGCCAGCCAGCCATTGTCAACATCAGATGCATCTGAAAGTGTCGCGTCGTAGCGCACAACCGCCTTCGCTCCCAAATCTTTTTCAATCCAGTTGCCGGCATAGACTCCCTGATTCCTCAGACCGTTAAGCCCGACTTTGACCCTCAATGATTGCGCATTCAGTTTCGCCGCATCCGACGGAGCAACGAATACCTGGACATAATCATCCTTCGATACGTTCTCGTCACGACATTCCACAAGAAAATAAATATTGTCAGCATCAGCAGCACATCTCAATGTAGCTTGCGCCTGACATTTGCTGCCTGCAAACAATGCGTCATCAGCATTGACCCAGTCGGAATTCCCGCCGTCAATGACGACCTTGTGGGAAGACGCAGCAATGCGGTGATTAAGAGCCAATTTGCAAAGCGCTACGCCGACGTTCTTGCTGTCAGTGCTATTGCGCATATGAGTAATGAGTTCATGCGAACCATCCAGAAGAATGGAACTCCAGGACCCCTTGGCAGGAAGATATTTACCGGCAGCGCCAAAATTCCTCGCCTGGGAATCTCCGATACGGAGCCATTGGTATGCATCCTGTCCGTATGAAACGACCGTTTCTCCGGACGGAAACTGGAGAAGACTTGGAGCAGAGCCTTTCCACACGTCAATCTTCCTGTCCACAGGACCTACTTTAGCAGTCTTCACGTCCAGACCGGTACCATCTTTTTCTTCACCTTCAATGTAGTTCCAATTGCCGTCTTCAGGAGACCACGCAAAGGAAATGCAGAAATTCACACTGCCGCCGACAGGATAGTCGTGGGCAGATTCAAACACACCGGCCTTGCATTTACTGTCATTCAATATGATAAGCCCGGGCATCTGATCAGTGAACAGCCATCTTTCCTGATGTGCATCATACCAGGTATGCCTGATAACACGATACGGCTCTTTGCCCAATCCCGGAAGCCAGGTCTTGCCACCATCCGTAGAACGTACCATCGACGTTCCTGAATGGCTCCCGGAAATCCACGGGCGGCTTTCGGAAAAATACAATTCCAGATCTCCGTCACTGTCCTCAAGCATTATCGCTTCCCAATTCGGACCGCGGTACACTTCATAAGGTTCACTCCAAGTCTTGCCGTTGTCCGTACTGCGACGCATTTCAATCCCCTGCTCATCTCTCCACTTCCAGAAAGAATAAGTACCTGTAGTTCTGAAAGATGCGAACATCAGCACGTCTCCGTTCGAGAGTACCTTGCCGAAGCCGTTCGTATAAAGTCTGGTAGCATCCTGCCCGCGGGCATTCACGACGCTACGGGATGCAAACAATTTGCCTTGAGGGGTCCAATTGGCAAGATCCTTACTGGTGGCCCAGTAAACAGTGGAACCGTTCCCTCCCGAATAATAATCATGCGCTGTAAGGATATATGACCCGTCAGCGAGTTTCACGATCCGGCTATATGAAGGCGAGTCTGTTCCCAGGACAGAAGCTCCGACATTTACAATACTCCGATAATTCAATGTCAGAACAGATTGCGCCCAATCATCCTTATGCGAATTGACCGCATCGGCGGAAGCATTGAGCTTTTCAAAAGGAGTCAATGTCAATGTCGTCGATTCCGATGGAATCTGCTTGCCGCCGTCATCAGGCCCTTCGGCCTTGCATGAAACCAAAGACACCGCAGCCAGAAGCACCAAGCCAGTGTATAACTTATTCATAACAAATCTTTTAGTTCAATGTCAAAGAGAGCCATTCTGCAGGATAGTCACTATTCTCCCCTTCCACATCCTCGATGCTCCATGCAGGCTTTTCCGAGGTCTTCGCCTTGTAGTGGTGACGCAGATGTGCCTTGATTACCTCTCCGCGGGAAGGTTTCCCGCCGATCAGATTCCAAGGAATCCGGAGTCTGACGGCATAACCGAGGTCAATGTCTGTGTCATCATTGACTGTTCCGGCAATTTCCACGTCTGATGTACGACCTTCAGCGATTTTCTTCCAGGAAATATTGTCCTCCACATAGATGGCATAATCTCCGTTCGCATTTACGACCGCCTTATACTGAGGACCTCCAAAACGCGCAATCAAAATCTCCGGCGCATCAGAATTCTCTGTACTGAGGGCCGTAATCTTCGAATCATAAAGATACGATATAAATGTAAGACATGAATCAGTATAACCGAAGTCTGCGAACAAATATGAGTCGAAAGAATGTCCGAGGAACCAGCAGTCATTGATTTCCCTGTTGAATTCCCTGATACCGGACATCCGGACGTCTACCTTCTTGAGCTTTTTGGAATAATTCAGCCGTCCGATTTCCATCCTCACCATTCCTCTCGTCACATTGTCCTCAGAGTATTTCACTGTTCCTGTTGCAAGCACCTTATTGTCATCAATATAGTCAATGGAGCCCCAATATCCGTCAAAAGGAGAAGTCGCATTGGTGAAATTGTCGGCAGTCTTGTCTCCGATGAACGTCCAGATACCCTGCTTGCCCTTATATTGTCCGTTGCTGAGAATAACCATTTCTCCAGTGCCTAGTTTCGTACTGTAAGGACCATAGCCGTAGAAATCCTTGTTGACCTGCTTCTTCATCGGCCAGTCTGGGCCGCCCGTCTTGCGGATTTTCTCCAAATCCCTGCGCCAATTGGTTTCAGGATCGGTCTTTACCACCACAGGTGTCTGGTCAACGACGTATTTGCCATGCCAGACCTCCATAGGGACAGCGATACCGTTATTGTCATTCAGCCAGACGCCTGACGGCATACCGTCATAAGTCGAACGGGAATCCACGGTACGCGAGATGACCTCATTGTCATCAATGCCGCAGCACTCCTTGCCCTGCCAGGTCTTGCCATTGTCAAATGAACGTATCACCACAGTCTGAGGAGCGGACATCTTGTCGATAAGTTCCTGAGATGAAGTGATATACATCTGGATTTCTCCGGATGGCAACTGGAGCATTGCCGGCTCCCAGCATCTGCCGCGATACACCTCGACCGGCTCCGTGAACGTCCTTCCGCCGTCAGATGAAAACATCACCTCGATGCCGCAGTTGTTGTTGATAAAATCAGGATTGACATAAACCTTGGTATCCTCTCCTGCTGAAGATGTGGCAGGAGCGCTCTTGACCAGCAATGTGGCATCGGACCAAGTCTTGCCATTGTCTTCACTTCGTCTGACATAGATGTCCCAACCGAAATGGTCGTTCTCGAAAGACATGAGGAGCGCACCGTCAGAAAGCCTCTTGATACGTGGATAGTAGAGATTTTCTTCCACAAAACCGGCATTCTGTACATTGACGGACTTCATTTCCGTAAACGTACTCCTGTCCCATGAAATCCGGACATCATTGTCAGCCGGCCATTCTCCCATGCCGCACGAGGCGGAGAGGAGAACCAAACCGGCGAACATTATGCAATTCAATGTGTTGTTTCGCATAAAATTACAGAGTTTTAAGCATTACATTAGGCCAGAGGTTGTCTATCTTAAGGCGCACTGACTCGCGGAAGCATTCAGCAGCCTTCTCTTTGTCGCCGAGACCGAGTACCCTTGTCAGCTACAGCCGCAGCTTTCTTGTAGGCAGCCATAGCCTTGGATTTCTGATGCATAGACTCATAAGCCTGGCCTATGTTCCACCAGATCTGCGCATCACGAGGAGTACGCTCATCTACAAGGAACACCTGATGATTGACAGGATATTTGAATGCTTCCTGATAAAGTGAGATCGCACCTTTCGCATCACCTTCGGAGAGTTTCTTCTGACCTGCAAGGACAAGGGCATCCACATATACATCATGGAAATTCGCAACACCCTCACGTGTAGGGAAATAGCAGTTCCTGAGCAAATCGAGCACATAATCATACTCACCTACGAAAGTACCGGTAATAACCTCAGCTGCAAGAGGATAATACCTCTTCACGCAGGTAGAATGATGACTCTTCAGCAATTCGAAACGGGTCCTGACATCTTCTCCGCCGGCCTCATAAACCTGGTCGATTTCCTCCAGGAACAATGCATTGTCCGGCATCAGGTCAATGGCCTTCCTGTAATATTTGGCAGACTCTGCGTAGTTCTTGGTATAAAGCCAGTTGGCCCATCCGAGATTTCTCCAGGCCATGGCATTGGACGGATCCATCTCCACGCAACGTTTCCACTCTGCGATTGCATTGTCTTTCTGCTTGTCATACAGCAAGTTGCCAAGGTAGTAATGAGGTTTGGCATTGTCAGGGCAATACTGCATCGCCAATTTGAGGACCTCAATGGTCTCCAGACGGAACGGATTGCAATATTTCGTAGGCAGGGCCAGAGCCTCCCCGAACAATTTCTTGGCAGCTGCCTTGTCTCCGGACATGTGGGCAAACCATCCCAGCAACGCCTTATCAATGAAACCGTTATGGAGATACTTCAGTGACAGTTCCATATAAGATTCCACCTGCTCGCGCATGAGTGTCTTCAGATTGTCAGTACCGTTGAGCATGTCATATTCCGCTGTAGCATAAGCATTCAGCGGATCCATTTCAAGCACACGGTCAACGCATTTTGCAGCTTCGTCGGAATTGCCGCGCAGGCGGAGTATGCTGGCTTTCAAGTTCATGGCCTCGAAATTGTTTCCGTTGTAGGTCAATGCCTCGTTCAGACGGTCAAGCGCCATGTCGAAATCACGAGCCTGCGTGTACATCTGTGCGAGCTGGAAATTCGCTGCTGAGTTATAATTGTAGTTCCATACGGCACGATACAAGGTATCGAAAGAAGCCTCTATCTTACCCTGTTCCTTCAGAATCAGACCAAGATTGTAAATGGCCTCGCAATCCTTAGGACGTGTATAATCATGTGTCTGACGGGCGATTGCACGACGCAGATAAGTGGCAGCCTTGTCATATTCACCTCTTTCCCTGTACCATACGCCCATTCTCGTATTGGCGCGGGTATCACCCGGATCTCTACGGAGAACCTCATTGAAATAATCGGTAGGATCGATGAACGGATTGTGGAACTGGAGGTTCCTGAGGCCCACCAGATAACACTCCTCGGTGGTTTCGATTTCATGAGGGAGCTTAGGGCGCTCGACTATCGGCGGAAGCGGCTTCTCCGGATCCTTGACTACCGGCTTGTAGGAAAGCATCTGTTTTCCACCTGCTGACGCAAGCACCATTTTCAATGAATTCTTGTCAATGTTCTTGTCAATGTTGATGATTTTCACGTAAGGCTTGTCCGGAGCCACGTCTGCAGTAGTTCTGAAGACCTCATTGTCTCCGGCATACAAAATCACGTTCAACCCTTTCATCGGGGACGTAGTGTTCACGCCGAGAAGCACTTTGGAGTCATCCAGGACATCCATATTGATGGCGGCATTCTTGTCACCTGCCTTCACTCCGCCCATGTCACGGATGCCGTACCAATATTGTGAGAATGTCTTGGTCTCATAAGGTGCAGACCAGTTGTAATCAGGCTGGTTGTCTGAATATGCGCCTGCCATCAACTCGCAATAGTGGCCTGAATTGTCGGTGAGAATCTTGGTATCCCACTCGGAATTAGGACCCCACAGCCAGAACTTGCCGCCCTTGATGATGTTATGGTTGCCTGTAAGCATGGTTCCGGCATTCCGTCCGTGGTCATAACCTGCGATGAAGTCCTCCTTCAGGTCATAGGCAAACATTGAATTGGACATATAGTGGTTCTTCCACCATGACGCGTCCACACCGTCCTTGTAGAAAGACATCCCGTTGAAAGTCTCGTGAGTTACAGGCCAATGCGCGAACCAGTTCTTGCAGTGGAAAGTAACGAATTCCACGCTCTGCGGGAAGATGATCTGATAGTTTTCATCCACAAGTGTAGAGACATTCGACCAATAGAGCATCGAATTGTCATTCATGGTATTGTTTATCAGACGTCCTGAAATTTCCATATAGGACTTGCCCGGATAAAGGGTTATGCCGATGGCCCATGACATCCTGTGGCGATATTCGGTCTCACCTACCCAGATTGTCTTGCTGCCGTCAGAGTTTTCCACGATCTTGTAGTCGCATGGGGTATGGGAAGTCGCGCGATGGTGATGGAACACGTTCCATTCCACGCCACCGGACACCCAGGCGCCCAACATGCCCACATTGGCAGGCTTGATTACATGGTTGTGGTAGAATATGTCATAACCATTGGTCTTGTCAACCGCATAAATCAGACGTCCGCCGATTTCGGGAAGCACGCAAAGTTCCACATATTCGTTCTCCATGTAGAGAGCCTTGTATGTGACGGTATCCTTCTTTCTGGTCATGTTGTCGTTCAAAAGATAAGGATAAACGCTTCTGCGCGCTCTCTGATAAGACCAGTCACGCTCGAAGATAGGAGCTTCTTCCGGTGCATCAAGCAGATACGTAGGCATGTCGATCGTGCCTTCCCAAGCCTTTACAACATCCGTTTCACGTGGCTGTGCTCCCAATGTACCGGCGCAAACCGCCACTGCAAATGTCAAAAGTAATTTTCTCATTATTGTAATTGTAATAGTTATTAATTAGTACCAACCTTCGTTTTGTTCCAGATTAGGATTCTTTTCCTTTTCGGATGCAGGAACAGGCCATTTCAGGTATGCGTCGCCTCCATACACGTAATCATATACAGGCGAGCCCCAGACCTGATGAAGTCCCTTGGCGAAGTCAAACTTACGCTCTTTCCATATGCCCCATCTGACCTCTTCCAGATAGAGCTGCTCCTCACAGGCAAGTTCCCAATGTTTCTCATCGACAATGCGCTGTGCCATATCCTCCTTACCGCTTACCTTGAGCCACTCGGCACCGGAATTCAGTTCAGCGACTCCGGCACGTTTGCGCACCTGATTCACATATCCGGCTGCTTCAGAGGTCCTGCCCTGCTCATTGACGGCTTCTGCCAGACAAAGCAGCACATCCGCATATCTGATGATCGGGACATCCACCGGATTGTATGTGGAATTATTGTATTCCTTGCCTTTGGTCACGAATTTTCTGATATTGTAGAGCATGTAAGTCGGTGAAACAGTCCTGAGGTCGAAATCCGGAGCATTTTCCGAACGGTATGGCCACCTGATCTGATAATTAACGGCATCACCCTTGGCGAAACCTCCCAGATAATTGGAATAAGGTACGATAGCCGTTGCCGCCAATCTCGGGTCACGGTTCTCATAAGCAGCTTTGATACGCGCTTCATTGCCTGTTTCGTCATATTTGGACATGTCGGCACCATAAGCCTTCATGGTGGCTTTCTCCGCTTCCGTCATATAGTTGCGGCAGAAATACACGCTTCTCTCTTTAGGATCCATGCTGCTGTACCCTGGTATGACGTCATCATAGGAGAACGGCTTGCCGTCAGCCCACTGATAAGAATCTGCAAAATTCGCATTGAAATAGAAATGATTCTGACCGTTGCCGCATGTCATCCAATTTCCGTAAGTACGGCTATAGACATTGCCATGTCCTGACAGGTTCTCCATCGTCACGGAGAATATCATCTCATCCGATTTTTCATTCTTTTCGACGAAAAGGTCAGCATAACTGCCTTTGAACAGTCCAAATCCGCACTCACCCACTTTGAGGAAATCAGCCTCAGCTTTGTCCCACTGCTTCAGCCACATATAGACTTTTCCGCGGAGAGCGTATGCAGCGCCTTTGGTGATGCGTCCGAAGTTGCTGTCACCAGAAGCATATTTGGCAGGAAGATGCTCACAGTCAATGGCATCCGTCAAATCGTTCCAGATAGACAGGAACGCCATGCCAAAGGGCATTGAGCCTGTAATAGGCATAAGCACGGATGAATTTGCATTCCGCTATCCTCTGCGCTTTAAGTTCGTCAGACAATGCTGCCGTCCCTCCGATATTGGCAATGACATCATTAGCCCTGTTCACGCTTTCGTACAGATACTTCCAATTGTTCAGGAACAACCCAGCATTGGACTGCACTAACCCCATCATAAAGGGATAACGGAGAGAGATATTATGGTCGTTGACATCGAGCACAGACGAGAACGCGTCCCAGTTCGTGCCGCCGTCATAATTGTTATAGTTCGCCAGAAGGCTGCTATAGACGCCCGTTACCGCATTTTCCGCCAATGTAGCAGACTTATATACCGTATTCGAAGTGACGGAATCATACGGATACCTGTCGAGAAAGTCATTGCAACTAACCGCCAAGACCGAAGAGGCAATCGCTATGGTAATTTTTATTATATTGTTCATAATAATCAATTTAGAACTTTAGACTAAGGCCGAATGAATATTGACGCAAAAGAGCGTAATAATTCATGGTGTCGGATATTTCAGGATCCATTCCCGGATATTTGGTAAACGTCAGCAGATTCTCGCCACTGAAGAAGAGACGGAAATCAGACACGGAAATTTTCTTCATCCATTTCTGAGGGAATGTATAGCCTATCGTCAAATTCTTGAGTCTCAGATAGTCTGTATCATAGAGGAACAATTTGGACGCACACTGGCCATCATTCTGCTCCGAGCCATAGTTCATCGTCAGACGTGCATGCCTTTGCGCTCCGCCGGAACCGTTCCAGAGCATTGAGAAGTCAATTCCTTTCCATCCGAGTTCGAACTGGATTCCGTAATAGAATTTAGGAGTCATGGATGTGCCGGTGAACATATAGTCATTGACATCGCCATAGACCCCGTCACCGTTGGCATCTGCATAGATATAATCGCCATACCATATACCTTTCTTTCCGATGGTCTTGTTTGGAAGGAATGTCGCCCCCGCTTCGTTCATGGCCTGGAGCCAAAGCATATCCTCAGGAGTGCGGATCATACCGTCCTTCGGTCCGCCCGCAGGATTGACCGAGCCGTCCGCGAAAAAGTGGCTTCCGTCTCCGGAATAAGTATCGAGAAGGTAAAACTCGTTGATCAGCTTGCCTTCCATGACACGTCTGGCATTGCCGACAGTAGTGGTGACATCACCGATGTTGCTCTTGTAGGAGCGGTTGCCGTTTTCGTCGGTTACCCAACCTGCTTCCAGGCGGCCTTTGTATTTGCTTACCACGTTCCAGTTTCTGGTGAAATTAGCCGTAATGCCATAGTGGAAATCCTTGATATCATCTTTCCAGCCCAATGTAAGTTCCAGACCGGTATTCGTAACCTCACAGAGATTCTGGTAAGGTGCTGATTTGTTTCCGATTGTGGCATAGACCGGAGCCTTGTAAAGGATACCGTCAGTAACCTTGTTGTACCAGTCGGTTTCGAATGTGAGCCTTCCGTCAAGGACACCGAGTTCAAGTCCGATGTCAGTGGAAGTTGTCGTTTCCCAGGTCAATGCGCTGTTGGACAATGACTGCACGATTCCCGAGGACATCTTGTTTCCGAAGGAATATTCAAAACCTGAAGCATAGGTGGCTATATAGTCATAGTTTCCGATACTGTTGTTGCCGAGTTTTCCCCATGATGCACGCAGTTTCAGGTTGTCGATGCCAGAGTTCTGCATGAACGGCTCCTGTGAAATACGCCATCCGGCTGATACTGACGGGAACAGTCCCCATCTGGAATCACGCGAAAATCTTGACGAACCATCGTAACGGAGATTCGCCTCCAACAGATACCTGTTGTCGTAGGCATAAGTGAGACGACCGAACACCGAAACAGAAGCCCAGTCAGCCTGACTTCCAGTTATCTTGCTCATATCCAGAGCATTGTCAAGTTCTGTAAGCTGGTCGTTTTCCAGACGCTTCTTGCTCACGCCGATATTGTTGTTGTTCTGATACATCGTCTCTGAACCAAGCATCGCAGAAACATCATGCTTCTTGGCAATGACTTTCGTCCATGAAAGGCTGTTCTGGAAAGTCCAGCGGTATGTGAACCCGGCATTCTGAGTTATGGAGAGATTGTCAAGATTACTATAGTCATAAGCGACCTCGCCCTTTCGGAATGAGTACGCGCTCAGGACATTGGACACAGATTTGTATTCAGTAGTAGTACGTCCATAGTTGAACGACGCGTTATATTTGATGCCCAGAGGCAATTTCAGATTCGTAAAGACCGTAGCATTGACATAATGCATCTTGTCATAACCGGAATTCCTGTTGAAGAAGTACAGGTTATTGCGGCAGTTGGCACTCTGCTCCGGATTTTCCATCCAGCCGTACTTTCCGTCGTAATAAGGATATATTCCAGGAACCGCACGGGACAAAAAATTGAATGCCAAGTTATTGGTCTCCCTGTTGCTTTCAGTTCCCCAGATTCTGGCGCCGATTTCCAGCCACTTTGTGACCTGACTGGAGACATTGGCACGCAGGAGGAATTTCTTCGCGCCGGTATTGTCAATGACTCCCGGATTGTCCACGTATGTCATGGAAATAAGATACTTGGTACCACCGGCCGCACCTGAAGCCGAAATATTGTGTTTCTGGTAAATGCCTGTGTCATACACTGCCTTCATCCAATCAGTATTCGGATAGGCCACATAGTTCGGATAACCTGATTCAGAGATGCCGTCAGGATCTTTTTCTTTCTCACGCCAAAGGTCGATCATCGCCTGGGAAAAAGGAAGCGCAGCGTCAACATTTTCCGCAGACTCATTCATGATGGTCATGTAATCAGCATAATTGGATATGACCTGGAATTTGCCGGCAGGTTCATTGACAGCCATCATGCCGCTATATGTAATGCTGAACTTGCCGGAAGACTTGGTTCCGTCTTTCGTGGTTATGAGGACCACGCCGTTGGCTCCCCTGTTACCATAAATGGCACAAGAAGCAGCATCTTTCAACACGGAAACAGATTCGATATCATCCGGATTCACATTGGAAATAGTTCCCTCGAAACCATCCACAATCACCAGCGGATTGGCATTGTTCAATGTTCCGACACCACGGATCCGCAGGGAGAGGCTTTCCTGGCCCGGCTGTCCGGATGCCTGATTGATTGCGACACCGGCATTCATACCCTGAAGAATCTGCGCTGTCGAAGTGACAGGACGGGACTTTGCTTCCTTCGCATAGTCAACCGTTGACACAGCTCCGGTGATGTTCACCCTTTTCTGTGTACCGTAACCGATGACCACAAGTTCGTCCAGCTGATTGGTATCCGGCATGAGTGTCACCTCAATATAATCCTTGTCACCGACAGTGACATCTTTGGTCACATATCCCAGGAATGAAATCGAGAGAGTTTCTCCTGAAGAAGCATTGATTTCGAATAATCCGTTGCCATCAGTTGTCACACCTCGAAGAGTGTTCGGAACAGAGACGGAGGCTCCGGCCAGCGGTTGGGAAGTTTCGTCATAGACTTTACCTCTTACCGGCCTCTGCTGCGCCGACATTGCCGTAAATGTCAGCACGGAGACTGCTGCCAGAATAAATTTCTTTAAATAATTCATATAACAGGTTATTAGCTTTGCGGGAATTCCCCGCATCGCAAAGTTCAGAAAAAACGTTTTCCAACGATATAATAATTGAGCCAATTAATAGAACAAAATGAGCCAGGCCCGGAATATCAGCTCTTTTTCATATAATCAGCCGGCAGCACGCCGAACTGTTTCTTAAAGCATTTCGCGAAATATGAAGGCGTGTTGAAACCGACGGCGTAGCAGACATCATTGATTCGGGAAGCTCCGTTTTCAATCATTGCGGCGGCAGCATTGAGACGTCTGACCTTGATATAGTCATTGGGCGTCATATTGAGCAGGCTCTTCATTTTTCTGACCAAGGTGGAACGGCTCACCAATGCCGCTTCCGCCAGTCCATCCGGACCGAATTCGGTATCACTGATATTTTCAGTAACAGCTTTCTCCATGCGCTGCAGGAATACGGCATCAGAATCGGTCAGCGCAAATTTTTCCTTGTCATCCCCGGCGATACCCGAAAGATGGGCTACTCTCAATGACTCACGCTTGCGGGCAATGACCTTCAGCGATTCGACAAGATATTCCAGATTGAAAGGTTTCTCAATGTAAAGGCTGGCCCCGGCCTCCATGCATTTCACTTTCACTTCAGGAGAAGACAGGGCCGACAACATGACTACCGGGATATGCGATGTCGCAATATCCGAAGTGACTTTGCTGCACAGTTCAATGCCGCTCATCCCTTCCAACGCGATGTCGGACAGTACCATATCCACGTTACCGGCAGCAATCATCGACATTGCACGCTCAGCCGAGGGTACGGATACGGCATTGAATTCATGGCCCAGCTTCCGCACCATATAGGATGCCAAGTCAGCATTGTCCTCCACTATCAGCAGTTTTGACAATGTAGAATCCGCATCCAGGTTCTGACTGACATCGGACGGACCATCCTGCGTCTGAAGTTCATCCTGGACATCTCCCTTCGGAAGTCTCAGAACAAAGTCAGTTATGTCACCATTGTCCAGGGTCAATGTACCGCCATGCAGTTCTGCCAGAGTCCTGGCCAACGGCAGGCCTATACCGAAACTCTGTGAGTATGGAGAATGTTCGTCACTATACTGGATAAACGGCTTGAAGATTTCTTCCTTCCTTTCATCAGGAATCTTCGGTCCGTCGTTTTTGAATGACACTGTCACATATCCATCGCCTGAATCAGCAACTTCAATGTTCACGAATGTCTCCGCGTATTTCATGGCATTGGCAAGAAGGTTGTTCAATATCTTGACCAGGGCAGCATCATCCGCGTTGATAATCAGCGCATTATCAGGGTGCTTAAATATCATCTTCAAGTTTCTGCCACGCGCCGTTTCCTTGAAGTTGCAGTACAGGAAGCCTATCCGTTCAATGATGTCCACACGATGCCAGTTCATCACCCAGCCGTGCTCCTCGATACGGATAAATTCCAGAAGTTCCTTAACCAGCTTGTCCAGGTAATCCGTACTGTTGCTGATGACATTCAAGTCTTCTTTCACTTCCCCGCTGATACCACCTGTTGCCAAGATATTCTGAAGCGGTGTCTTGATCAATGTGAGCGGCGTCTTGATTTCATGAATGATATTCGTGAAGAAATCCATCTTTTCATGGAACAATTCCTCCTCCCTGGCCCTCTTTGCCTTTTCAGCTATGGCACGTTCCCGTTTCACTGCCAAATCTGACGAATAACGGGCAAGCACTGCCATCAATATGATTATCAGGATGATATATATCAGACACGCTGCAGTCGATTTGTAAAAAACTGCCTTCACGGTAATAGTCAGCGGATGATGCGTCTCATTCCATATGCCATTCCCGTCAATGCCTTTGATGCGCAGCACATACTTTCCCGCCGGAATATTCTGATACGAAAAAGTCGTACCGCCATCCAGACGGTGCCAGTCATCATCGTAACCCTCCAGCATGTAATACAGGGCATTGGTCGCTGGAGACGAGAACCCCAACAAGCCCATTGAGAAACCGAAATTGTTCTGTTTGTGAGTCAATGTCATCTTGCGCACCTCATTGACATTGACCTTGATAGGCTCATTTATACCGGGATTCACCTTCTTTCCATTGACATAAAATCCTGTCAGCACTATAGGAGGTACTTTTCCGTCCGTATGGAAGAGGCGCGGATTAAAGCCGACTATTCCGTTGTGGGAGGAGAACCATATATTGCCGTCAGGAGTCCGGACCGCAGAATTGCCATCAACAATCTCGTCAAGCAGCCCGTCATCCGCAGTATAATAACGGACTTCGCTGAAAGGGACTGAGAATGAGGTCAATCCATTACTGGTAGCGACCCACATTCTTCCGTCTTCATCACGGATCATGGAATACGCAATGCGGTTATTTTTCAATTCCGTGCTGCGGAAGGTCGAGAACCTGTCGTTTTCCTTGTCATAAAGCATCAATCCTCCGCCATAGGATCCGGCCCAAAGTTCACCGTCGCGGTCAATGTACAAAGACATGACCTTATCGGCAGGCAAATGCCGGTTGTCGCTTTCCTTGTAATCATAATGGCTGAGCATCCGGTCTTCTTTCACGCTGTAGCGGCATATTCCATCGGCGTAGGAAGCGACCCAAAGAGTGCCGTCCAAAGCTTCAGCCATATCGGTGACGTAAATTCCGCTGAATATCGGCAAAGGGCGGAAATGGTCACTCGATTTGTCGTATTTGATCATTCCCAGCGTGGTGCCTGCCAGAATTTCTCCAGATGAGGTCTTGAATATCTTATGAACTTTATTGTCTTTCCATCCCGTATTCAATCCCCTTCCGTAAGACTTCACATTTCCCGTCTTGACATCAAAACGGAATATTCCCGCCCATGACCCAAGCCATAGCCAATCGCCGTCACTGCAGATGGAGATTATTGACTCCGGGAGCTCAGCCGATCTGCACTTATGAAGCATTCCGTCACATCCCATGTAGAGAAGACCTTTTTTCTCGGATACTGCCCATAGCTTTCCGGTGCCGTCAATATCCATATCCACTATATATCCGCCCATAAGTGATTCACCGTCAGCCTCATAATAGCGGTTGAAATTACGTTGGAATGCCGCCGACCAATTGATGCCGGAAGATAAGGTTCCTACCCAAAGCCCATTGGAACGGTCGCAATAAACGGCTTTCACGCTATCGTCTGCCAATGAATACCTGTTGTCAATGCTGTGGGAAAATTTGCGCACGTCCCCGGTAACAGCGTCATAGCGGTAGAGTCCGCTCGTCGTAGCGAGCCACACGCCCTTGTCATTGTCCAGACTGAGATAAGTCGGTCTAAACCCTTCATCGTTAGCTATCAAGGTCTTGAAAGTACCAGTCCGCAAATCCGCCTGGCAAAGTCCGTTCTGCCATGCCGCGAGATAGACCGTATTGTCCACGGGATTCTGGACCATGGACATTATGTCATCATTGGTTTTCCACCCTTTCAGGTTCACTTTCTCTATATGTTCCAGAGTGCTGTCGGAATGCCACAAATCGGCAAAATAAAGAGAAAACCAGAAATCGCCGCCGCTGTCGATGAGAAACGACCGGATATTGGAGACCAATGTGCTTTTCCCATTGTCGGAAAAATAGTTCTTCAATGAACCGGACCCGCGGTCATACGAAAAAAGTCCGCGCCCGTTCACCGACATCCATACAATTCCATTCTTGTCAATACAGATATGAGTGACCTTGTTGTCAATGTTCACTCCGTTGTCACTAAACTTGTCAAGCGGATGGAAAGAATCATCGGCATAGCTGTAAAATGTCGCGCCGGCATCAGTCCCGATCCACACATTCCCCTCATTGTCAGGACACAATGCGGTTATGAAGTCTGTATTAAGTCCAAGTTGTTCACGATAATAAGCGACGAATCCGGAGCCGTCGAAGCGATTCAGTCCATCTTCCGTTGACACCCAGACAAATCCGTTGGAATCCTGGGTAATGGCATTTACGTTGTCGAAAGACAATCCGCAATTCTCCGACGTGAAATGTGTAAAACACCAGTCAACGTTTTCTGCAACCGAAGCTGCAGAAAACATCACCAGCATGGATAAAATCACTATGCCCCTTTTCACAAACCGTATGAACTCCGATTCCAGCATTCAAACGCGCACTAAACCGGGACTAAAGTTAATATTATTCAATCGAAAATGATACACTGTTTACTCCAGAATCAGCACAATACAGGTAGAATGGTGCGCCATACCCCTTGCTGTCCGTATATGGCATTGTACGTTTTGTGAACGTCGCATCGGCTGAAGCCTGGATACTTCCATCCGCACACTCCACCTTGACATGAATGAATCCGCTCTTGATGGCATTTTCGAACTTCATGGTCTTTTCGACTACGATACCGCCCCTCTTCATGGCGAAAGAACATTCCATACTGTAATTAGGGTCATTGGAAACAATCTTCTGCTTGTCCACAATCTTCCATTCTTCTCCGTCGAGATACTTGATGTTCCAGAACACAGGCTGCTGACGTCCGTAAATCGGGAACTTGACCGTCAATGATGTACCGGCAGCGAATTGCTTGACAGGAATGACGAACTCGAAGTTATCGCCTGTCCAGACGCCTTTCACACCAGGAGATGAAACCTTACCGCTATTGACTGTCTCAAGTTTCTGCTGATACTTGTCACTCGGGTCAGAAACCTTGTTCCACTGGCAATATGCCTGAGGCTGGGACGGACATGACCAATAACCTGTGCTTACCCACTTCGGCTGAGTCTCAGCAGTAAAATTCTTGACACCGTTTTCTACACCAAGAGGGAATACGACCGGGAATGTAACAGGAACGACACCGTCGGAAGACCTCGTCACATTGACATTGACAATATCCCCTGAAGCTACGACCTTGCCGGCATCAGAATCCTGGTTCAGGAATGATGTCGTATATTGTTTTCCATTGATATCGGTAAATGTGATGTCGAAACCGCCTGCAGGATTCTCAAACGGCAAGACGACTACCGGCAGTACGGCACCGGTGGCTTCAATTTTGAGGCCTCCTTCAGGAAAATCCAATGTTATCGACTTCCCCTTTCCTGATGTCAATGTAAATTTGTCGTTCTTGATATCCATCGTGCCCTCACCGCACAATGCCCCCTGGAAGAGTGACTCGTCGGAAGGTTTGAATGACAATGATTTCAATGTTGCAGGGACACCTTCTTCCACGATGTCAGCCGGCACGGAAAGATTCAATACAGAAAATGGAGTCTTCACATCGAATTCCACATCGGGAAGTACGGAAACTGCATTTTTCACAGCCAGCATCGGTAGATATTTGATGATTCCGTCGGAATAATTCTGCTGAGCAGGAAGAGACACCTGCATTGCAGAGACATCCACATTGTTTTTATAAGGCGATACTGCATAAAAAGAGAAACCGTGGTCTGACTCCCGAGCCTGAATCTTGTCTTCCTCGGAAGAAGCGGCCAGTCTCTGTGGACTTGCAGTTCCTGACACTTTGTATGAAGCAACAGGCTTTTCTCCCATATTCACGCCCTGCTGCCCGTCACGTGCACACAAGGCTACGACTCCGAACTCGGTTCCTTCAGGAATCTCCAGATCGGATTTTAAAGTAAAATTGACATCAATCGTCTCATAATCCAGAGACTTGTTGTTGTCAGAATTGCCGTTGCATGCAGTCAATGCCGCGAGCGCGGCACATAACAGAATACTCTTCTTCATATTTCATTATTAGTTTATCAGTGTCATTTCACAACCCGACAGTCATCCGTCAGGCACATCGGCAAAGTAACGGAATTAAGATTAGAGGTTATGAAACAATCTCGTCAATTTATGCAACAAAACGAACCACCGCCCTCAGGACTCATGTAAAAGCATTATATTTGCCTCCGTGTGAATTTAACCGCATAGTAGTAACATGAAACGACTTCTAAGCTTTTTGACCATATTGGTCTGCATAACGGCTGAGGGAAAACAGCCGAAGGTCACCAGCCTTCCATTCGGTGAACTATCCACCGGAGAAAACACCACATTATATACCATAACCAATAAAAGAGGCGCTTCAATGCAGCTTCTCGATTATGGCGCCCGCATTGTCAGCATCATGATGCCTGACAGGAAAGGTCATTACGGCGATGTGGTCGTCGGCTTCGGAGACATTGACAATTTCGAGAAGAAAGACAGATTCATCGGTCCTGTCATCGGAAGGTTCGGGAACAGGATAAACCACGCAGCGTTCACTCTGGACGGTATCCGGTACGAACTGGTAGCCAATGAGGAATTGGGAGGAGAGCCGGTCCAATGCCATGGCGGCACAATGGGTTTCGACAGATTCATCTGGGATGCCACGCCTGTAAAGGAAGAAGGGCGCACAGGAGTCAGGTTCCACAGAGTCAGTCCTGACGGGGAGCAAGGCTTTCCGGGCACCATGGATGTAAATGTAACATATTGGCTGACAGACAACAACACTGTGCGCGTCGAGTATGAAGCCACGACGGACAAACCGACGGTAGTAAATCTGTCCAACCACACTTACTTCAATCTCAAGGGCAATGAAGGCGGCTACGTCATGGACCATCTGCTTCAGGTAGAAGCTGACACTTGCATACAGAACAATGCACAATTCTGCCCCGACATCCTGCGCCACGTGGACGGCAGTCCTTTCGATTTCAGGGAGCCGCACCGGGTGGACTACCGCATCGACATGCCTGACGAGCATCTCAGGACAATGAGAGGAATGTCAGCCTGCTGGGCCGTCAGGAATTGGGACGGCACATTGAGAAAAGCGGCAGACCTCTATGAACGCAAGTCCGGTCGCGGTATGCAGACATGGACTACGGAGCCGGCTTTGCTCACATTTACCGGAAGAAGTTTCGACGGGACATATAAAGGAAAATACGGGCCGATCGAGAAATTCGGTGGAATGCTCATGGAGACCATCCACTTTCCCGACAGCCCGAATCAACCCCGCTTTCCGAGCACGGTCCTGAGACCGGGCCAGAAGTATCATTCCGTCACGGAATTCCGTTTCTATACGAAATGACCTGCAGGTGAAACGTCTCTCCTACTAAAGCACAGCCATGATGGAGCCTACGAGGGCAAGGATGGCATAGAACTCAGGAAGAGCAGCGTAGATAAGAGTATTTGTCATGACGCTGTGGCCCTGGCTTTCACCCACGATACCGTTGGCGCAGACCTGGCCCTGACGGATAGCGGAGAAAAGACATACGAGACCTACTGCAAGACCCACTCCGAAGAGCTTTGGACCCATAACAGTGAAGTCCGGCTTGAAGACAACGAGCCAAAGGAGGAATCCTACGAATCCGTAGAGACCCTGTGTTGCAGGAAGAGCGGAGAGAATCATGTAAGTGGATGACTTCTCAGGATTCTTCTTGAGAGCGCCCTCTGCAGCATTGGCAGCGATGGTGGTTCCGTAGCTGGAACCGATACCGGCAAGGCCGAGCATAAGGCCAAGACCGAGATAACCGAGAATTTCGTTCATAGTTCTTAATTATTGTTTATCATTATTTTGTTTTCGTCAAAGGGTTGTATTTCAGTCCGGTACCCTCATAACCGGAATTCTTGAAGTACTCCACGAACGTAAGACGCAGCGGGTGTACGAATGCTCCCAGGCAGGACATGGCGAGGTTCAGCACGTGGCCGAAAATCAGTATCACGATGCAGAACACCCAGTTCACGCCGGGTACAGGAATATCCAATATCATGGTACCCATGATGTTGAACGCATTGCCGAGCATACCTCCGGCAAGACCGAGCGCATACAGACGGATGTAGCTGAGGACGTCGCCCATAAGGCCGGTAACCATGTTATAGGTATCCCAGAGGCCTGAGCCGATGTTCACCAACGGGTTGCGCCCCGGAGTATTGAACACGAAGATTGCCAATGAACTGACTGCCGCCAAAGCGATGATCACCCACTTGAACGCGGCCTCGGAAAGGATTTCCGTCATACCGAGAGCAATCACGATGATGCCGCCCACAATCAGAGTGGTCCAGCCCCAAGTGGAAACCGTCTTGCTGAATCCGAAGCGTTTGGTGTAGTTTATCGTCTTGATGATCATGGCAAGACAGATGTGCAGCACACCGATAGCCACGGCAAGCACCATCTGTACCGGGAACCCGGCTATCTTGCCGTCCGGGAACCATCCGTCCACGCAGAGCGCCTTAAGCCACTCCGGAGTCCAGGATGCTTCGAGAATGCTCATTCCGAAGAATGTTCCGAGGAACAGTCCCACGAAGAAAGTCATTCCGCCGAGGAAACCGATAAGCCTGTACATCTTGCCCAGACTCGTGCCCTGCATCTTCAGCTTCATGAACAATGCAATGAGCATGAGCACGATACCGTATCCGGCATCACCCATACACATGGCAAAGAACAGCATGAAGAACGGACCGAGCACAGGCGTCGGGTCGAATTCATCATAAACCGGCATGCCGTACATTCCGGTCAGCACCTCAAAATTCTTGGCGAACCAGTTGTTGTGCAGCTTGATAGGAGGATTGTCCTCCTTGGTGGCCGGCTCGTGGATGTAATATATTCCGAGAGCGTCGAACTCATCACACAGTCTCTTGTCATCCTCAGTCGGAGCGAATCCGGTAACTACGGCAAGATGACTGTCCGCCGCCATTTCAGTCGCTGACTCGGCCAGATACAGGTCAAGCTCTCCAAGTTTCTCATTGTAACGCTGTCTGAGCTCTCCGATGCAGCCTTTCAGATTGCCGAGCAGCTTTTTCCGCTCAGAGAGTTTCGTCTCCAGATCCTTGATGGTGAGTTCCATTTCATTGACAGAACCCTCAGGGGCCGCAATAGGCTCGATCGGGAAGCTGTACTCTTCAGAAACAGGAGCCACAGTCACGAAGAACACGGTCGTATCCGTCTCGCTTACCACCTGCAACGGCTGGATTTCAGCCCATGTGGGGTCGAACTTCTTCTTCTGGCAGCTGTAGAAGCGTATTTTCAGTCCCTGAGCCTCCAATCTTCCGATGGCCTCAGTGCTGAACTGCCCCCACGGCTTGCGGGCAGAAAGTTCCTTTTTTGCGGAAGACAGTTCATTCTTGAGTTCCTCCACATCAGCCTGAGCCTTCAGCGCAGCCTCGACAGGGTCGCCGTCGAACCTGAAGCCCTTTTCCGGTTCAGCGTCGCAGCTGTTCAGAACAGCCAGAGCCTTCTTCACGGTATCTGCCTCACTCAGGAGCGCCTCTGACTTCTCGTCCACCGGTTTGACGGAACGGGTTATGTCAATGACTCCGAGGTCCTGGATTTTCGACAAGAATTCCTCAGTCTGCCCGGAAAGCAGAATAAAGGAGTATTTGGTCATCGGACTAATCATTCTGCAGCTCCTCCATAGCTTCTTCCTCTTCGTGACGGCTCTTGACAATCTTGGATGAAGCCTTGCTCAGGTTCTCCTCATCCTCCATATATCTCTTGATTTTTCTGATAGCCTCCTGATACCCGGGAATCTGGACCTTCTCATACAAGTTCACCTTCTGAGTGGTCTTCTTCCTCTGGTAATCCAGAATACGGCTCTTTTCCTGATACACTTCCGATTCGATGCCAAGTCGGGTAAGCTCCTTCAGGATGGAAACCCCGTCGGCATACCAGGCCGGCTTCACGAAGGCATTGAAAGGATGTATCTCATAATGGATATCCTTCAGCTCCGGAGTTTTCACACCGGCGAGCTTCACAGTGACCAGATCGACATCCGTTATGGAAATCAGGTCAGGCTGGAACTCATTCCACAGTGCCGCCAGATAGTCGTATTTCTGCATTGAGGCATTCAGTTCCTCAACAAGTTCTTCCGAGCGTTCCTTGGCCTTGCGGACCTCGAGGCGCAGGGCTGATTCCTTGTTCTGAAGAGTAGGAAGAGCCTTCTGACGCATCTTCAGCTGCTTGCCGAGGTTGTTCAGAGAAGTCTTGTTGTACTGGAATTTAATTGCCATATCAAACTTTCAATTGATGGTCAAAACATTGACCTTTAAACTTTCCAATACTTGTCTGTCAATGCCTGCTTGATACCTGTCTCAGCCTTGGTGAAGTACTTTCCGAAAAGTTCCCAGGCCGTGTCAAGCATCTCAGTGATAGTGATGTTCACATCGATTGACAGAAGTCTTGTAGCATATTCTTTCGCATACGCGAGACAACGGTGGTCGTAGTCGCTCAAGTCGAAACCGTTCTCCAGCTTCGTCTTGGCATTCTGCGCATCCGCATAAAGACGCACGCTCGCATTCATCACCTGACTGTGGTCCTCGCGGGTCTTCTTGCCCTGCACGAGCTGTTTGAGTCGGGACAATGAGCGGAACGGGTCAATGATGACCTTGCCGGAATCCGCATCTGCACGCAGATAGAGCTGACCTTCAGTAATATAACCGGTATTGTCAGGGATAGCGTGGGTGATGTCACCGTCATTCAATGTGGTCACTGCGATAATAGTGATGGAACCGCCTGACGGAAGCTGCACGGCCTTCTCGTAAATCTTCGCGAGGTCGGAATACAGAGAACCCGGCATGGAGTCCTTTGACGGAATCTGGTCCATACGGTTGGACACGATACTGAGCGCATCCGCATACAATGTCATGTCGGTCAGCAGCACCAGCACCTTCTCGTTCTTGTCCACGGCGAAATACTCAGCGGCAGCCAATGTCATGTCCGGAATGAGCAACCGCTCTACAGGAGGTTCCTCAGTCGTATTGATGAAACTGATGATCTTGTCCAGTGCACCGGCAGACTCGAAAGCGTGACGGAAGAACAGGTAGTCGTCATTGGAAAGACCCATGCCTCCAAGAATGATCTTGTCCACATCCGCACGCAGAGCCACATCCGCCATCACTTTGTTGTAAGGCTGATCAGCATCCGCAAAGAAAGGAATCTTCTGGCCGGAAACGATGGTGTTGTTCAAGTCAATGCCGGCAATACCTGTAGGAATCAGCTCTGAAGGCTGACGTCTCTTGTACGGGTTCACTGACGGACCGCCGATTTCACGTTCCTCACCCTCAACCTCAGGACCGCCGTCGATAGGATGTCCGTAAGCATTGAAGAAACGGCCTGAAAGCTGCTCGCTCACCCTCAGCACAGGAGGTTCGCCGAGGAATGACACCTCTGCGTCCGTAGGGATGCCCTCTGTACCGGAGAACACCTGAAGGGTAACAGAATCACCCTTGGTCTTCACCACCTGGGCCAGACGGCCATCCACTGTTGCAAGCTCGTCATTGGCCACGCCTGTCGCCTTGAGGGACACGGTCGCCTTGGTAATAGCATCGAGCTGCGTATATGTTCTCTGGAATGCTTTATTTGCCATTTTCTTCCAATAGTTTAGAGAGTTCAGAATTATATTTCTCGAATGCCTCGCTATGGAACTGAGAGTAGTTCATCTGACGCTGGAGGAACACGAAGTCCAGAAGCTCGGACTTCCAGAAAGTCTCGTGATAGTTCATCGGCACGCCGTCGTCACCGAGGATATTGATCTGCTCGGCAGCATCACGTCCCTGACGGACAATGTTCTTGGCGCGGTGCACCCTCTCAGTCCAGCCTTTTTCGATCTTCTCGTCGAGGAACTCCTGGATCTCAGGATATTCCAGGTACTTGGAATAAGAGTCGATCGGGTTCACTGCCGGATATCTCTTCTGGTCAGCACGGTTCTGCTCCAATGCATAGAAACAGCGCGCAGCCTTCTTGGTGGACTCGGTCACAGGCTCCTTGAGGTTACCGCCGGCCGGGGAAACCGTTCCGATGAAGGTGACGGCTCCAGTCTTGCCGTTGTTGAGCACGACCATACCTGCACGGGCGTAGAAGTTGGAAATGATGGATGACAGATCGACCGGGAAAGCATCGGCGCCCGGAAGTTCCTCCATACGGTTACTCATTTCCCTCAACGCCTGAGCCCAACGTGATGTGGAGTCTGCCAGAAGCAGACATTTCAGACCCATGGCGCGATAATACTCGCAGATCGTCATTGCCGTATATACAGATGCCTCACGGGCAGCCACAGGCATGTTGGACGTGTTGCAGATGATGGTAGTCCTCTCCATCAGCTTTCTTCCGGTATGAGGATCGACCAGTTCAGGGAACTCGGTGAAGATCTCCACGACCTCATTCGCACGCTCGCCGCACGCAGCCATCACGATGACATCCGCGTCACCCTGCTTGGCTATCGCATGCTGGAGCACAGTCTTGCCGCAGCCGAAAGGTCCCGGGATGAAGCCCGTACCGCCTTCGGCGATCGGATTGAGCGTGTCAATGACCCTGACACCTGTTTCCATAATCCTGTTCGGCCTCGGTTTTTCCTTATAGGATTTCACAGCCACCTTCACAGGCCATTTCTGCACCATCGTCACAGGCACATCATTGCCCTGCGCGTCAGTCAGCACAGCCACAGTGTGGTCAATATTGTATTGTCCGGCAGCGGCGACGCTCTTCACGGTGTATGTTCCCTTGAATGAGAACGGCACCATTATCTTGTGAGGCAGCCAGCCTTCCTTGACTTCACCCAGCCAGTCTGCAGCCGAAACCGTGTCGCCCGGCTTTGCAATAGGCTCGAAGTCCCAGAGTTTTTCGTGGTCGAGCGGAGATGTGTATTCACCCCTTTTCAGGAACACGCTCTCCATCGTCGCCAAATTGTTCTGAAGACCGTCATAGATACTTGAAAGAAGACCAGGTCCCAATGTAATCTCAAGCATTCTGCCTTCAAACTCGACAGAATCACCGTTTTTCAGACCACGGGTACTTTCAAACACCTGGACAGAAGCATTACGGCCTTTCACCTTGATAACCTCGGCAAGAAGCTTTGTTTCGCCCAAAGTTATATAGCAGAGCTCATTTTCCGCCACCGGTCCGTCCACTGTGACCGTGACAAGATTCGAGACAATGCCCGTTACCTTTCCTGTTGTTTTCATTTATAATTGTTTAATTTTTATTCTGTTATGCTGTTACGCGTCTTATGCGCCCACAGCCTTGTCTGCTGCTTCCCGGATTCCGGTATAGGAGCCGCGGACACCCTCCACAAGACGTGCGAACATCTGTTTTCCTGTTTCAGGATCCAGTTTCAGCCATCTTGCTACAATGTTCAGGCGGGCAATGAACCCGAGTATGACATTTATGTCGAAATAATCGAAAGTGGTGATGGACTCTATCTTGGACCACATCAGGTCATCCATTCCGCGTTCACGGGAAAGGATATCCTCCTGGTTCAGGACAGCGTCCAGTTTCTGGGCCTCTTCGAACTCGCCTTCCGCTTCCATGAAAATATCTGTGTCGGCGGGACGCTCCAATGCACGGTTCAGATATCTGACCTTGGCATTGCGGACATTCAGGTCGAATTTGAAATAATCCCTTATGAAACTGTTCTTCGCTTTCAATGCTTTCTGATAGAATTCCAAGTCGAGGTTGGCCCCGTCAAAGCCGGCTATCAGAACATCAATCAGAGCATTGTCCTCTTTCGAGCACAACTCCCTGATTTCCTGCACTATAGCCTCGACTCCCGCAGCATCGGCACCCTTCCAGTCAGGTGCAATGTCCGGCAGACCGGCAATGATATATTCGTAATTGTTCATTGAAAGGGACATTAGAAACTATTCTCCGAAAAGCAGTTTTCGTGTAGCTGGACGAAGATATTCGCTGATAAGTTCCTTGAATGTCTCGTCTGTCAGACTGATGAAATAGCCTCCGTCCTTAGGGCCGATGGTGAAACCGCCTGCGATCTTCTTGGTGAATGTCGCATTCACGCCACCTTTGAGAATCGATGTCAATTCTCCTTTGACGAACGGCTCAAGTGATGCCTTGAGTGATTCAGGAAGAACAAGTTCCAGATCCGCAGCATTCTCAGAATCGAACTTCTGGGCCACTGCCTTGATGATTTCCTTCACGAAAGCTTCCTCTGAGAGAGACTTTTCCACTGCTGCAGCATTCATCTTGAACACTACCAGGTCTTCGATGTCCTTCTTGGTAGCCTGAATGCTCTGTGACGCAGCCATCTTCAGGTCTCCGGTCACCTTGACCTTGAAATCAGCTGCTTCCTTTTCAGCTTTGGCTCTGATTTCATCAGCCTCTTTCTGTGCTGCAGCGATAATGTCGACAGCCTCTTTACGGGCATTGGCTAAAATCTCTTCGCCTTCTTTCTTACCCTTGGACAAGCCCTCGTTATAAAGCTTGTCCGTCAATTCCTGTAATTTGTTCTCCATATAGGATATATGATTTAATCGTTTTTATTCAAATATCTGACAAAAGTACTAATTTTGGCTCTATCCTCAAAGTTCGGGTTCCTTTTTGCGTAAAAAGGAACATCTATTCAGCAAAAGCGGAAAATCACTTTGCTGAAACTTCATTGAGCCAAATCTCGAGAGACTGGAAAAAGACCGGTCTCCAGGCGCCCAACTTGTCCTTTCCGAACTCAGGGGTAGTAAATCCCCAGCCGTGTCCGCCATAAGGATAGACATAAATCAGGGCAGGCACATTGTGTGCCACAAGCGCGTCATAGTACAGGAAGCTGTTTTCAGGAGGGACGATATTGTCACCCGTGCTGAGCGCGAGGAATGTAGGAGGCGTGTCTGCAGAGACATTGTTCTGAAGAGAATAATGATACATCAGTTCCTCGTACTTCGCCTTCTTCACCAAGTAATCCTTGACAGGAAGGTTCTCGTCCAGCCATTTGGATTCCTTGCCTATGAGATTGTCGTGAGTGCCCTTGTGGGTCAGGGACAGGTCCATGGTGATTACAGGGTAAATGAGCACAGAGAAGTCAGGCCTTGTCACAGTGTCCACGAAAAGCGTGGAAGCGGAAGCGGCAAGATGTCCGCCGGCTGAGAAGCCCATCACGCCTATCTGGTTCACGCCCCACTCCTGCGCATGTGCACGGCAATATCTGAAAGCGTTCTGCACATCGTTCAGAGGTACGTTCCAGTGTCCGTTAGGAAGACGGTATTTCACCACGCAGACAGAAATTCCGCGCTTTACAAGCCAGTCTGCCACATAAGCGCCCTCATTGAATGTAGAAAGATTCTTGTAACCGCCGCCCGGGCAGACCACAATCATCTGGCCATTAGGCTTTTTCGGCAGATAGATATCTATCCTCGCATTGTCTCCGACCTTGGACATTGTCCCGGATGCTTTCATTTCCTCCGGCTCCGCGATCTTGTTCGACTCGCCCGGTCCGAGAGTGATGGTCTTTCCGTTCTCTTCAATGCCCTTGTTGACTTTCTGCCCTTCAGGATAGAGTGCCAATGTCATGTTAGGACGAAGTTTTGTCGCCGGCTCGAACGGCTCAGCAGCATTGGCTACAACAGGTGAAACTGCTACGGCCAATGTCATAAGGATGGAATTAAAAGTTTTCATAATTATTATATGGTTTTCAATTTTTCTGACAATGTTTCTTTCAGCAGCACGCATATCTGCTTGCCGGAAAACTCCGGAAGCGGGTTGAAATGCACGTCGAAAGCAAATCCCGGAAGACGCACGGGCATCTGGAGCAGTGTCCCGTCAGCCAATTCGTTTTTCACGGCCTGTGCAGGTACGATTCCCACTACGGAAACAGAGTCCCTGACTATGGACTTGACAGCCTCCACGGAATCCGAGAAGATTATGGTACGCGCTTCCAGATCCGGGGTAAGAAACGGCCTGTAGCCGCTCCATACTGCGAATTTATTGGAAACAGGAATACCGGCTATAGTAGAAAAAGGCTTGGCGGTCTGTTCGTCATCTTCCTCAGATACCGCCGCCGAATTTACTGAACGGTTATGTTTAGAGGCCACCACAAAGGCATCCATGACGCCCACCAGATGGCTTTCGCCTTCGAAATCAATGGTTTCCGGACTCGGTGAAACAGAGATTTCCACATCAGCGTCCTGAGGTGTCCCGAAATGCGTGCCCGGAACATCACCTTCCTCGTCGGTGGTCTTGTCGTGGACTGAAATCGAGGTCAGTTCGATGGAAAGTTCAGGCATTGCGCCGGAAAGCATTGACAATGTCTCAGGCAGCAGATAGGACGCGAGCACCGGATCGGCCGCTATCTTTATGGGTCTCCCGGCATTGATCCGTCCCTGCTCTCCGAACATTCCGGCGGCAGCCGAGTACCAGTACTGGATTTTTTCAGCATATTCCAGAAAGACGACGCCCTGGCTTGTCAGTGTCGCCTCTCCCCTGTTTCTGCTGATCAATGTGGCGCCCGTTTCTTTTTCCAATGCGCTTATATTCTGGCTCACGGCAGGCTGGGATATGCCGAGATGCTTGGAAGCTTTCGTAAAACTTCCTGTCTTTGCGACAGTTATGAAGACCTTGAGTCTGAAATCCTCAAACATTATGTTCCAGTAATTACGTAATCATACAAAGGTAATCAATTTTGGCAGAAGAATTGTAATATATTATCTTTGTAAGATGAACAATTTTAAAAACTCATTATAGATGAAAAAGTTTGTACTAATCATTGCGGCATTGTTTTCAGTGACGGCATTCTCATTGTCGGCACAGAACCAGCAGCTGCCGAATGACCCTTCCGTAAAAAAGGGAAAGTTGGAGAACGGTCTGACCTATTATATAATGCATAACAGTCAGCCGGCCAACAGGGCGGAGTTCTACCTCGCCACCAACGTCGGAGCCATCCAGGAAACACCTGACCAGGACGGACTCGCCCACTTCCTCGAGCATATGTGCTTCAACGGCACCAAGAATTTCCCGGGCAAGGGAATCCTGGACTACCTGCAGAGCATCGGCGCCTCTTTCGGTGGCAATGTCAATGCAGCCACAGGTGTGGAGCAGACCACCTATATGCTCAACAACATTCCGCTCGTGAGACCTACCGTAGTGGATTCCTGCATTCTCATCATGCACGACTACTCACACTTCGTGACCTGCGATCCTAAAGAAATCGATGCGGAAAGAGGTGTCATCATCGAGGAAAGAAGAACCAGAAGGAACGCTTCCTGGAGAATGTATGAAAAATCCAAGCCGTATCTTTATGGAGATTCCAAATATGCGGGCTGCTCGCTTATCGGAAGCCAGGAGAATCTGGAGACCTTCAAGCCTGAGAGCCTCACAAACTTCTACCATACATGGTACCGTCCTGACCTCCAGGCACTCATCGTTGTCGGCGACATTGACGTGAACTATGTGGAGGCCGCCATCAAGCGCATCTTCTCAGACATTCCGGCACCGGTAAATCCGAAGGCAAAGGACGTCATCAGGATTCCGGACAATGAGGCTCCGGCCATCGGCGTCATCACCGACCCTGAGGCAGTAAGCACCTCTGTAGAGGTTTACTGGAAGAGCGAAGCCATGCCAGAGGAGTTCAACAGCACCATGCAGGGTGAATTGACAGACCTCCTCAAGAGCCTGATTTCCAGCATAATGAACGAAAGGCTCAGCGACATTGCAGCGAAAGCTGACGCTCCTTTCTCAAGTGCAGGATTCGGCATCGGCAACATGTGCGAGACGATGGAAGTCACTATGGGACAGGCTGCCTGCCACGAAGGTGAAGCGCTTGTCGCATTCAAGGCATTGCTGACGGAAATCGAGAAGATGAAGAGATTCGGATTCAGCAGCGACGAAATCGCAAGAGCGAAATCTGAACTTCTTTCCGCTTACGAAAGTGCAGCCAAGAGTGCTGACAGCAGAAAGAACGAGGAACTTGTACAGCCGTTGATCAACAATTTCTTCGACAACTATGCCTACATGCACCCTCAGACAGAATACGAAATCGTAGAGCAGCTCCTTCCTATGCTCCAGGACCAGATGATCAACCAGGTCGTAGCCCAGTTCATTCCTGAGAACAATCTGGTCGTCCTCTACAAAGGCCCTGAGAAAGAAGGACTTGTGACTCCGACTGTAGAGGATTTCAGCAAGGCCATTGCCGAGGTTGAATCTTCAGACATAAAGGCCAATGCCGTAGAGGCGATCGACTCCGACTTCCTCGACGAGAGCAAGCTCAAGGGAAGCGCAGTGAAATCCATCTCAAGGTCAGAGCTCCACGGCAGTACCGTATTGACACTCAAGAACGGTCTCAAGGTCATTCTCCGTCCTTCACAGGATGAGAAGAACAGCATCATCTTCAACCTTTACAAGAAAGGTGGACTGTCAATGATTCCTACCGAGGACCTGAGCAGTTTCGACGACAACGTCTGGGGTCTTTTCCTGAACTGCAGCGGTATTTCCAAATTCCCTGAGACCACTGTAACCAAGATGCTTGCAGGCAAGAACGTTTCCGTAGCTCCTTATATCAATTCTCTGCGCCACGGTGTTTCCGGAAGCAGCACTACCAAGGATCTGGAGACGGCCCTACAGCTCACCTACCTGTACTTCGCAGACCCTCGTTTCGACCAGGCCGAGTTCGACCAGGCCATCAAGAAGCTTCAGAGCATCGTTCCCAACTATGTGAAACAGCCGAGCTACAAGTTCAGCAAGGAGCTCCAGAGCACTCTCTACGGCGAGAATCCTCGTAAGACTCTCATCACCGAGAAGACATTGGAAGAAGCCAGCCTCGCTACTATCGAGAAGGATTACAGGATGCTGTTCCATGATGCTGCCGGCGCTACCGCCATCTTCTGCGGTGACTTCGACATTGACACGGTTCTTCCTCTGATCCAGAAATATCTCGGTTCCATCAACAAGGGCAAGCGTCCTTTCGAATGCAAATATGAGAAGCCTGCGATTCTTTCCGGCAAGGCCACAAATGACTTCAAGACAGATATGCAGACACCGAAAGTGACTGTTATCGAGGTATTTGACGCGATTCTTCCGGAATACAAGGTGCTCGATGACGTGGCTCTTTCTGCTGCCACTTACATTCTCGACATGAGATACACCAAGTCTCTCCGTGAGGACGAGGGCGGCACATACGGCGCATCCGCTCATGGTTCAATGACCAATGAGCCTAAGGCCGAGGCTCTTCTCCAGGTATATTTCGACACCAAGCCGGCTGCTGCGGACAAGCTCATAAGCCTCAGCCTCGAGGGACTCAACAACCTCGCTGAGGAAGGTCCTACCGCAGAGGAGTTCGACATGACGGTGAAGAACCTGAAGAAGAACATCCCTGAGTCCAAGCTCAACAACAGATACTGGCTCAGAGCCCTGAAGGAGTACGACCTGTTCGGATATGACTACGACAAGGAGTACGAGGAGGCTGTAAACAACCTCAAACCTTCTGACATTCAGAACATTCTGAAGACAATCCTCGCTTCCGGCACTGCCAAGACAGTGATTATGCGTCCTGACAAGGCTGCTGAAGCAGAATAGTGATACGGGGCGGCGCTCTGCCGCCCATATATTGAAACCGCCGCGAAGTCAGTTGTCTGCTTCGCGGCGGTTTTTATGTTGTACTGCCGATTACCGGAACGGTGTCCTTGTCCGAGCCGCTACTTCAGCTCACCTGCAAGACGCAGAAGATATTGGCCATAGTCATTCTTCGCCATCGGTGCTGCGACCTCGACGAGTTTCTCTCTGGTTATCCAGCCGTTATTATATGCGATGTCCTCGAGGCAGGCGATCTTCAGGCCCTGGCGTTTTTCTATCACCTCCACGAATGTGGACGCCTCCGAAAGAGACTCGTGGGTGCCGGTATCAAGCCAGGCGAAACCGCGCTGGAGAGTCTTGACATGGAGCTTTCCCCTGGACAGGAACTCCTGATTCACAGATGTTATCTCCAGCTCTCCCCTTGCTGAAGGGCGCACGTTCTTGGCCACTTCCACCACTTCATTCGGATAGAAATACAGGCCTACCACCGCATAATTGCTCTTGGGATTCTCCGGTTTTTCCTCGATGCTCAGGCACTTTCCTTCCGCGTCGAATTCAGCTACGCCGTAACGCTTGGGATCACTCACCTGATAGCCGAAAACGCAGGCCTCGGAGTGATTTTCGACCAATGAGACGGTATCCCTGAGCATTCCTGTAAAGCCGGAACCGTAGAAGATATTGTCTCCCAGCACCATGCACACATCGTCTTTTCCGATGAATTCCTCACCTATTATAAATGCCTGTGCCAGGCCGTCCGGCGAAGGCTGCTCGGCATATTCGAAATGGACTCCGAACTGACTGCCGTCCTCTAAGAGGCGACGGAAGCCCGGCAGATCCTGGGGCGTGGATATGATGAGTATTTCCCTGATTCCGGCAAGCATGAGCACGGAAATAGGGTAATAAATCATAGGCTTGTCATATATCGGGATGAGCTGCTTGCTTATTCCCTTGGTTATAGGATACAGACGAGTACCGCTGCCACCTGCCAAAACAATCCCTTTCATCGAAAAATCATTTAAATTGTTACATATTGTTACAGATTCAGCGAATATAATTATTATATTTGTTTCTGACGCAATAAGAATTGAGAAAATGGATGTGATAAAGACGGAACTCGAGGGCGTTTATGTCATTGAGCCGAAAATTTTCAGGGACGGGCGCGGATATTTCTTCGAAAGTTTCTCGCAGAGAGAGTTCGACGAGAAAATCGGCCACGTGGAATTTGTACAGGACAATGAGTCATTGTCTTCTTATGGTGTAATGAGGGGGCTACATTTCCAGAGACCGCCATATGCACAGAGCAAACTGGTACGCTGCGTGAAAGGTACTGTTCTGGATGTGGCCGTGGACATCAGGGAGGGTTCACCTACCTACGGAAAGCACGTCGCCGTGGAACTTTCCGAGGAAAACCACAGGCAGCTCTTCATCCCGCACGGATTTGCACACGGATTCGCAGTGCTGAGCGAAAAGGCATTGTTCCAGTACAAATGCGACAATTTCTACCATCCTGAAGCGGACGGCGGCATAAGCATCCTGGACAGCAGCCTCGGAATCGACTGGAAAGTCCCGCAGGAGGTGGCCATATTGAGCGAAAAGGACACCAGGCATCCTCTCCTGAAAGACTTTGTCACACCGTTCAGAAAAGGAACAGAATTTTAAGAGATATGAAGCATTACAGCAGAGCGATTGTCATCACAGGCGGAGCAGGTTTCATCGGAAGCCACGTCGTCAGACTGTTTGTGAACAAATATCCTGATTATCACATCATCAACATTGATAAGCTCACCTATGCCGGAAACCTGGCGAATCTCGACGACATCAAGGACAGGCTGAACTACACGTTCCTCAAGGCGGACATCTGCGACTTCGAGACGATTCTCCATACGCTCAGGCGCTACGATGTGGACGGCATCATCCATCTCGCCGCGGAATCGCACGTGGACCGCTCCATCAAGGACCCGTTCACTTTCGCTCAGACCAATGTAATGGGCACATTGTCAATGCTTCAGGCCGCCAAAATCTTCTGGGAGAGCCAGAAGGAACCGTGGAAGATGAGCCGTGTCAATGCAGATGGAGACGAAGTGTGCACAGATTGCCGGTTCTACCATATTTCTACGGACGAGGTTTACGGCGCACTGGAACTCACTGACCCTCAGGGCATTGAAACTCCATTTTCCACCAAGGCGTCGTCCGCGCACCACCATGCTTATGGACAGGAGTTCTTCACGGAGGAGACCAAATATCAGCCACACTCGCCATATTCTGCGTCCAAGGCATCGTCAGACCATTTCGTGAGGGCGTTCCACGACACCTACGGTATGCCGACGATTGTTACGAACTGCTCGAACAACTATGGTCCGTACCAATTCCCCGAGAAGCTTATTCCTCTGTTCATCAACAATATACGCCACCGCAAGCCGCTCCCTGTCTATGGCACCGGAGAAAATGTGCGTGACTGGCTGTATGTGGAAGACCACGCGAGGGCCATTGACCTTATCTTCCATAAGGGAAAGGTCGCCGATACCTATAATATAGGAGGGTTCAACGAGTGGAAGAACATTGACATCATCAAGGTCCTGATCGCGACTACCGACAGGCTGCTCGGCCGCGAGGAAGGTGCTGACAATGACTTGATTACCTTCGTGACCGACAGAAAGGGCCACGATATGCGCTATGCCATTGACTCGAGAAAGCTCCAGAGGGAACTCGGATGGGAGCCTTCACTTCAGTTCGAGGAGGGCATAGAAAAGACCGTCAAGTGGTATCTTGAACATCAGGACTGGCTGGACAATGTCACCAGCGGCGACTACCAGAAGTACTACGAAAAGATGTACGGGGTCTAGGCCAATGTGGATCTGTACCAGTCGAACAGTCTGCGTACTCCTTCGTCGATTTCCACTTTGTGATGCCAGCCGAGGCTATGGAGTTTGGAGACGTCAATGAGTTTGCGCGGGGTGCCGTCCGGCTTGGATTCGTCGAACACTATTTCACCTTCAAAGCCTACCGCATCCGCCACGAGTGAAGATAACTCGCGGATAGTCAGTTCTTTACCTGTACCGACATTGATATGGCAATTCCTGATCTCGCCGAGAGACGGAATCGCTCCGCCGCGTCCTTCGCTGTTGTTGCGGTTCACTGCCCCGTCGGTTTTCGCACCGTAGAAGACTGAACTGTATTTGTCAATGCCGATGATGTCGCTGAAATCCACATTGAGCAGGACATATACGCTGGCGTCAGCCATGTCTTCGCTCCAGAGGAACTCGCGAAGCGGCTTTCCCGTGCCCCAGAGCACTACTTTATTGTCGCTGATTCCGTAGAATGCCAATGCTTCCATTATCCTTTCGCGCGGGTTGGAGCCGTCCACATTGTCCTCGCCGATGATGGCGCGGAGCTTATTGTCCGGATTTATCGGGCGGCGGTCCATATCCGTTTCTATGGCATGCCAATCGCGGGCGTGCAGCAGTTTTGCGAGGTAGATTTTCCTCATCATCGCCGGCATCACGTGGCTGTTCTCCAGATGGAAATTGTCATTCGGCCCGTAAAGGTTGGTCGGCATGACGGCGATGTAATTAGTTCCGTACTGGAGGTTGTAGCTCTCGCACATCTTCAGGCCTGCGATTTTCGCTATCGCATACTCCTCATTGGTATATTCAAGCGGTGAGGTCAGAAGGGCGTCCTCCTTCATCGGCTGAGGCGCATTTTTCGGATAGATGCAGGTGGAACCGAGGAAGAGCAGCTTCTTCACTCCGCAGCGGTAGGCATTGCTTATGACATTGCACTGCATCTTCATATTCTGCATTATGAAATCCGCCCGGTACAATGAATTGGCCATGATTCCGCCCACGAATGCTGCCGCCAACACCACCGCATCCGGTTTTTCTTCATCGAAGAAGCGTTCCACGGCACACTGGTCGGTCAGATCCAGTTCGCTGTGGGTCCGGCCAACAAGGTTCGTATAACCGCGGCTCAGGAGATTGTTCCAGATCGCAGAGCCCACGAGGCCTCTGTGCCCCGCGACATATATTTTACTGTTCCTGTCGAGCATTTCCAGTTATTATTTTACGTGCTTCTTTCACGAGGGTTTTCCGCCCCTCTACTTTACGATACCTTTTTCAAGGTATTCCACGAGGTTCGTGCGGACTTTTTCACTGGCATTGTCCCCGGCGACCTTGGCCATGTCGGCATCGACCATTATCTTCACGAGTTCTTCAAATGATGTCTTGGCAGGGTTCCAGCCGAGTTCCGCCTTCGCTTTCGTAGGGTCTCCCCAGAGATTCACGACGTCGGTAGGACGGTAGAAATCCGGTGACACCTCGACGATGACTTTCCCCGTTTTCTTGTCAATGCCTTTTTCGTCCGCGCCTTCGCCGACAAATTCGAGGTCAATGCCCACGTGCTTGAATGCCAGGTAGCAGAACTCCCTTACGCTGTGCTGCACGCCTGTCGCTATCACGAAATCCTCAGGCTTCTCGTGCTGGAGGATGAGCCACATACATTCCACATAGTCCTTGGCATAGCCCCAGTCTCTCAGTGAGGACAGGTTGCCGAGATAGAGTTTCTCCTGTTTGCCCTGGGCAATGCGTGCCGCGGCAAGTGTAATCTTGCGGGTAACGAAGGTCTCGCCACGTCTTTCGGACTCATGATTGAACAGGATTCCAGAGCAGCAGAACATGCCATACGCCTCACGATATTCCTTCACTATCCAGAAGCCGTAGAGTTTGGCGACTGCATAAGGGGAATAAGGATGGAACGGAGTGTTCTCATTCTGAGGTACTTCCTCTACTTTTCCGTACAACTCGGATGTGGAGGCCTGATACATACGGCAGGTCTTCTCCAATCCGCATTGACGGATGGCTTCCAGCACGCGGAGGACTCCGGTGGCATCTACATTGGCCGTATATTCCGGCGAGTCGAAACTTACCTGGACGTGGCTCTGGGCCGCGAGATTGTATATTTCATCGGGACGCACACGGCCTACCACCTGAACCAGGCTCATCGAGTCGGTCATGTCGGCATAATGCAGATGAAAATGCGGGCGTCCTTCCAGGTGGGCGATCCTTTCGCGGAAATCCACTGACGAGCGACGTATCACGCCATGCACATCGTAGCCTTTTTCGAGGAGAAGTTCCGCAAGATAAGAGCCGTCCTGTCCTGCTATTCCCGTTATCAATGCTGTTTTCATAGTTTTCCTGTCATTGTTCAAAACTCAAATGTAATAATTATTCGCCATTATTCGCCGGAAAATGCCGGAAAATAAAATAAACTTGCGAAAGGTATTGATATAAAACAAAAAATGACTAAATTTGCAGTCCTTTTGCGCATTGTGCACTCAAGGAAGTATTAATTAACAAACAAAATTAAAAGTATGAAACAGTACGAGACCGTTTTCATTGCAACTCCCGTTTTATCTGAGGCTCAGATGAAGGAAGCGGTTGCCAAGTACGTCGACTACATCACCAAACATGGTGGCGAAGTTGTGTACGAAGAAGATTGGGGTCTGAAGCAGCTTGCTTACCCTATCCAGCACAAGACATCAGGATTCTATCACCTGATCGAATTCAAAGCTAACCCTGAGTTCATCGGAAAGCTTGAAACCCAGTATCACCGTGACGAGAGAATCATCAGATTCCTCACAGTCGCTCTCGACAGAGACGCAGTCGCTTATGCTGAGAAGAGAAGAGCCAACAAGCAGGCTAAGGCTGCTGCAAAGTCAGCTGAGGTTGCAGAATAATTTACGGAGGAAAGAATTATGGCACAGACAAACAATGCACAGCAGAATAACGAAATCCGTTATCTGAACCCTCCAACTGTAGAGGTTAGAAAGAAAAAATACTGCCGTTTCAAGAGAGCAGGTATCAAATATGTAGATTACAAGGATCCTGAGTTCCTTAAGAAATTCCTGAACGAGCAGGGAAAAATCCTTCCTCGCCGTATCACCGGAACTTCTCTCAAATTCCAGAGAAAAGTCGCTCAGGCTGTCAAGAGAGCACGCTCACTTGCGCTTCTCCCATACGTAACAGACCTTCTTAAATAATCAGGAGACAGTAATATGGAAATTATTTTGAAGAAAGAAGTGGCCAACCTCGGTCACGCAGACGAAATCGTTAAGGTAAAATCCGGATACGCTCTTAATTATCTTATCCCTCAGGGCTACGCTATTCTCGCTACTGAGTCTGCAAAGAAGCAGCACGCTGAGACAGTTCGCCAGAGAGCTCACAAAGAGGCCAAACTTATCGCAGACGCTGAGGCTCTTGCAGCCAAGGTTGCAGCAGTTGCTGTCAAATGTAAAGGGCACTTTCTCATTTGAAGTTGTAGCTGAATAATCATTCAGTTCGCGATAGATTTTAAAGACCGACCAGTTATGGCCGGTCTTTTTTATGTGCCTGGCATTTCCTCGGGGATTACTTGGATTCGATTTTGGAGTTCCTACCCGCCGGCAGCGGCAAGTGCCCGCTCTGCTCAGGGTGCTTCGCAATTCGCCGCGGGCCATGCCGTTGCTCGGCTGCCAGCGTCACGACACGGAACGGACACAGTGTGTGCAACCTGTAAATCGCTGAGCACCAGAGAGTTAGGCATTTTCAGAGTTGACATTTTCACAACTCTGAAAACGGCCAAAGCAGTGATATTCAGCAACTTATGCATTGCGCCAAATGTATCTCGGCCACGCAGATCGTTCAGACATAAGAGACTCAATTCTTACGACTGTACTTTGTACGCCGGCAGCGGCAAGAGCCCGCTCAGCTCAGGGTGCTTCGCAATTCGCCGCGGGCCATGCCGCTGCCCGGCTTGCCAGCGCCACAACACGGCCACAGCAAGCGCAACCTGTAAACCACTGAGTAACAGAGGTTTAGGTGTTTTCAGAGTTGGTATTTTCACAACTCTGAAAACAGCTAAAGCGGTAATAATCAGCGATTTACGTGCTGCGCCCCATGTGTCGTCCTGAAAAAAGTTTACCAAAACAAAGTAAACTTTTATGGAAGCGAAATGAAATCGGGAAATGTGGCATGATCCGAGAGAAAAACCGAACAACCTGAAATTGGCGCAACAGACGAAAGCATTGATTCACAACCAGTTAGTAGATAAAGCGGAAGCCAGGTTACCCACTTTTTCACATAACCTGCATTTGGTCGTTCATTATATCTCCTTGACACTCAAGAATATACACCAAATCACGACATGCAGGTTGTTCGAAAAAAAGCATCTCTGCCTGACATTTCCATGGGCAAAAGTACGGAACCGCTAAAAACGCGTCGATACGTAACCGCGGAGACGCTTACCACAGATTGGTCAATAAGTACCGCGAAGACGCTTACCGCAGATCGTTCACCACTGGATTTCGGAGACGTAGGTCACGCCGAAATTATCCGTGACGTGAACTTCACCTGAACGGACATTGTCGGACGGCATCACCTCGAACATGTTGTGGCTCTTGAGCGGTGCGCAATACTTCCGTGTCGTAGGATTCTTGACCTCGGCGAAGATATCCACATAATCAGGATCCTCCATTTCGGTCCGGCTCATGTCGGCCACCTTCTTGCCGTTCTCCCACCACTCGACATTGCTCCAGCCATCACCGTAATTCCAGATGTTCGCAACGATCCTCGCTCCGTCGGTACGGCGTGGCGGATAGACTTTCATCTGCCAATTGCCATTCCTGCCGACAGATTTATAGTACCAGCGGGAAGAATCGCCATCGACCTCCATTACCATATATCCTTGAGGCGTACCGTCATTGTTCAGGTACTTGTTCAATCTGAGCGCCCCGGTAGAACGTGACACCGTGATACATGATATATTGTCCAGGCCCAACTCCTTTCCGGCATAGTCATAATAGTAATTTTCGTGATTGTGACCAGCCCATGAATAAACCTTGGAATAACGAGATATAAGTTCCTTATAACTTGCATAATTCAGGTTGTGTGAAGAATGGCTCGAACGTTTCTTGAACATCTGCGAATGTGCACATACCACAAGAGGCGTATCATGAGGCACGAAAGCCAAGTCGCCTTCCAGCCATTTCAATGCTTGTTCTTCCAAGCCGGAGCGGTAGGTATCCTTGGCGGAAGCCCTGCTGTAAACTATGTCATTGAGAACCACGTAATGGATCTTCCCGATATTGAACGAATAATTCTGAGGGCCCACATACGTTTCGAAATAAACGGCACCCAGTTCAGAGTCATACATTGTAGTCTGGTCATAGTCATGGTTGCCCATCACATTGAATGTCGGACATTTCAGTCCTGCAGTGATATCCATATAATCGTCATAAGCAGTCATGAAATTATAAACCAGGTCACCAAGTTCTATAGAATAACATTCGTCACCGCACTGCTGCCTGAACGCTTCTGCATCAGGAATTACGGAATTCTTGTAGGCCTCCGCCGAATTGTCGACGCCGAACGGCCTCATCTGAGGGTCGGCAATCATAAGCATCGTATATTTGTCCGAATGTGACTTGCGAGGCATCAGCACGAAGTCCGCCATGACGGCCTTCTGATATCTTGCCACGCGCTTGTATCCGCAAGGCTTTCCGTCCACGGCATTGATTTCATATTCAGCAGGGAACGAGATTTGGACGAATCTGACCGCAGACAAGTCGCTCTTCATGGAATAATAACCATATCCGTCTGTCTGGACACTTTGGAACCCGTCGCTTACCACCACACCGGCGACAGCCTTTCCTGTCACATCCGTAACACGTCCGAACACATTGCTGCCGTCGGACATCGGTTCAGCCGCCTCCGCCCAATCGTCCGGGTATTGTCCTCCTGTCTGGACCTTGACACATGCACCGGAAATATTTCCGCACCTGCCGCCGTCAGATGTCACCTTTCCATAATTGGTGCAATCCTTAAGCATCACGACAGCCAGATCGGAGCCTGATATCCATCCCGTAATGCCTCCCGTATGGATTGCATTGTCGCTGTTTTCATATTTGTTCGAACCGGAGCCGCCGGCGACATTGCCGTAATTCAGGCAATTACGGACATACGCACCATCTTTGGCATCTCGCTTGACAGTAACTGAGCCGGCGATACCTCCACAGGCAGAACGTCTGTCAGGACTGAATCCCCCAAAAGTAATATCTCCACGATTCACGCAACCCCTTACATGAACCGGTCTGTTTATGGAACCTGCAATGCCGCCTACGCAGCCGGGAGAATCATTCGTAATGCGGACAATTCCATAATTCACGCAATCCCCTATCACGATGGCCGCGTGAGGCATTCCGCAGATACCGCCGACTACAGGCCAATGCGTGCCTGAAGATGAGACTTCTCCGAAATTGTCACATCCCATAATGTCGCCTTTAGTCATTCCGGCAACACCTCCTACACGTATCTGAGGAATCATTGCATCATTTCCAGGCTCTCCTTGCACAGTTATCGCCGTGACAGTCCCCCTGTTGATACTGAATTTCACGGGGACCTTGAAGCCATTGCCCACGATACCACCCAGGTTGCATGCCGGAAAATCCCCCTCAAAGCGTATTTGTCCATAGTTTTCACACCAGGCGAAAACCGGGCACCTGAAAGTCTTCAGGTATCCGCCACCTGCAATGCCTCCGACATGTGCGGATATCTCTCCCTTTTGGCTGACTGATGCGCTTCGGGAATCAATGTTTCCATAATTACGACAGCGAAGAATGGATGCCTGGTTTATGCCGGCGATACCACCGACATACACATCTTTCTCCGTAAAGCCGGAACGATGGCTGATGCTGCCGTGATTCTCGCAGTTTTCCAGGATTCCTCCATTCTCATCGGCAATGAATCCGACATGATATTCGACAGTTCCATTGGGAATTTTCATTGAACAGGAAGCGTCAATCTTCAGATTTCTGACAATGCCGCCTTCCGCTATCTGTCCGAACAGTCCCCTCTGGGCTTTCCAATTCATAATGGAGAACCCGCATCCGTCGAATACCCCGCCAAACGTTTTCACACCGTCGAACTTCTTCACTTTCGACATGTCAATGTCTGCCGTAAGACAAATGACACCGTCGGCATCTTTCCATTTGTCAATGTTTTGTCCGGAGTTGCTTGCGGCAGCAAACTCCAGAAGCTCCTTATAAGTCCCGATGCCTTCGGCATAAGCCACAACCGCCCAAAGGAGCAACAGGATGATAGATATTGTCTTCTTCATATGATTCACCATTACCATGACACTGTCGTAGAATATTCATTGCCGAAACGGTCTGTTACCGTGACGGTTCCGGAATCGGATTCCGCAGAAGAATAGCATCTGAAGAGGTGAGGCACAGGATTGGCCACTTCACCGGACTTGTTGAAAAGCACGAAATCAGATGATGAACTTAACGCAGAACCAGCCGATTTATAGAAATCAAACACTTCCTTGTAGGCGGCATCATATTTCTTGGTCTTTTCAGAGACCTTGGTCATGACCACCGAGCCGCTCTTCGATGAAGTGAATTTCACCTCGCCCCATGCCTCATCATACATGAAGACATTGGCATAAACATAGTTGTCGCCATAAGTTCCGCGCGGATAGGCACGAAGCTGATAGGTTTCGTCCAATTTTCTTCCGTTGCGCATGGCGACGCCGTCCGAGGTCAAGGTATAGTCACGCAGCGTATAGGCCGGAACCTCACCGACCGCCTTCGCTGTCTGATAGGCAATCGGCTTGAACTTCCACGTCAAGTTTTCACCGTCAACGTCCGCCACGACATATCCCCTCGGGGTTCCGTCTTCACACAGCCACTCGTTCACCCACAATGAGCCGGTAACCCTGGACACTGTATGTGCCTCTATCCCCGGATATTTCGAAGACGGGCCATACACATAGTTGAACGCGGCATGCATGTGCCCGGCCCAGGCATATACCTTCTTGTATTTGGAAAGCAACAGGGCATAGTCCGCCCCGTGACGCGTAGCCGCGGACAGGGACCTGTCACCGCCTGACGACAGCATGAACATCGGGGAATGAGAGCAGATGATGACCGGTGTCGAATAATCCACATATGAAAGGTCTTTCTGCAGCCATTTCCAGATATCGTCAGTAAGCCCCTGGTCATAATCCTTAAGCTGTCTCGATGAATTCAGCTGCATTATCAGATTGTCCACCACGACGATATGGAACTTTCCGGCATTGAAGGAATAATTCCTCGGGCCCAGATAGTTCTCGAAATAGGCAGCGCCGGCTTCGTCATCGGTGGCGGACGGGTCATTGTCATGATTTCCGATGACACTGTACACGGCGCAATTCAGCCGAGCAAGCCCATTGCAATAATCCGGATATAAGGACATGTTCTCATGCACGAGGTCACCGAGCATTATTCCGAAGACCTGACGACTGCCCAAAGATGAAGTATATTCACTCATATCTTTCCACATGTCTTCATTGCAGTCAAGTGAATGATAGGCGAATTTGTCATAACCGGCAGTACGCGCACGCGGCTGCGGGTCTCCTGCTATAACCATCGAGAACTTGTCCGCATCGGATTTGATCTTGCTCAATGTAAACCTGAGCTGATATACTCCATTGATTTTCTGCGCATCGCCTTTGCCCAACCGCTTCCAGAACATAGATTGTCCCGACTCGACAGGTGCCTGATACCCGGAAGGCTGGACCATATAGACGAATTTGACCTTGCTTAGGTCGCTCTCCAGTGAGAAACGACCATCTGCACCGGTTTTCGCAAACATATAGCCATCAGATACGATAACATCTGCCAATGGTTTTGCATTGTCGTCATATATTATTCCTGTCACGGTAATCTCTCCGGTTTCCTTCTCCGGAACATCCGGAGAAGAAACTGACGGAGAACAAGACCAAGTTCCC
>QWCB01000809.1_pt1 | contig 51002 bp, 56 predicted proteins | sample 1972511 | NCBI WGS metagenome assembly QWCB01 (sample SAMN09866719, study PRJNA288562) | Human gut metagenome isolate term5_stool, whole genome shotgun sequencing... | isolation source: gut | host: Homo sapiens | place: USA: California | reverse complement strand
CGGGCGGATCGACTCCAGGCAGCGGTACGCCTCCACCAGCATCGCATCACCGGAGAGGATCCCGACATTGGCGCCCCACTTCTTATAGACCGTGGGCTCTCCGCGGCGCATCGGGGCATCGTCCATGATGTCGTCGTGGATGAGGGTGAAGTTGTGAAAGGTCTCCACAGCTTTCATCACCGGCGCCACCTCCTCCACCGCCCCCTCGGGACAGAAAGCGCGGTACGTCAGCAGTGCGAGGAGCGGTCTGAGACGCTTCCCTCCCTGCGAGAGGATGTACCGGATCGGCTCGTAGAGACCGTGCGGCTCTCGAGCGGCGAGCTGCTTCACCTCATCTCCTATGATGTCGACCAGCTGGTCGATCTCCTTATCTATATTCATTTTCTCTTATTCCTCAATACGTAACACTCGCATAGCCAGATCGATCTCCTCCGGCTCGCCGGTATGCTTCCCGACCGAGTCGGAGAGCTTGACGGTGTCCTGCCACGGCATCTTCTCATCGAGCTTGCAGGCAAAGAGTTTCATCACGATATTCATCGGCTTGATCCCATGCCCGACATCGTTGGTCAGGTTGGTCCCGATCCCGAAGGTGGCCCTGATCTTGCCGTCGCAGTACTCCTTGATCGCCGCAGCCTTATCCACGTCAAGGGCGTCGGAGAAGACGAGATACTTCGTCTTAGGATCTATCCGTAGCTCCCGATACCTCGCCAGCACCTTGTCGGTGAAGGTCTGAGGGTCGCCGCTATCCTGACGGAGGGAGGTGAAGAGTGCCGCATGCTTCTTCGAGAAGTTTTGGAGAAAAACGTCGGTCGTGAAGGTGTCGGTGAGCACTGTGCCGAGGTCTCCGTCATAGACGTTGATCCAATCCTCCATGGCCATGTAATTGGCCATCTTGTAGCCGTAGATCGCTGCGTGAAACTGCACCCACTCGTGCGGATGGGTCCCGGTGACGCGGATGCCATGCTTCATCGCATAGTAGACGTTGCTGGTGCCAAAGAAGTACTTCCCCCCATGCTCGCAGAGGATCCGTGTCACCAGATCCTCCACCTCGCTGCTGAAGCGGCGCCGCATGCCGAAGAGACTCACCTGCAGCCCATGCTCCTGCATAGCCTGAGCCTTCTCGAGCGCCTTGGAGTAGGTCAGCTCCAGGTCGGGCTGCTGACCGGTCTCCCGGTAGTAGAGCTCCGACACCATCGCCAGGATCGGCGTCTCCCAGAGCGTGATGCGGTAGAGCAGTCCCTCAGCCGATATGTGAAGGTGCCCCTCAGCATCCTGCTCGATCGTCACCTCCTCCGGGTCGTAGCTGTAGCCCTTGAGGTAGTCTATGTAAAGGGGGGGCAGATAGGGGCACTCCTGCCGGAGGAAGTCTGCCTCCTCACGAGTCAGTCGCAGCTCACTCATCCGTACGGTCTCCTGCCGGAGGCTCTCAGCGAAGCCCTCAGGGTAGACCAAGTCATTTCGGTCGACGAATTCAAACCTTCCCCACGCTCTGGGGAAAAGCTTCATATACGCATACCCGGTCGTGAATTTATAGAGATCCGTGTCCAGGATGCTTCGGATGATCATTTCACTCATTATATATAGGCGTGCATCGTTTACCTCCTGCCGATGCCATCATACCGGAGACCCAGTCTCTTTATCTCGGAGGCATCGTAGATATTACGTCCGTCGATCACCACATCTCCCCTCATCAGCTCCTTGATCCGGGTCCAATTGGGTAGCCGGAAGATCTTCCACTCCGTCAAGAGCAGCAGCGCATCCGCCCCCTCGACCGATCGGTAGAGATCCTTGGTGTACTCCACCCCGTCCGGGAGCACTCGCTTAGCGGTCTCGATCGCAATCGGGTCGCAGGCGACCACCTCCGCCCCCGCCTCGATGAGCTGACGGATCACCACGATAGAGGTCGCCTCCCTCATATCGTCCGTCTCGGGCTTAAAGGCCAGCCCCCAGACGGCGATCCGCTTACCCCTCAGGTCGCTACCGATCAGGCGGGTGAGCTTCTCGTAGGGGATCCTCTTCTGAGCTTCATTGACCCGATGCACCTCCTTGACGATGGTCATCGGGACCCCCTCTTCCTCACCGGTCTTGGCAAGTGCCTGCACATCCTTAGGGAAGCAGGAGCCTCCGTAGCCGCTGCCGGCGTAGAGGAAGGCGGAGCCGATCCTATGGTCGGCACCCATCCCCTGACGGATCATATCCACATCGGCACCCAGCTTGTCGGCAAGGTTGGCAAGCTGATTCATAAAGCTGATCCTCGTGGCCAGCATCGCATTGCTCGCATACTTCGTCAGCTCCGAGCTCGGTATGTCCATAAAGAGGACCCTGAAGTTTCGGATCAAGAAGGGGCGATAAAGTCTCGTCAGCAGCTCCTTCGCCCAGTCGCTCTCCAGTCCGATCACCACCCGGTCTGGGCTCATGAAGTCCTTGATCGCATTGCCCTCCTTGAGGAACTCCGGATTATTCGCCACCTCGACCCTCAGGTCGGTCAGGCCGCGCGCCTCCAGCCCCTTCCGGATCTCGGCCATCACCTTGGGGCTGGTCCCTACCGGCACAGTGCTCTTCGTCACCACAAGCATATCCTTACGGATCAGCCGCCCCAGTTGCTGTGCGACGGCACGGACATACTTCAGGTCCGCATCCCCACTCTCGGTGGGAGGCGTACCGACAGCGATGAAGACGATCTCCACGTCATCGATACACTCTGCGAGGTCGGTGTGGAAGGAGAGACGCCCCTCCTCTGTATTGCGACGGACCATCTCATCCAGCCCCGGCTCATAGATCGGGATCTCCCCGCCCCTAAGCCGCTCTATCTTGGTGGTATCGGTATCAACGCAGTGGACGTGAACCCCCATCTCTGCGAAGCAGGTCCCCGTCACCAGGCCGACGTAGCCGGTACCTATGATTGCTATCTCCATAGTAGTATCTACACTATTATATTAGTGACCCGCCCCCATCTCCACAAATGTAGCAATTTTATAGGAGACTGTTTTAGGGCAGAAAAAGGGGAATTTTGGAGGTATAAATGGGGATTATTGGAAAAGGAAAAATAGAAATCAAGACCTCCGTAAGCCTTTCATCTAACTGATTGATTGGCCATTAGCTATAAAACTATCGGAGACCCTTATTTCTGTTGTGCAAGCGAAATGCCTGTTTTTGCAGTGCTTGCACTCAACAAGGTGCTTTAAGCCCTGATCAAGACTGCGAAACAGAGTATTGCATATCTATATATGAAGCACCTGTTTTTGCAGTGTTGCTGTCCGATGACCACCTAACCTTTGGATAAATGTACTGTTACATCCATCAATATATGATACTCTATGAAACCAGAAGTAACCATCAACTTTTGTGTGAGAAGTAATTTTCACACAAAGGAGAAGACCCATCCCGTTTTTATATCGGGTCGTGTGCAAAAGACCCGTGGGTACATCGGCAGTACCGACATACAGATACCCTCGGATATGACGATTGTGAATAATCGCTGTAAGGGAGGCACACCGACTCAGCGTAGACGGATCAATGCTCAGATAGATGAGCAGCTAGAGCTCCTTGCTGAGTGCGTGGACTACCTCAAGGGTAGGAACCTGCTTACTCTCCCCCACCTCAAGGAGCTATATCACAAGGGAGGTGCATCCCGCCTCACATTTACAGACTTGAGCGATGACTTTCTACGATATGAGAAGTCACGTGTAGGAGGATTGATTACCAAGCAATCATATGGTGTGTATGCAAACGCCGGGAGGAATTTCCAAATGTTCTTAGAGAGTAAAGATCTTACGGAGCTTCCTCTTGACAAGATCACAAAAGAAACGATAGAGCAGTACATCACCTACCTGTCTGTTGAAAGGGGTTTAAAGCAACAGTCTATTAACGACCTAATAGGTATTCTCAAAAGCTATTTCATCTACGGTGTAGACAAAGATTTTGTACGTAAGTCTCCGATGTCTCAATTCGCTTGGAAGCGAGAGCCGAGTCAGAGGGTCTTTTTGTCAAGATCAGAGATCTCAATGATTTCGCACTGCCCTCTGACAGACCCTAAGCTTATATGTGTTAGGGACAGCTATCTCTTTGCCTGTCTCACTGGCCTGTCGTTTAGCGACCTGAGAAGCTTGTCTCTGATGGAGTTGGTCACCCTATCAGATAAGACGTGGATTTACAGGTCGCGTAAGAAGACGAAGCGTCCCTTTGAAGTTCCGCTTTTACCACAAGCACAGGCCCTAATAGACAAGTATGCTGACAAAGACCACCCAAGCCGTCCCATTTTCAGCGAATTGCCAGACAATAGCAGGAGCAATGAAGCAATCAAGCTGATTGCGAAAAAAGCGGGGATAGCGAAGCGTCTCACTTTTCACACAGCTCGGCACACCTTTGCCACCCTTGCTCTATCCGAGGGAGTCTCTATGGAGAGCGTCAGTAAGATGCTTGGTCACGCTTCCATAAGTACCACAGCCATCTATGCTCGCATCACCAATACTAAGGTGGCGAGAGAAATGGAAGAGTTTGAAAAAAAAATTGCACCGCAGGAATCATGGCAACTGTAGTAGACAAGATACTCTCCAAGAAGAAAGTTATGATCCTACTTGGGATCAGCGAGCGAGAGTTTAGAGAGCTAAGGCGGACAGGCTTACTGAAGAGTTACTGTTACGTAAGCGATATGCGCAGGAGGCACTACAGACTCTCCGACATTGTGGAGGAATTAGAGGGAGGGCAACTCAGTGACTATCTCGGCTGGCGGACCTACTTTGTGATCTCACGAGTAAGGGACATGCAATCATATGTTCAGAATATCTGCGGTGAAAGAAACCATCTCTATGATAGATAAGCGACTAATACTATCACTGACCGATCAGGGGCTGGAGGTCTTTCGACACTATCTTCCTCCGTTTGAGCTTCGTAAAAACTTCCGCAATCCACTGTATGATGACCATAAGGCCTCGTGCAATGTCTTCTTTGACAAGCGAAACAGCTGTTGGAGGATGCACGACTTTGGTGATCCCAGATACTCAGGAGACTGCTTCTGGCTCGTAAGTCGTATCTACGGATACGATCTAAGGAGTGATTTTGTACAGGTGATGAAGCAGATCTCACACGACCTCTCATTAGGTCTCTATGATGACGACGAAGAGATCCTTCGTCAGGCACTTATTGAAATAAGCAGGGAGGAGAAAGGCCATACAGATACGACTTCGGCTACCACAGGCGTACTCAATCCTCGACCATTCTGCTACTCAACCTTAGCATGGGACAAGACCACACTTCAATACTGGGAGAGCTATGACATCACACAGGAAGTTCTGGAGAGGTATGGCGTGTTGGCGATAGACGACTTCTCGTCATACTCAAGAGAAGATCGTTTCTACACTATTCGTTGGGATAATGATACCCCAATCTACGCCTACAATTTAGGCAGTGCGCTGAAACTCTATCGCCCTCAAGGAGGCGGTCTGAAGTTTATGTATGCCGGGCGAGTGCCAAAGCCCTATATCTTCGGCCTGTCACAACTACCTGAGGAGGGAGACCTGCTGATCATTACAGGAGGAGAGAAAGATGTGCTTACGCTTGCGTCAAGAGGCTATTCTGCCATCTGCTTCAATTCGGAGACTAAGTCTGTGGGAGACGACACCATAGGTGAGTTGGTCGGTCGCTTTGCTCACATTGCCGTCCTCTATGATATGGACGAGACCGGCATCAGGAGCAGTAAGGCAATGGTAGAGAGGCATTCAGCGTATGACCTGAAACGACTTGAGCTTCCTCTGAGTGGCAAGAAGAGCAACAAAGACATATCGGACTTCTTTCGAAATGGCGGGAAGGAGGACGATCTAAGGAAGATCATACAATCAACATTACAATTATAAGTTATGAAAGAAAACGAATTGCTTGAAGAAAGCAAGAAGACGAACTCCCTCCTTGACAAGATATTCAAGGAGATCAAGAGAGAGAAGTCTCCCACCTTTCCGGCGGTGGTTGATAAGGGTCGGTACTATGACACCTCCGATCTGGCGCAAATGTTTAATGTGTCACAGCGTACCATCTATAAGTGGTCGCAGATGGGCAAGCTTCCCAAGGTAAAGGTCTGTGGCAGGCTTCTCTTCCCACGCAAGGAGGTTGACGACCTACTGAATAAGAGACTGACGGCAGGCACAGACTGGTACGAGGAATTTACGGCAGAGTGAGATTATGAAATTGTATTTAAGGGATTACCCTTCGGTCTACTTTACGGTTGATATGGCCCCCGAAGAGACCGTGACCCGTGGAGGGCTCTTCCGTCATGAGTTTGGCGGTATAGGATTCCTTAGGGGCTGTTGCAGCAAGATGCGTTCTGTGGATCGTCAGGCTCTACAGGAAGCCTCGTGGTCACTCATAGCCGCCTATATGTACCGACTGTCGTGGCAGGGATTTGAGTCGTCCATTGGTGCCTTTGACAAGTATCTCAAGTCCGGGAGCTGTCTTTACTTCGATCTGGTTCATCACGACAAGGAGGTGAGAGACTGGGTGTCGACCGGCATTCGTGACTACCTCGATGACTACGAGCGTCAGTCCGACAGGGGTTTCTGCTTCTGCGGAGTACCCTATATGCTTGATGCTGCCGGCACCATATCAGACATACAGAGCTTTATTGACGTATGCGACCGAGCTTGTGAGCACGAGACGGTCGACTTACTCCTCATAGACGGTCTGGACGACCTCACGCCTGCCTGCGAGTCAGCATTCATCGATTTGGCACGGAAGCACAACCTGCACATTCTATTCATCAATCAAATAACACAAAACGAAAAGTAAAATCATGTTTGATCTAACATCCATCCAACCCATCGTCAAAGACGGTACTACCATCATCACCTCTCCTGTACGCCTCGTGAGTAGCAGTATCTTCTCCCGTCAGACCGATGGAGAATTTGCTTCTAACAAGTATGAGGTGACCATTGCTTTCGACAAGGAGGAGTCTCCTGAGCTGTATAAGGTCATAATGGAAGCACTCCATCAGGCAGAAGAGACAGGTAAGACCAACCTGTGGGGTGGCAAGACCCCGTCTGACCTCCACTGCTGCCTGCGGGCAAAAGCGGAATATGACGACAAGGGAAATGCTCTTGAGAGCAACACCTATTATCTTACTGCAAGGAGCGACTTCGAGCCGAAGCATTTTGATGCTTCGCGCAAGAGGCTCACTTCCGAGAATGAATTCTTCCCCGGCTGCTATGTACGGATACAGGTAGAGTTCTACCCTTGGCATCGTACAAATGAGGAGAAGAGTGGAATTTCCGCCTCCCTGCATGTCGTGCAGAAGCTTCCATCTCCATCTGCTAATGTAGATATGGACGACTTCTTCATTCCGGAAGTTGAGGACTTACAACCTCGTACCCCATCCCCTGAAGACCGACTGGGTGATGACGGAGCAGAATTGCCTTTTTGACCAATCACCGCTCTTAGGTTTTGACTGTTATGAAAGTAGACTATATACTCAGCCATTCTTTGCTCGATCCCGTGACCGAGCAAGTGGCCACGCTCAAGCAGGACCTGGGAGTTGCCGGTTACGGCACTCTCTGGTCCCTTATGGAGATGCTTATAGCATCCGATAGCCTGTCTTTGTCGCTTGACTATGCGTCACTCTGCCACACGATGAAGTGTGATCGGGAGACGCTCCGCTCAGTCGTGGAAGACTACTCTATCTTTACCCTGTCAGGTGATCATCTATCTTGCACCTATGTCACTAAGGAGGTAGATCTACAGAATGCTCGTAGCATAAAGCGTCGGGAGCGAGCTAAAAAAGCAGCGAGAGCCCGCTGGGGATCACAGAAGAGCGACAATAATGCTACAAGCATTGAGGGCAAATGCTCTAAGCATAAGGAGACTGATGCTTGTAGCATAACAAACTCTGTTCCAGACAAGTGCCTCCCGTCAGATGCTACAAGCATTCCCTCACGTGCGCACGTACGCTCTCGCGTGCGTGCGAAGAGGAAGAATACTAGCTATTCGGTTAGTCTGACTAATAAACCTGAAAAGATAAATTATCCCCCCTATACCCCCCTTCTTTTTGCGTGCCATGAAAAAGTGGGGCGGTACGTGACAAGTTCGGGGGCGAGCGGTGACCCGATTACGGATGCCATCCGTGGGGAGTTTTTGGTCGTGCGCACGGAGCTGGAGGAGCTGAAGCGTAAGCTTAGTCCTTCGGACAAGTCCAAGGGTAGCAGGTCTTGTGCGTCACCAACCGAAGGCACTGAAGCGATTGTCTCCACGCTGGAGCAACCGTGGCAGGAGTTGGTACGGGAGTGGGTTACTTATCGGAAGGAGATCGGCTCTCCGATACGTGGCAGGCTGGCCATAGGTAAGTTTTACGATCGTCTCAGACAGCTCTCTGGAGGCGATCCCTCTACCGCTCGACAGATCATCAATCGATCCATAGCAAACGGCTACAAGGGGATTGACCTACGCACCTCAAGGTACACTTCTGGCAGTGATCCGTTCCGCACGGATGACAGTGGGAGGGTAGTCGACTCCACAGTGGGTCAGGACTACAGTCGTAACCTATCCATTCGTGATTGTTTCAGACTAAAGGCTGAGGGAAGGTTATGAATGCGCAAGATTTTTTTGAGCTTGTGCGCAAAATGCGAGTTGCGCAGAGAGGCTACTTTGCCACTCGAGCACAAGGTTACCTTACAGAGAGCAAAGAGCTGGAGGCACAGGTGGACAGAGAGATCAAGCGGGTGGATGACCTCCTACTAGCGAAGCAATGTCCGAAGCTACCCTTTGAGTAAGTGGCGATTCACTAATACCGGTAATAGTCTTCGCTAATATCAGGTTTAGTCGTCACTGATATCGGGTTTAAATTTCACTCACTCCGAATGGAGAAAGTAGATGAACTATCAGGAAATCATACACACCCTCAGAGAGCGTGAAGTTCGCAGAAGAGCCTCTACTCGGAGGTATCCCGAGAGTCGGGAGAGCGTCCGGACACAGGTGGAGATCTTTCGTGAGATAGGTAATATCCTGCTGCATAAGCAGGGGCGATCCTTTGTGATCGACGAAGACAATCTGGACGTGATCATTTACCTAATCAGCTACGTCAATTGTTGGGAGGACACCTTTAGTCAGACAGCGCGTACTCTCACAGGAGAGGAGCAGAGCCTTGATCTGCCGATACTCCTTTGTGGAGATATGGGTGTCGGAAAGACCCTTCTTATGCAGATCCTGAGCGAGTTTTCCAAGGCTCTCGGTCTAACGTCAAGGCAGTTTGTAAACGTCAGTCTCACTGAGTTGCAAAACTACTTCGCCACCTTCTCCAACATAGATTACTACACCTACAATGCTGACCGCAAGCTTCTGGACCCGACCAATCCTTACTCAGGACGACCCTTTAGCGTCTGTCTCCACGACATCGGTCTGGAGCAGGATCAGCGACTCAAGAGCTACGGCACCGATCTCGGAGCCATCGTAAGCTCTTTTCTGATGGCACGGTATGACCTCTACCAGTCGGAGGGACGGCTGTGCCATATGACCACCAATCAGACTGCGGAGTGGATCTTCAGTCACTATCCACCCCGTCTGTTGGACCGCTTCAAGGAATACAATTTCATCACTCTCTCCGGTAAGGGGAGACGATAATTTCAATAATTCAGACAATGACAGATCACAGAACATCAAGGCAAAATGCAGTGAAGCACGCACTGTTTGTCACTGCGATGGGAGAGGAGTTTGAGTGTGTAGCCAGCACCGATCATCCGCAATGCTCATACGGCAAAGCTGTTTGGGTAGACGTGAATACCGGTGAAGCAATTTGCCAAGTGGGGCTACCTCTACCAATAGGTTATACCATAGAGAGGATATGGAGTGATGAGCAAGAGTGATAAGATCTTATGATAGGCAATATGGAGATAAATAAAAAGTACTATGAGTGCAGAGTCGCAGTCTGCACCTTTAATGGCAAAAAAGAGTGTGAGATGAAAACCTCATACGTAGTGCTGGCAGACGATACAGAAGAGGCCTCTGCGAAGGCTCTATCGTATATTCCCTCGGCCGTACGAGTAATTACCGTGCGAGAGACAAAGATAGCAGAAGTCGCTGTGTCAGATAAGACTGATGCAAGTGAGGTGTTGGTAGTCGGTCAGTTTTTTATGGGTCGTGCGACCCGAGAGATAGTGGATAAGAATGGACTCGTGCAAACTGTCACCTCGGACTACCTCATGCAGGCCGACACCATCGAGACTGCACTGAGAGATATGCGTCGGCTGGTTGGTACGAGTGAGATCAAAGGTCTTAAGCGGACCACGTACCAAGGATTAATTATCTGAAAACTATGATCAGACTTACACACAGCGTTGAGTTAAGCGAGACTTGCTCTCTCCTACTCTACAGAGATGGGAGTGGCGCATTCTATCTCGCAAGTGACGAGAGCGGTTCAGAAGCTCATCGGAAGGAGTTAGTTTGTCTCATCTCTATCTCTCCCGAGGAGCGTTGCGCTATTGTGGAGGGACGTATGGACGAAGCACATATATCACGCATCCTCCGGAAGCGTCCGGGAGAGTGGTGTCTACGTGTGGGACGTACCGCACAGAGATCTACCCCGCTCTTTCTTGAGAAACGTTTCGATGAGGAAAGCAATTAACTGCATATGTAGAAATGGAAGGGATTGTGAAATTTCTGATACTATTTGGAATACTTGTAGCGGCAGACATATACGCAGCCTTGCAAGTAGCTATTGAAAACGCCCGTATCAGACGGAGAAGAGCCGAATGGGAACAGGAGGAAAAGGAGCAGAAGCATAAAGAGGAACTTGAAACATATGAATAAAATCAAGGAGTTTCATTTATTTGCAGGAATCGGAGGAGGAATTTACGGAGGTCATATCTTAGACCATTCTTGTTGCGGAGCAGTAGAGATTGATGACTATTGCAACGAAGTTTTAGTGCAAAGACAACGTGATGGCTGGATGGATTCATTTCCAATTTATGGTGATATAACAACCATAGATGGAAGTGACTTCAAAGGCGCATTTAACATTCTCTGCGGAGGTTTCCCTTGCCAAGCATTTAGTCATGCAGCGCGAGGTAAAAACATTTCTGAGAAGAACCTTTGGTCTGAGATGCTTCGATTCACAAAAGAGTCCGAAGCTCCAATCGTTTTTGGAGAAAACGTTACGCTTAAGGCTATCCGCACAGCATCTATGGATTTGCAATCCGTAGGTTATAGCGTCAAGTATTGCAAGCTTTCGTGTGGTAGCCTTTGTGCAGACCATAGACGTGATCGGTACTGGCTGCTTGCAGTTAAGAGTCCCAGTGCCTTAAGTAAAGTAAATGAGAGCTTAGAGCGTCTTGGTAAAATGCATATGGGCTGTTGGGTCAAACCATTTGACAAACTAGCAGATGACGCAGTCCTCTCTAATCGTAGAGCACAACTGAAAGCTATAGGCAATGCACAGGCTCCATTGGTAGCTGCGACAGCCTTTAGAGTTTTGGCTTACAGGCACAAGAACCAAACTAACAACTCACTGAAGGTAACGGAGGAGGAAATCAGTCGCTTTTTTACTACTCAAACGACCTGGATTAAGGAAACATATGGAGAGGATTTTGGATTCGTCCATACCCCTACCACTATGGCAAACTACTCTGCTCCATCAATGATGAAACATGCAGGATGCAGAAATTTTGTTGAGGTATTCAACCGTCCTACGCCTGCCAATGCCGAGTACTTAATGGGAATGCCTTACGGGGCCTCTTCCACCAACCCAATGAGCAAGAAGAATATAGAGGTATGGAAACAGAGCATAAAGAAGAACTTTGAAACATATGAAGACGACAAATGAGGAGCTTTTTCGCTCCATTACGGTAGAGATGGACAGTCTCTACAAACAGAAGAATGCCGACTACGGCAACTCGTATGCCGAGCTTTACGCCCGGTACGGAAGCATCTATCCGCTCATCAGGCTAGAGGAGAAGATTGCACGAGTGGAGCGTTTGATCACCTCGGAGAAGGATCCCGAGGTAAAGAGCGAGAGCCTGCGGGACACTCTTATCGACCTTGCCAATTACTCCGTTATGTGGATTGCGGAGCTGGACAAGGATCGCCTAAGAGAGGGTGTCTTTGGCAAGCAGTACACGGAAGAGAAGGAGTAAGGTATGAAGCTAAAAAGAACTCTTTTGTGGGCCCGGCTCAGAAGCTTCAGGACGTATTTCAGGGTATCTTTCTATCACTATGCAATACATTTCCCTCACGCTCTCCCGAGACTGCTTGGAGGTAATCCGGGCTATCTGAAAGCTGTTATATTCTGCGATGTGAACTTATCGCATTCGCAACGAGTCTGGTTTAGAGACAGGATACCCTTCCCGAAGATTACGCGGGTAGAATATGTCGAAGAGACCAATCATTGGAGTGATGACTATCCGGTATGGCAGATTTCTATAGACTATCTGTATTATTGCTCTCATACGGTATTGTTCTCCGAAAAATACGCAGTTGTGTCGTATTATTCCACGGAGAATAGGCCCTATGATGATCATTTTACTTTATCTCTTGACGACTAAGCCAGCTTGTAAGCAAAGTATAGCAGAACCCCAACAATCGTCAGTACAAAAGCATATAGAACTGCCATAGGAACATAGGGAGTAAACAGCAACAGAAATTCTGAATTAGGAACTAACATCAATGAAAGGAAGAGAAATAGAATGCCGAGTGCGGCACCTAGTAAGAAGAATAAGACGAGCCTTATGCCCCACTTGTACACATCAAGTCGGATGCGCTTCTCCTTTGCTACTTGGTGATCCTCTGTGGATCGTGCGTCGTCAGAGATTGTCACAACACAGTCGAGATCACTTAGCACTACGTATAAAACGATACCGGAGAGCAGGCTACAGAGTGCAAGTGCAAAGCAGCAGTACAGATAAAGAGTCCGCCCCTCTGTGGGTTGAAACGTCTTTGGCAAAAGGGCGATTAGTACGCCGAGCAGAGTACTACATGCAACCATAATGGTTTGGTAGAACTGGTACTCTAGCTTTAGAGAAGCCAGTTTTACATCCTGATAGGTAAGCTCAGGTCGGTCATCCGGTGTCCGTTTTGAGCCTTTGCACACAGAGGTTTTTTGCGTTTCAGTCATTGAGTGACGAAAAGTAACAGTTAGACCTTTCGGCAAATGTACGAGATAAAGGTCATACGACATCCCCAAGTGTCATCACGGGATGACAGAATGAGAGTGTTGGGATCAAAGGTCATTGCCCTATTTTAGACGATTGTGCTCTATCGTATACGATACACGGCCAAACTCAGGTATATACTCCAAAAGGACGTATTTTCGCAGTGCTTCATATTAATGATAGGGTCACTTCTCATAATGACCATCTATTAACTGTGCAAGACCTTAACAGGCCAAGAAGTCGTTCGCTGAGACAGCGCACGACTTTTTGTTGTTAGAATACCGTCTGTTTTGCTATCTGGAGTTAGCAAATTTGGTTCAGTGTATTAGACGATATTAGAAGCGTTTGCCCTATTGTGCTACAATAGGTTGCAAATTTTTGGAGCATGTTGCAGAAGTCAGAAACTTTGCCGTAGCCTGATAGGACGACAAGCGTCCGGGCTATATTTAATCACAAATCAATTTAAATATGCGCAACTTTAAAGATGTGATGAAAGTGTCGGCAGTGGGAGCGATCCTGCTGTCGGCACTGACGGCTTGTAACAGCAAGCCCGAGAGCAATCCTACACCTCCCGAGAGTGATCAGGTCGAGGTGATCATCGAGCAGGTGGTCGATGGCAAGGTGGTAGACACCCGAGCCGTAGGCCGCACTGATGTCGTGAAGTATACCGGCAAGACAGACGGAGACGACCTGGTTCAGCTAAAATGGCCCGGAAGGGTGGAGAAGGGGAGGGAAGTTAAAATCACCGCCTATGCCAAGCCGAACCTCTACCTACAGGAGATCAAATATCGCTACTCGCAGAGCGAGAGTAGAAAGAGCTCTCCCACCTCCACCAATGTCCGAGGAGACACCTATAATGCGTCTCGTCCTCTTACAGCGGTCAATGAAAACTCTCCTGTACTGATCCCTACCGAGGGAGCATACGATAATCGTGTTTATGTTAGCTTGGAGTACGAGAGTGCTCGCAAGGCTGATTACATTCTGACCGAGGAGGTTACGATCAGCGGAGAGACAGCCTACGACCTGGCCAATAAGTATTGGGGAGGCTATTGGAACGGTTGGACCGATTACGGACAGGACTTTAATGAAGAGGGCATAGAGTCCCCAGGCGATGGAACTGAGTATTTCGAAGTTACCCATAACTTCACAATCACATCGCCTACGGGAAAACCTCTCAATGTGACCCTCCCGGTCACACTGACACTGGAAAACGAACTTGTTGCTCTAAGGACTGAAGAGGAAAGCGATCCGGAGACAGAAGAGTTGATTTCAGAAACCTCTACTATTAGGTCGTTGAAAAATCTTGATGGCGTGAGGTGCAGTTATAGCTTGCAATTTGACTCACAGGGAAAAGCTCAAATCACCTATGGCTCTATTGCTAAACTATACAACCTTGACGACGTATCATATAATCAATATGACAGGGGTTGGTCCGTGTGGGTAAAGGGTCCATACGTGGGTAATCCCGCCCCGATCATTAAGAGTGTTCAGGTTCAGTCTGTCGTATTCCCATCTTACAAGAAGAGCATCACCTACGAGTCTGGTGCCGGAAAGTCAGGATCAGTGAATATCTATCTTAGGTGATATATTGCTTCGAAGAGTAGGATACCATTACTATGTCAAGAGGAGGATGAGTCGTATAACTCATCCTCCTCTAAATTAGTGTGATATGACCGTCTTGATTATCTATCCCTTAATCTACTATGAGGACAGTACTAATGTATCATTGTTATATATATATGTTCTGTATAGTAATTGGACGTGTCGTATATTTCACTCCACTTTGCGCCCCACTTTCCCGAACTAATGATACCCTTGATTCGAGAGAACTCCTTGTCAAAGTCCCCGTCCTGACACAACCAAGCATTAATAGACTTAGCCTTCTTTCCCAATGTATCCTGAGCACAGAGATAGTTGTAGCTCTCTATCAAGAAGGCGTATATCAACTCTGCTGTCAGACACTCTTTATTGCCGTTATAGCAGGTCATATAGTCTTTGTATACTTTCGTTTGTCTATACTTTTCCTGATTAGCCAGATAATCTAAGGACTCATTCAAGTAGAGATCCTCTTCGGGATCATCCCACGGATCGCCGGTATATCGAGGTTCATACTCATAGAATTCGACATCTAAAGGAGCAATAGGTTCTCCAACGGAGTACTCTCCTTCAAGCTTATTGTACTCCAAGCTAACATAAACACGATTATACGCACTAGCTGGTTATGCGGAGTTATTCTTGAGCTTGAGCGGAGCTATCAGATTCCGCCATAGAGATGTATTCTATTACCTATTTCGATCTCATCCTCGAAGACATCCGTGATCAGTCCTATTTGCTGTCTATGACCAATGTCCGGGTGAGTGTAGCAGTCCGAGAACCATTTGGTCATCGGAATTCCGCAGGTCTCTATGTAATTGAGGAGCTTGTGGTTGGACTGTAGCATAAGGTAGGCCTTGTCTGTCCCCTCAGGCACCCAATACAAAATAGCATCTTGATCGCTCATATAGCTGAAGTTAAATCTAAAACGTAGTTTCCCGTCCAGCTTTTCCTCAAATGGGGAAGGGATAATAACCTTTTGCCCGGTAGCATTGGGCTGTATGGTGACCGCTACTCTTCCTATCTCTACAGACCATTCGTTTAGATCTCCCGGTGTGCCCTCACCACCCCAGAGGGGAAGATTGTCTCTCCTGGCGGGTATGATGGTCTTTTCGTAATAATCCATCACATCCAAGTTCTGATCGTGCCAGTGCTTCTGTCTCACCACCATGACCACATCTCCTCTCAGATATTGATTGGAGCCATTGATGAGATTGACAGTGGTGGAGCGTATATCTTTGTGTGTAGTGATAAACTCGTTCTTACGGTAATCTCCTGTGGCATTATCTCCGGAGTAGAAACGTGGTGTGTCCCATCTCGGTATGGGCGGATTCTGAGAGCTGTTTCTCCTCAGGACGTGTCGATTACGAATCTTCTCAGAGGTGAAGAGATCCTCCTGTCGCATCACGTCACCCGGCTTGTACTTTGTGAAGAGCTTGTTGTATAAGTCCGGCCACATAGGAGGACCATAGGGACCGTCGGTTTCCCAGTTCTCCCACATAAAATATTCTATAATAGGCAAGTCGTACCAATTGGGATCTCCTGCAAAATTGAGGAGTATATGCTCCGTGTACTCGCCCTCGGAAACGGTGGGAAACACCACCGCCCTTACACCTTGTGCTCCACCAACGCATCCGTCCCAGATGACAGGCGGATAGATCTCAACCATTTTTCCGCTCTCATCTGCGAGAGCATACGCCACTCTTCGAAGGTATTTGTTGGTCTTAGCCGTCTGTGGGTCAATCCACTCAGGATACATCACCCACGACATCACAGCCGTCTCCTCGGTGTACAGGGTGTCGGTCTTCTCTGTGGGTCGCATTGCCGGGTAGGCTTCCTTTATTCCCAGCACTGAGGTAGCCTCCTCGTAAGACGGACGGACAATTTTCGGGAAAATCTCAGCCCACGCCTCTCTATTCTTCTGTCGCCAGTAGTCCTCGTTTACGAGGACATTCTTGGCATACTCCGGCTGTACGATCGGGTCCTCGTACTTGGACACAATGGCCTGCACGGTGATATTACCCTTCACCTCAAAAGAGACCTCTGAGACCTTTAGAGCGGCCTCAGGTGTGGTGGGAAAAGCGGAAGCGTCATAGCCGGAAGAGTACTCAAAGTACATCCCGTCACAGACAAAGCCCTTCTTAGGTGTCACAACGACCTTGGCTGTTTCACCTGCCTTGTAGACCCCAAGACCGGTGATGACCGCCTTGTCGGTCTCCAACTTTCCATCAGAGCCTTTTTCCACGTTGCCACCCTCCGACCGAGTAGTCACCTCAAAAGTGACCACCTCCGGCTCAGGCTTAGGCGGTGGCGTCGGCTCAATGCCGGGGTTATCCTTCTTACAGCCTGCAAGAGTAACCGCCAGCACAGCAAGGCAGACAGCTATATGGTATCTGATTGTATTCATCTTAGTATCTCTATTTATCGTCATAGTGTCCCATAACGGAAAGCACCAAGACAATGATCTCACTATCTCTGATTTCATAGACCATTGCGGGGAGTGTCTTTCATCTCAAGGAGGAGACGAGTTGCTTTGGCAACTACGGATTTCATCCCGGATCGTTGCAGATCCTTATACTCCCTGTCAGCACGTTTAGTGAAGAGGATCTTGTAACTCATAGTTCATCCAAGATCTCTCTAAGACGTTCATCGGAATATTCGATGGTTTCCCCCCGTTGGTATTCCTCCTCTGCTTCACGGACAAGCCTATCCAACTTATCCTCTGTGTTGTCACAGGGGATGATTCGATAAGTCCCTTTTACGGAAACCAAGACAGACTCCCCGGTATCATCCACTTCCTGAAGGTATGCCGAGAGCAGCTCGTCTAGCTTCTCGGGTATCTTGTTGTGTGTCGTCTGAGTAATCATAATAACAGTTCCTTTAGGGTTATAATCTACCACAAAGTTACTCATTTAGTGGCAGATAAGCACTCATCCATTAGGATCTAATGTTTGCTTGCCAGACCAATATAAAGCTAAGAATCAGGTTACCCGCTATCAGCAGGAATTGCCCCATCGGTCTATCCTCTGCACCTGACACAGCAAGTATGCTAAGGATGACGTAGACGATCGTCACGATTTGCCACAGCTTGGCGGGACGACTTTTTTCGCTATTTGTGGTACTTCTTTTCATAGGAAATCAAGCATTAAGAGGTGAGACAAGAGCGGCTTTCTTGCCGGCATTCATAAGGTCACCGAGGAGAGCATAAAGCTTGCAATCCTCGAATACCATACAGTCAGTCACCTGTGCAGTCAGGCCGAGGGTGAAGAGACAAATTGCGTCTTCCTTCAGAACCGCATAACGGTGATTTAGCTCAAAAATCAAGAGGTAGTCGGGGTGCCTCCTTTTTAGGGAGACATATATTCCATTCAAGTCCTTCTGACTTGCGGTCTCCAGAGACTGGAGAAGTGCTGCATTCAGATTAGAGACAGATGTGTCACTTGCGCGATACCTTTGTGACGCAATGCAGTAGGCACGGGCGGTAACGGATAGCAAGTGGCATTATTTTCCCCAACGGCTCCACTTAACTACGAAAGCGCAACTGCTCGGAGAGATGGTGCAGGCACCGTAGCCCCGCCTTGTGAAGAGGTAAGTAAGATCGTGATGTCATCAAGTCTGTCTCAGACGATTTTAGGTAAGGTCTATTACTGGTAGCAGTCTGGTCTAATACTGATGACAGATGTTTCTATTTCCGATATTAGTTTTAGACGAGCCTTAGGGGCTGTCCAAGAAGACTGCCGTAGGCGTGTAGAACTGTTGGAGATAAAGTCAGCCCTCTCTTGTTAGAATATGTTTCGTTCTCTCACCGGGGAGCGCAAAGTGTCTGAGTGGCACGAAGTGGCTACGATGACGCGCTAAGGCGAGCGGTTGGGACAAACGCCCGCTCTTCAAGCTCGTCGGTGGCAGGTTAGTGCGCAGGATGCCTGCGAAGCAAGACATCCGAAGCGTGATTAAGTAAAACGTGATATAGGTCAGTGATAGTTTGTTTTAGGGGCTGTCGTCTGAGGATTGCCGTAGGCGTGTAGAACGTGTGTGGATTAAGTCAGCCCCTCTTTTGTTAGCTTAGGTGTTTTCATTTCACCGAGGAGCGAAGAGTGCCAGGGGGGCCACGAAGTGGCTATGCTGGCACGTCAAGGCGAGAGGGATCTCCCGCTCTTGCAAGCTCTTCGGTGACAGGTTTGAGCATAGGATGACGCAACTGCAAAGTAAGTCTTCCGGAGCGTGATTAAATGAGACGTGGTGTGGGTCAAGTTCTCTCTCTTGTGATAGTATAAGTTTCTTCATCTCACCGAGGAGCGCAGAGTGTCAGTGTGCCACGAAGTGGCTACGCTGGTACGTCAAGGCGAGAGGAACCTCCCGCTCTTGCGAGCTCTTCGGTGCAGGTTTGGGCGTAGGATGAGTGCAGAGCGACTCTTCCGAAGTGTCTCATAGTTCAATACACTGCCCTATATTAGAAGCGTTTGTCCTATTGTGATAAAGTATGCGTCAATTCTTGGGTGTTTCATTGTCATACGGACATCTTTGTTCTATATGTATCACAACAATGTAGAAAGAGTTTGTTATGGCAGAGAATGTACTTAGCTATGAGGACAGGGTCTTGGACAGTATGATGGACAAGGCCTTTGAAAAAGCGGGGGTAGATAACTACTCATTCAGTGAGGAGTTAAAGGAGATCTATAAGCGTCATGTAGAGGATCGCACCACTGTAGACGATTTCTTCAACGACCTAGCATACGGAGGATGTCGCTCCGGGATGATGGGAGAGTTTGTCTACACAGATGACTGCAAGGAGTTTTACGTGAAGCACATGGACGATCTGGAAGCTTACAAGAGAGATCTTGAGAATGATCTTGGGGAGTCGATCACAGATGATGACCTCACCCATCCTGAGCTTGTCACTTGGCTGGTTGTTGAGGAGGTGGCTCGTCGAGTCTCGGACGAGTTGGACGACAGCCTAGACGAAGCTATTAGCGAAGAGCTTGGTGAACTCTCCCCGGAGGATAAAGAGATGATACTTGATAGTATCGATATGGAGGAGATACGTGAGAAAACCAAGGATGAGATGGAGGCAATCTGGGATTACGAAGAGGATCTGCCTGAGTTGACATTAGAGGTGGTCGCTTCGGAGATGGACGATCAGTATCATCTATTCAGTTGTGATCCAAGAGATAATCTGAAAGACTATCTTAATACTTTCCAGGAGTGTATAGAGTCGCATTCCAAGGAGGCGTTATATGAGGTTGTGGACCAGGCTACCGATGACCAGATTGATGAAGCCGTTTACGAGGTGATGGGTGAGCTGAAAACAAAGCTTGAAGATAAGGGATATCCGGCAAACGAGGTGGATGACTTTTTCTCCGACTATGAAGGTGAGATTGTGGATGAAATACACGTTCGTGATGTCAGTGAGCCGTTAGAGCAGTTAGTCAATAATACCGGCCTTGACGGTCAAGTCTGTGCATATATAGATATGACCAGTTCGTTCGACTGTGTCAATTCATATGAGTTAGAGTCGGAAAACGGATTTTCCTACAATAAGTCCTACTTTGGAGATATGATTGATCAGCTCAATCTAAACCCATCCAAAGTAGAGAAACTTTTGCACGCAGAGGGTGCTAAGACTGTAGGTGTCTATCCTGACATCTCAGCCCGAGATGGGCAGGAGTTTGTCCGCTATGATCAATTTGTTGAGGAGCTTGTAAACAACCCCGACTTGGGTTTGCTTGTTTTCCTGACCAAGGTGGATCTAAAAGAGCTTGTGGATAAGGACTTCGATGTGCAAGAAGTTGTCGTCCCGAAAGGCAATAGGTGTGGGCTCTTCTTTTCAGGTATAGGCTCCGGAAGTAATCTTGAGATGGAGCTTCAAAGGGACATAAAGCTTGACGTGCGTCATGAAGAAGAGGGTCGCAGTATGTGGCTGACTCTTGATGATAAGAGTGTAAAGCGAGGCTGCTCAATTCAGGAGACCTATGATTTTGCTTATCCGGACGAGGTCTTTGGACGGAAAGCAGAGCTAAGCTCCAATGAGGCTCTGCGTGCTGTAGGTATGAAATATCGCTTTGACAAGCAGATTGCGCAGTATGGGTTAAATCCGTTGGAGCGATGTGCCTTTGTCAACTACCAACCTGTCAAGGTGGAAGATGGTTGGTTGCAGCGAGGTAAGGACGAAACTGCACGCCTGTACAAGACGGATCCCTCCAACATCCGTGATGAAGTTTATACTTTGGCTCAGGAGAGAGCCGTGGCGTTGACCGAGCTGGCGCATGATGGTGCCAAGTGGCGTGGATTAGATGATCTGATTCAAATCAAGCCTGACACCTCCTCTGCTTCAGAAAAAGAGAGCATCGGTGCTTCTCAGTCCCTCTCAGAGACTGAGAAGAAGAGTAATGGGATAAAGATGTAATTGAGAATAGGGAGATATGTATACGAGCAAGGAATTTGAAGATGAAGTAATCGAGAAAGCCTTGGATAAGGCTTTCGAGAGGTTGGGTTACAATCAGTACTCTTTTAGCGAAGAGCTAAAAGACACCTACGAATCCGAGATGACCGACTACGACAATACGGATGGCTTTTTTGATGATCTCGCCTGTAGTGGTTGTCAAGGAATGGCCTTGGGTGGTTTTATCTACCACGATGAGTTAGAGGACTTTTATATCAGACACCATGATGACATAGAGAGTTTCAAAAGCTATTTAGAGCAAGACATTGGTTCTCCATTGTACGATGGTAGTGGACATTATGCAGACTTCGCCTGTTGGCTAGTGATAGAAGAGGTTGCATATAATGTACGTGAAGAGTTGCCTGATTGTCTTGAAGAAGCAGTTAAGGAGGTAATATCGTCTCAGTCTATTGAAGATCAAGACGCTTTTATTGATGGCCTTTCCAAGGAAGATATTAAGTGTTTTGTGACAGACTGTATTTCTGAGGATGAGTCTCTTTTCGTTGTAGACGATGGCCCTCATTTGGTTGATTTAGAAAATGGTGTCACAGAACATCGTTTTTCAAATGGTCAGGTGGCATGGCGGTTTAAGCCGGATGATCCTAACAGCTCTTCACACACTGGAACATTAGAATGCTATAATGAGAAAGGGGAGTTGATTGGGTATGAGATCTTCAAGGACGGCAAATATCCGTGGCAGGCACAAGTGTCCAAGTATCATTTTAATTGTACAGAAGAATTCTTATTCTCAAAGTTTCAACCTGTCAAGGTGAAGGATGGGTGGGTTCAGCAGAACTTGGATGGTAATGCTCGTTTTTTCAAGGAAGATCCGTCCAATATCAATGACGATATTAATGATTTGGCAAGGACGTTAGCCATACCGCTTAAGTTTTGGGAAACTGATCCGTTATTTCCGAGCCTGAGTGAATTAATACGTATAAAGCCAGATCAGTCACACAATGAGTCTCAGGAGGAAACACAGTCTCTGTCTGCTAAATCGGAGAAGAAGAGTAATGGAATGAAGGTGTGATCATAGATCTGACAACGAAGAAAAAGGTGTACAGGAGGACGGAGTAAATAAGATAATAAGCTAAACAGATAGTGTTATGGATGAATTGAATAAAAATACAATAGGACAAACGCAGGATACAAACGACAAAGACGTAAACTTGCAGGAGATAGATCGTCTATTGTACACTAGTGAAATCCACTCACGTAAGCTGACAGGCATTCAAGAGGCTTTCTATGCCAATGGTCAGCCGTTATATCGGAGGTATTATAAAGATGGAAAAGAAGAGGGGCAACATTATCGGTGGTACAACAATGGACAACTTCTGTCAATAAGAAATTGGAAAGAGGGACATTTAGATGGCCTTGCTGAAGAGTGGAATAAAAGTGGGAAACTCATTGACCGTATGTTTTTCAAGGAGTCGAGGATCCAATGGCACGAGAGATTACATCCTGCCTCTGGACTGATAAAGCGTAGTGTTTTTAAAGATGGTTTTGTTATTTCTACCACCTTTGTTGACCACTTTACCGAACCACCTATCCAAGAGATTAAGAAGATAGATCTAATACCGAGAGAGGAAAGGGGTAATGAACCCTTACGACATGGGTATGAAAATATATTAGAGATGATTAGAGCTAATGATCAGCACCCTGAGCGAGGGGAGATTAATCCTGTTAAAAATGATTGTGGAATTGTTTCCTTTGAACGTAAGTCAGCTGTATCTCCTTTACGTTTGCCCGAGAACAGTTGTTGTAGAATACCCAGTTGTAAAGATCAAACTATGGATGAACGATGGGATCAAAATGGAGACCTCACTAAGAGACTCATACTTGATCATTTAGGACGTCCGCTATATAAGAATCAAGTAAGATGGTTTGCACTGGATAACAAAATGATTACTGCACTTGAGCATTATCAGCCTATTGAGGTGAAAGGTGGTTGGCTGCAACTAGGTATGGATGGTAAGGCTGGTCTTTTTCAAACCGATCCAACTTATATATCTGATGAGGTAGCGGAGCTTGCTCGTGAATTAGAGCCTTCGCTTCGTCGCAAGTTGGATCAGTTAGGCGCAGATCCGGACGACTATATTCGGATTAAACGTGGATCTGAGATTGAAGAAAAGCCCTTGTCTAAGGGTGATTCTCAGGAGAAGCGTAGGAGCAATGAGCTAAAGATCTAATGTGATTATCAACAATTTCTTTTATTTGTTAACCTCCCCCAATTACCTACAGGTGATTGGGGGAGGTTAAACTTGATACAAACAACGGATGATGGCCTATTGACTGTCAGCTAATTCCTTATTTTCCTGCTCCTGAGCATCCGTCATCTCTTCAGAAGCTGTATCTTTAGGACTATTGCTGGGAGTTGACTTCTCTTCTTTCTCCTCTTCTTTGATATACATAGAGACATCAGTGCCATCGAGGTAATGGGCTAAATTGGGGTCGTGTTTAATACGCTGAATCTCTTCTGCCATCAGGTTGTGAATGCTGTCTTTGACCTGCTTGTAATTGGCATTGATCGCCTCTTCCATTTGTTTGTCACTCTCAAAATGGATTGCATACATATCTGGGATGGGTTCGTACTTCTTTTCCTCCTCCGACACTTTATTACTGTCTACTAGGATTTGGCAATGGAATATCTTCTGATCTATCCGCTGGTCGAAGTTGTCCGCCACTGTGCCGACGAACATTCCCTGTGAGAGGTTGGATATTTTGCTGGCTGGTATGATATAGTCCAGTTGAGTGGAGATTGAGCTTGAAGTGTCGTTGCGATTGATGCTTATGGACTGACGCTGCTGTAAGATTTTGCCAAATCGCTCCGATAGGAGCTTGGCCGAGTCTCCAACCACCTGTCCGGAGAAGACGTTGGCGACGGTGTTTTGGATCACCTTCGCCTCTTTGTCCCCATAGTCACGTGCCAGCTGAGAGAAGTCCTGAAAGCCGAGACAGACGGCTACCTTATTCGAACGGGCAGTTGCAATCAGGTTGTCCAAACCACGGAAGTAGATTGTGGGTAGCTCATCAATCAGCACGCCACTCTTACGCTGTCCTTTCTTATTGATCAATTTCACGATACGGTTGTTGTACAGTCCGAGCGCAGCTGAGTAAATATTCTGTCGGTCGGGATTATTCCCTACGACAAGGATCTTCGGATGCTCCGGGTTATTGATATCAAGGGAGAAATCGTTACCTGTCATTACCCAGTATAGAGCAGGAGAGATCATACGGGAGAGAGGTATTTTGGCAGAGGCGATCTGACCTTGTAGCTGGTCCTGTGCGCCGCCCTTCCAAGCGTCCATAAATGGTGAGAGGTAATTGGCCAGCTCATCGTACGTTGTTAATATTGGGAAGATAACGCTGTAGGGCTGATTCAGGAGTTCAATTGCGTGAGGGAAGCTACAGAACTTGCCATTGTGTACAATCTTGAGATACCAGATTATGGCCGCAAGTAGGATAATAGGAGACTCAACGAAGAAGTCTCCCTGCTTCTGGATCCACGTCCTATTCAGGTTTAGCATAATGGTGTATGCCGCCTCGTAGGCATCGGCAATGTCGGTCATAAAATCTGGATCAATCGGATTGCATCGATGTGATTGCTTGGGGTTGTCAAAATTGATCACCAGAAACTCCGGCTCGATAGGCTTGCCGTCTCTTTCTCCGTAATCACCACAGTGCATCTTCAGGTGATTGTAAGCTATCGTGGAGAGATCCGGGAACTTATAGTCATAGATGTACATAGCGAAGCCCTTCTCTATCTGCTGCTTGATAAAGTTATTAATCACCGCATAGGACTTACCCGATCCCGGTGTTCCCAGAACCATAGTGGCTCGAAACGGATTGATGACATTGATCCAACCCTTGTTCCACTTCTTCTTATAGTAAAAGCGAGTAGGCAAATTGACGCTATACTCATTTGTCATCAGTCGCGTCTCCTGCATAAAGCTTTCATTCTCGATGTTAAACGGATCGTCCAAGAGTCCGTTCCGGATCAGGCGTGATGCATAAGCGACAGCCTTTACCATCAGGAAGAAAGCTATGACGTAAGTGCCTCCATACATAGATAAGGCGACCTTCGGTGACAGGTGAAGATATAGGAATAGGACGTTTCCCCAAAAGAGGGAAAGTCCGATAAAGGCATAGAAAGCCACATCCTGCCACGTGATTTTGGTACTCTTTACTCCTTTCTCCGCTATTGAAGCGAGCGCAAAGAGACCAAACGAGCTAACCTTGGCTTTCCAGACTGATGAGAAGATATGAAGAGACTTGTCAAGTCTAAAAAGGACTAAGTCCACTCCTTTTGAAATTGGACCGAGGTCGCCCAGAAAAGGTCTTGCGAGCCAGTAAACGTGTAAGGCTATAATGCCTATTGAGATAGTGAGAATGGCGTATCGTATTTTCGCCAGACTTCTCAGATCGTCTTCTTGTGACATAATAATTATGGGATAGTTTATTGGATTAGCGATTGATTTTCCGTTTTCTCTTCTTTCGAGTTGACCGTCTGATATTATGTTGTAGCTCATACTCTGCCGTTGCCTCTTCGTATTCGTTTTCGGACGAGGAGAACATATTGGCAAGTGTATCAATGGTCGATAGGTCAGGCATATCACGATCCTCTCTCCATGCGAATGGAGTGGTGGAGTCAGAGGGCTCTTTCTGTCCGAAAGTGGAATGATATTGCTCATCTGTGAGGATGAAGGGGTTTCCTCTGAGTTCTCCTTTGAAGTAGCTGTTAAACACATTGGCAGAGAACTGCTTGCCGAGGTGGGATCCATTAATGGCCACCTGCTTGTCCTTGAAGAGGAATGTGACTCCAAATATTCGTCCCGAGTCATTTATACGAGGGATAAAGAGAATGCCTTTTCGCTCCATCCGTTGAGAGAATACCTTCATATCAGGATTTCCTTTCATAGATTCTTGTATGGCCTCTTTGAGTACAGGAAGATAGGGCAAGGCCTGCTTCCTTGATTTTTTCATGGCGTATTGTACGGCATGAAAACCGGTTCCTCTCCCCAGCTCTTTTGATGCGACTGGAGAGCCTATCTTTGTCCCCGTGTCGTCTGTGGGGACGTATACGATCCCCTCATAGGTTTTTCCTTTGTACACCGTCTTCGTGATTTCTGCCGCTACGTTATATTGTCCGAGTAAGACATTCAGCTCTCCTATAGTTTGAAAAGTGCCATACTTGAGGATGTACCTGACAACGGATGCAATCTGGGATTTCACGTCAGAGTTCTTGTAATTCACCTTTTCAGGTTTTCTGAGGGCCTGCCGTCTCTCTTCCCTCTTCCTTTTAGGTGTTTCAAGTAGGTGATATTTCCTCTCTAGCTGCTCTACTATCCTTTGAGAGCGATACCGTTCATTGGAGTCATTGATTTTATTCCCCAGAGCGTCTACTCTTGTCGAGACGATGTGGATATGTGTTCGTTCAATATCGTGGTGGAGAAAGACGATGTATGGCTGCTCACCATAGCCCATCGCCTGCATATAATCCTCGGCCATTTTTCTAAAGGTCTCATCATCTATCTTCTCCGAGGGATCTGGATTAAGAGAGATGTGGAAAGAAAGATTGCGTGTCCGTATGCCTGTAGGGATCCGACCCATCATTTCTTTGAAGACATCCTCCTCGGTGAGGGGCAGGCTTGATGGGAGGTTCTTCGCCATGAGAATCTCCGCTTGTCCTTTCTCTACTTTCTTAAAATTATAGTGGAGCGACTTCCGTATGTTTGGCGAAGCTTTGGTGATGTCTGCGATCATGACTGGTCAGAAGTATTGGTTTCGGAGACGACGAGATCCCTAAGCTCGTCCTCGAGGGCGATGACCTTCTCAAGTAGTAGCTGTAATTGTTCGGTGCGTGAGCTGAGATTCTTCAGAAGTGCGATACTCACTTTGAGGCCATGATGGGTATTAATGGCATGGACGGTTTGGTTATAGTTAACACCGATCTTGTTTACTTGGTAAATCAGGGACGAGAGCTGATCGCAAAACTTCTGTAGGGAGACGTTAACGGTGGCGGTCTTGAAATTCTGATCCAATAGCCTTGCACGGATGAAAGCGGTCGGATGTTTCATCCCCGACTTTTGAAAAAGGTATTCGATTTTAGCACGTTCATTTCCATTAGGGACCCTAAAAGAGACCTTTTTCCATCTCTCGGCTCCGATGTTCTTTTTTTGGGGTGTCATTGCACGGTAATCATTTGATGTTCTTTCTTTGCGACTTTGGAGCAAAACCACTCTCGTTACACGAGGCCCCGGCGAGGGTTTTTGTCGGACAAACGGCACGTCTGTCCGACAAAAACACACCTTGCCGGGACAAAAAATAAACAAGGTGGGTTCTCCCTCATCACGCCACAAAGTTGGCTCATTTGTAGGGATTTATGGGAGCAAAGCGACTGCACTATATTAGACGATTGTGCCCTTCGTTGCTCTCTGTAGTGACATTATCTGTCATCTCTCACATCCCATATTCAGATTGTGTGGTTGCGAATGTAGAGATACACACATATTGATGTATGCTTGTGTTTGTCTGTAAGCATAACTCGTTCTGTGGATATGTATGGATGACCATATCAGAGTATCTATGTAATCATATGTGTAAGCAAATCCGAGTATGCATAACTCTATATGTCCATATCCGCATATGCGGATATCCTTTTATGGCTATATGGGGATGATTTTCCGATGGGAATGGGCAGGAAGAGCCTAAAAAGGGGGTAATTACTGCGAGAAATCACTCCGTAATGGTCTTTTAGTCCGATAATGGACATATGCTCATATTCGGATATGGGTATATGTCCATATGCAGATACAATCTTACGCCGACAGCAAGAAATGACTGTACGGCTGGATGAGTAGATGAGGACGTCCGTTAATTCTCATATGTAAGGATAGTGATGTATCTATTAGTCTATATGAGCATATGGGAATATAGGTAATGGTGAATGACTGCCTGAAGACATAAAAGGCTACTCTATATATGCGTTTGTAATGATAATGTCTATCACCGAAATGGCGACATCGGGATATGTCCGTGAAGTCTTATGGCGATTTGCATACATTTTATTAAGCTCTTGTGATAACGCAAGGCTATAACGAACAGCCTATGTTAATATAGGTTCATATACCGGTATAGTCTTATCCCCTTGTGCTTATATTATGGAATGCCCATATACAGATATGGCTTATCGGTTGTGTGTGAGTATCTGAATATGACTCTATAACCTATCAGTTATAAAGCGATATGAATGAGAATGTTTATCGCCGTATTCTTATGTGAGCATAAGGGCATCCGAACAAGTACTCGCATATACCGGTAATAGTTGAAACTAATACCGATAAAGCTTTGATCTAATATCGGTATTAGATGACACGACCAAATTAAGGCATTGGAATGAGGCTATATTTATGAAACCACATATATCTATATGCCCATACCACTAAATCATTAAATCGTTAGATGTCCGTATCGGCATATCGTCACATGAATTGTCATCTGTGTGTTACAGATTAGTGGCTTAGGGGTCAAAGGTCATTGCCCTATTTTAGACGATTGTGCCCTATCGTATACGATGTGCGACAGAACCAAGGTTATGGTCTCTGTCGTCCCTATTTTTGTGGTGTCAGGAAGAGATAATAGACATCAAAAAATAGAGTTTTCAATAAAGTATGGCGATTAAGATAGGTTTCAGCTCCATGAAGGGAGGTGTCGGAAAGAGCACCCTCTCTCTGGTGACTGCATCGATACTGCACTACGAATACGGTTACCCCGTAACCATAATCGACTGTGATGACCCGCAATATTCAATTGTGGAGATGCGCAAGCGTGAGGCGAGCCTTGTCTCTAGGGAGGGATCTGCTCAACGACGTGTCCAGGCATTTTACGAGTCCTATGAGGGCGGTCAATTGAAAGTCCGCGCCTACACTCCTAGCAGTACTTCCTCGGCATTTGAGGACATACTGAATAACGAAGTAGATCAAGATGGTTATGTCATTGTGGACTTTCCCGGCAGGTGGACCGAGGGTGCTACTGCATTTCTGGCGTTAAAGATGGACTACATTATCTCTCCGATAGAGCCTACCGTCCACTCATTGCAGACCAGTGTGGGATTCGCCAATAGTCTTCAACGGCTGGTCACCATGGAGGAGCTCAAGGGACGTTATAGTCTCAAGGAAGTATTTCTGGTCTGGAACAAAGTAAAGAAACAGATCCCGGCACATATGCGCATCATGACTGGGTTTGAGTCCACTGTTTTGCCCACACTCAAGGCAAAATTATTTAACAACGTTTTATACGACTCGGTGCGCTTCGGTAAGGAGTTCGGGAAGTCACCGGACGAAGAGTTTCTGCTATCTACACTTTTGCCACCGGCTAAGTTTGTGAGAGAGCGGACTGGGGTCGATGAATTTATCTCGGAACTAATAACCAAATGCACGAAGTAATATGGAGAATCTACTGAAGGAGGGAGGTGACAATTACGATTTAGATATGGATGTTCTGCTCAAGAAGTCTATGGATCCTGTTGATGAAGGAGGTGATTCTTCCAAGAAGGAGGAGAAGGCTAAAAAGTCCTCTAAGAAAGAACTACAGGAGGAGTCTCCCGAGGTGACGGATTCTGATCCACAAAAGGATACTTCAAAGCGGGAGCCAATTCACGAAGGGGAGGCGAATGAAGCGAGTGCTGCAATGACGACTGATACAACTAATGGCGATCTTGAAGATGATGATGTGAAGGTCGCATCGGAAGAGTTGACCGACGTTTCCGGGGATGAATGTGCCGAATACAAGGCGAAATTCTTTAAGGATAGTCCTCTGACAGATAAGTTTATTGTGGTTCGAGTAAACGATGATCTTGCTCAGAAGATCAGGGTTGTGCTGTGGCGTTATCCTGATCTCTCCACAAGTTCGTATGTCAACAACATACTTCAGCACCACTTTGATGAGTTTCGATCTGTTTTGGAAACAATGGCCAGAGAGGTGTCTGAATCTGTAATTGAGGTAATGTTATGAATGAATTTATGACCTTAGTCGTACCAGTAATAGTCGTCTTGCTTAGTCTCATACTGGTTGTGTGTGCCATTAGATGGTATTTGACTTTGAAGTCCAACTCCTCTACTTTACCTTCAAATAAGATCAATAGATCACAGGAAGAGCATTTTGAGACGAATGGTGTTGAGCAAAGCAAGGACGAGGAATCTCTGGTAGAGGAGAAAAATTACAGAGACACTGTCTCTGTACCACTTACGGAAGATTATATCATGGACATTGTCCCGGAGGAAAACTCAGCAGCTTCAGACCATCCTTTTAGTGAGGCTGAAATTGATTTATACGATGCCATTTATCTCACAGATTGTCCATTGGATAAAGATGGTCCAAGACTGCGTCTTAATCGCGACATTGAGGAGAAGATACGAATACTGACTTGGTCTCGTCCCAACCTGTCTGTCAGCTCATTTGTAAACAATGTTCTGCGTGAGCATTTTCGAGAGTACAAGTCTGTGTTAGAACAAAAGGTCAAGTCTGTTTCAACATCTGTTAATGATGACACAATATGAAAGAGACTATTGAAGCAGGCATACTGATCATCCTCGTACTGATTGGGCTCCTCTTGTTAATGGAGATCATCAGACGATATGTAAAGGGATTGGTCAACTCCTCTGATGGGTCGTCTCACCAGTCGCCTACTGAACCACGTTCCGGAGCTGGTCGGGTAAGGGTTGGAGAGGCGAAGTCACCCTTTATTGCTCAAAGCTATCGTGATATGATCTCCCTCCCACTGCCGGAGGAGGACACGAATGAGGAAGAGGAGATGAAGCTGGATGTAGCGAAGCGAAATGAGCGATCCTTAGCTCCGGATGAAGATAATCCATTCGTTCAGGATGTCAGGGACTATGCTGCGTTTCATCGGAGCATACGCGCAGGGCGCATCGCCCCGAGGGATAAGCGACTTATTATGACCGGGATCGACAAGGTTGCCGGGACACAGTTTGAGGAATACTATAAGGAAGAATTGGATCACCTGCGCGAGCTGATTTACGGTCTGGACTCGAATGAGGCAGATCTGCCAAGCGATGATATAGAACCCTGTGATGGTGGTTTTCAGGTAGATATGCCGGAGATAATATAACTCATAGAGAAATGATGATATGAAAAAGATTGAGAAAGTAATGCTGGTGCCTATGGCACTTCTGCTGTCGTCCGTTACCGCCTTTGCGCAGGATGCGCAAGGTGGATTGCAGGGTATCCGAGCAGCCGATTCCGCATTAAGGGACTATTTTAGTCCATTAGGCAAATTGATTCTTGTGATCGGAGCCATCGTCGGGCTGATTGGTGCTGTCAAGGTGTACGGCAAATTTTCGCAAGGAGATCCCGATGCCACCAAGTCTCTGGCAGCATGGGGAGGAGCCTGTCTCTTCCTTGTCCTGGCTGGGACAGTGCTATCCGCATTTTTTGGTGTGTCCTGATGACGTATCAAGTGAACAAAGGGGTTGGCGGTCAGTTCGAGTTCTTCGGACTGCGAGGTAATTACCTATGGATTATGGCGGCGGGAATCGTTGCCAGCTTCCTGCTGGTAGTAATCCTTGGTCTCTGCGGCCTGCCGACGTACGTCGGGGCAGTCGCAGGACTAACTCAGCTCACACTCTTTGCCTATTTGATATTCCGTCTCAATCATCGATACGGACCTTATGGTCTGATGAAGCTCATTGCTCGGCACTATCAGCCGGATTATCTGTCAAGTCGCCGAAGTGTCAAGAAACTACTAAGATGATCAATAGGAGCAAGATACACGAGTTAGACGCTCACTTTCCTCTGCTAGCGGTGGAGAACGGCTGCATCCTCAGTAAGGATGCGGACGTGACCGTCGCCTATGAGGTGACGCTTCCTGAGATTTTTACAGTTTCGGGGACCGAGTATGAGGAGATGAATTCTCTCTGGCATAAGGCGATCAAGACGTTGCCCAATTTCACCATCGTCCACAAGCAGGACTGGTATGTAAGGGAAAGCTATAAGCCGGACTTCGTCAAGACAGACAATGAGGACGAGAGTGTGGCCTTCCTAAGTCGTGCGGGAGACCTGCACTTTGCTGAGCGTCCTTATCTTGACCACAAGTGCTACCTCTATATCACCAAGACGACGAAGAAGCGTATAGCTAATCAATCCACGATGACGACGCTTTGTCGGTCAAAGATCATCCCTCAGGAGATCTCCGATCCAGAGAGTGTAGAGCAATTTCTGGATGCCGTGACGCAATTTGAGCGTATTCTCAATGATGGTAACCTCCTCTCTGTTCAGAGACTGAGTGATGACGAGATCATCGGAACGGATAAGACGAAGGGACTGCTTGACAGCTACCTTGGACTGTCGCTCAATTCCGAAGACCCCATGATGCTCGAGGATGTAAAGCTTGGCTCAGGGATCACTAAGGTGGGAGAGAAATCCCTTTGCTCATTTACAGTCAGCACGGCGGACGACCTCCCTGACCAAGTGATGACTGATATGCGTTATGAGCGACTGTCCACCGACAAGAGCTCGTGCAATCTCAGCATGGCTACGCCCGTAGGACTACTGCTCTACTGTAATCATATCTACAACCAGTACATCGTGATCGGAGATAGTGATGCCGCACTGGCAGAGCTGGAGAGCCGTGCACGATGGTTCCACTCTCTCAGTCGTTTTGGTCGTAATGGTGCCAATTACGAGTGGATTGCTTCGTATCTGAAAGAAGCACATACCTATGGTGTAAAGCCGATCAAGGCGCACTTTAATGTGCTGGCATGGTCGGATGACCCACAGGAGTTGCGTAAGATCCGCAATGACGTGGGGGCCGCTCTGTCTCAGATCGGCATAACGCCTCGTCATAACACCATAGATACCGCCACTCTTTGGTGGGCAGGTATGCCCGGCAATGAGGCCGATCTGCCCTCTGAGGAGACTTACTATACCTTTATTGCCCCTGCGGTATGCCTCTTCACGCAGGAGACCAACTATCGGGATAGCTTGTCCCCATTCGGCATACGGATGACAGACCGCCTTACCGGCAAGCCAATCCATGTGGACATCTCCGACCTTCCTATGAAGGAGGGTATTACGGTCAATCGCAATAAGTTTGTATTGGGACCGTCCGGCAGCGGCAAGAGCTTTTTTATGAATCATCTGGTGCGACAGTACTACGAGCAGGGGACGCATATTCTCCTCGTGGACACAGGTAACTCTTATGAGGGGCTGGCTAATCTGATCCGCACTCAGACTAAGGGTAAGGACGGTGTTTACTACACGTATACGGAGGATCACCCGATCACTTTCAATCCGTTTTACACGGATGACTACGTCTTTGACATCGAGAAAAAAGAGAGTCTTCTGACATTGCTCACGACGCTCTGGAAGAGTAGCAGTGAACCTATTAAGAAGACGGAGGCCAGCGAGCTTTACTCTGCACTCACCCTCTATCTCGATAAGATCACAACAGACAGAAGTGTACGTCCCTGCTTCGATACCTTTTACGAGTTCCTTGTGAACGAGTATCGTGAGGATCTGAAGACACGCCCCATCCCTGTAGACCGATACACGTTTGACATAGATAATCTGCTTGTGGCCCTTGCGCCCTACTACAAGGGAGGTGCCTACGACTATCTTTTAAACAGTGAAGAGAATATTGACCTGCTCAGTAAGCGGTTCATCGTCTTTGAAATTGATGCGATTAAGGACAACAAGACTCTCTTTCCTGTGGTGACGATCATCATTATGGAGGCGTTCATCAACAAGATGCGTCGCCTGCAAGGCATTCGCAAGATGATAGTGATTGAGGAGGCTTGGAAAGCGATTGCCAGTGCTAACATGGCAGACTACATCAAGTACCTCTACAAAACCGTACGAAAGTTTTTTGGTGAAGCCATCGTGGTTACTCAGGAGGTGGATGACATCATCCAGTCGCCTGTCGTCAAGGAAAGTATCATCAATAATTCAGACTGTAAGATCCTATTGGATCAGAGGCAGTACCTCTACAAGTTTGATCGCATACAGGAGTTGCTTGGACTGACAGAAAAGGAGAAAAGTCAGATTCTCTCGATCAATCTTGGCAATCAGACTTACGAGGGGCGTAATCCCTACAAGGAAGTCTTCTTCAGTCTAGGAGGAAGACGCTCGGCTGTCTACGCTACTGAGGTGAGTACGGAAGAATACCTGACGTACACAACCGAGGAGCGAGAAAAGATCAAGGTCAAGGAGCGTGCGGCTCAGCTTGGAGGGGATCTCCGTCTGGCCATCCGCCAACTGGCTATGGAAAGTGAAGAGAAATGATAAATCACATTGAACAAAAGATCGTTATGAATGTCAGAAAGATGTTTTTGATGGCTACGGCCATAGCAGGATTGACTTGTATTGGATCAATCCGATCAGACGCACAGGTTGCTGAGATCATCTCCATTGCCTCTAAAGCAATAGGAGCCTATATTGACAAGAAAGGGCCACAGAGTGTGTACGACACTCAGACCAAGAAAGCAGTCAATAACGTCGGGAGTAAAATAGGTACCTATAACAGGTCATTTGACAGCTATAAGAAGTCATTTGAGAGCTACTCCAAAGAAGTAGAGGCGATATACAAGTCAGCAGATAAATTCGCTTCGATGTATGTCTGTGTGGTCAAGGCCAAGGAGTGCGCCGACCTTGCGTCACGGATTATGAGCACCGGCTACGAGTATTCGCGATTCTCATCCAGTGAGGTGCTGAGCGTAGAGGAGCTGGAAGCGATCCTGTCCTACTATCAGGTGATCGCAGAAGTGACGAGAAATGAGCTTAACGGTACGAAGCAGCTATACAGCATGAACAGCAACCTTTCGATGAAGGATCGGTACGATCTCTTGGTGGACTTGCACGACAGTCTATCGACTATCTATGCCTCCTGTCTGAGTTTCAATCGCTCCGTCAACGGCTGTATATCCTATCGTGCGGGAGGGAATCGAGACGCACGGTTTCATGCCTCTATGTACAAGTCGTCCCTTAGGAAATAACCGATAGAAAAGAGCCGGCAGTTATGGATTTTGCAGCAATAAGAGAAATCCTCTGGTCGTTTAAAGATCAGTTCTCGACCTACGGGTCAACGTTCATCAGCTTTGCCATGCTGATCGGGGGTATAGGGGCGTTCCTCTATATTGCGGTCAGAGTCTGGGGTCATATTGCTCGAGCAGAGCAAATTGATGTGTACCCCCTGCTCCGACCCTTTGCGATCGGACTGGTTATTATGTTCTTCCCAAGCTTTGTCAGTGGCTTAGATGCTGTGTTTAAACCATTGGCTGATGTAACTGCAGAGATTTCTGATGGTAAGGCATCAGAGGTGGAAACCAAGTATAAGGAGTTTCACGATGTGTGGGACAAGATGTATGGCTTTCAAGTCCCAGAAAAGACGAGTGACGACGGGGAGTCTACAGAGAAGAATATTTTTCAGATAGGAGTCGAGAAGATAGAGTCCCTTTCTCGCATAACGATGTTTCCGGGTGCCTATTTTTCAGCGATTATCATGGATTGGATGATCAAACTGTTTCACTGGCTCTATGCAGCTGCTGCGTTATTGATAGAGACCGGTGCAGTCTTCTCCTTATTGATCCTGTCCATATTCGGTCCCATCTCGTTTGGACTATCCATATTCGACGGATTGAGCAACAGCATGATTTCTTGGATTTCAAGGTACATCAACCTGCTGCTGTGGTGTCCCATTGCGAATATATTAAAGGGTTTGCTGTGCAACATAGAACTATATGTTTTGAACAACACTTTGGGTGCTTTTGTTGGCTATGCAGATCCAAAGGGTATCTCGGTGTGGGATGCCGGAGGACTGATCATCTTTTATGTGATGGGCATCGCATGTTTCTTCCTCGTACCAACAATTGCGGGATGGATAATCTCGGGAGGAGGTAATACCAATGCCGTCGGAAGCAAGGCAACAGGATTTTTCACGGGGGTTGCGGGAGCTGCCGGTACGGCAGCTGCCTTTGGTGTAGGAGGTCCTACAGGTGCTATAGCCTCAGCAGCCACCTCCACTGCGTCCTCCAAGTCATCTGAGAAAAGCACGACCCGTCAAGGCTGATTGAAATGGAATTCAAGTCATTAAAAAACATAGAGAGCAGCTATATGTCCGTCCGAAGGATATTCATCTGTTTCTCTGTCTTCTGTTTGATGGTGACCATAGGAGCAATAACTGCCTCTTACGTTTTTGCAGAAAAGCAAAGACACAAGATCTATGTTTTGGATCAAGGGAAGAGTCTAATGCTCGCACTCAGTCAGGACGAAGCACAAAATCGTCCTGTGGAGCTGAGAGAGCATGTGCGTCGCTTTCACAAGCTGTTTTTCACTCTTGCCCCGGAGAAGATGGCGATAGAGGAGAACATCAACAGTGCTCTTAAGCTCAGCGATAAGTCGGCATACAACTACTACAATGACCTTAAAGAGTCCCGCTACTACGATGGGATCATTCGTGCAGACATTACTCAGTCAATAGTGATTGACAGCCTGCGTGTAGACTACAACGTATATCCATATGAAGTGATGACCTATGCCACACAGCGAATAATCCGTCGCAGTAACATCACTTACAGAAAGTTGGTGACTACCTGTTCTGTACGCAATAGTGTCCGCAGTGATGCTAATCCGCAGGGATTTCTCATCGAGCGATTCAAAGTATTGGATAACCAAGACATTAAAACCATCAAGCGATGAAAAAAGAGAAGAAGGAGTCCACGACTTTTAAAGAGTCGGTCGGCAAGGTCTATCACGAGACTGAAATCAAGCTACATTCTTGGACCGACTCCATGTCCAAGAAAACGAGATTGCTGTTAAGTATTCTCTTCTGCTTGGTTATTCTCGGCGGGATAGTATTTCAGATCATTTTAATGTGTTCGTGACATATGGAAAAGAATAATGCTAAAGAGCAACCAAACGAAGCTAAGAAGAGAAGCAAGATAGAGACAAAAAAGCTGCTTGTGTACCTCTCTTTTGTGCTGATCTTCCTAGTGGTATTGTGGCTTATTTTGGCTCCTAAGGATAAAGGTCTGGTGGGATCAGATACCTTAAACACATTGGTTCCGGAATCTACCGATGTGGAAATAGAGGATGACAAAACTGAGCTGTATGCTACGGAAGACCAGACCAGAGCAACAGAGGAAAAGGACTCTGCTTTAGTGGCACAAGTTACTAGCGCAAGTGCCGTCTTGCCTGGAATGGATGGGAGTGCGCAGGCATCTCAGACCAGTCAGGATGAGGACAAGTACGGCTTCAATTACAAACCGGATGAGAGTGCCTACTGGACATCAGAGCTCTACCAAAAGCAAGATGAGATAGAGACACTCAAGAGGGAAAACCAAGAGCTCAAGGATCTCGCCAACGAGTATATGGGCTATGTCGAGAAAATGCAGGAGGAGTCAAAAAAGGAACCCTCTTCAGAGGAGTTACTAGAAACATATCGCAGACAAAAAGAGATTGACTATGAGCTGGCAGAGAGATATAGTCCAAAGGAAGAGCCTGTGGATCTCTCCAAAACGAATCCGGCCGTGTCTAAGGTTCAGCTCCAGCCATCTCGACTTAATGTGGTCTCTTCACTGGATGCACCTATGACAGATAGCTTGATGATTCAACGGTTGTCTCAGGATCGTAATTTTGGATTCTACACGATGAAAAATCATTCGGAAGAAGTGTCTGCACCTAGGAACGCTCTGCGTGTAGAGGTCGATCGCACTGTGATTTTGAAGCCCGGCGACTATCTCACACTTCGTTTGCAGGAAGAGGTATGGATTGATGGGGCTAAACTGCCGAGAGGTGCACGTCTCGTCGGAGTGGCAAGGCTCTCAGGCAATCGTATGAAAGTGATTGTCAATTCTATTGAATATCAAGATCGAATCTTTAGCACTGAGCTAACCGCTTTTGACATTGACGGTCAGGAGGGGTTGTATGTACCACTCTCAGCAGAGACTTCTGCGATTCGAGAAGCGGCCGGAGCGGTTGTCCAATCGCCTATGAACGGAGGTATCAGCTTCAATAATAGTAGTGCCAAGGAGCAAATACTGACGGATGTAGCGAGAAGTCTCATCAGAGGCGGAGCAGGCTACGTCAATAAGAAAGTGTCTGAAGTCCGCATCACAGTCAAGGCCGGCTACCGGCTTTACCTTGTGCCAAGCAAACGATAAACAATAACACATATAGAGAATATACCATGAGAAAAATGACAAAATTAGCAGGGCTTGTCCTCCTTGCCGGTGGGATGACCCTAAGTGCCATGGCACAAGAAATTAATGACGAACCAGCTCAGGTAGCTGTTGTACGTGGAAGCGATACTGGCACCGGAGACCTTTATCAAGGTTGGACACGTGCCATTCCTCCAGCAAGGATGGTGGTTCCTTACGGTCTTGAAGTAACGTTTGACAAGACCACTCACGTGATTTTCCCGGCTTCCATCCGATATGTGGATCTTGGGTCGGACAACATCATTGCCTCGCAGGCTGGTGATGTTCTCAATGTACTTCGTGTCAAGGCGGCAGTAGAGGATTTTACAGGCGAGACCAACCTCAGTGTAATATGCGATGATGGTAGCTATTATGCCTTCAACGTGAAGTATGCGAAGGAGCCTGAGAAGCTCAGTATTGAAATGAAAGATTTTCTCTACTCGGGAGACAACGGTCGTCTGCCCTCCAACCTCTCGGATCTTTACTTCAAGGAACTCGGATCCGAGAGTCCGATGCTGGTGAAGTTAGTCATGCAGTCCATTGCGGACAATAATCGACGGTTGATTAAGCACATTGGTGCAAAGCAGTTTGGGTTGCAATTTCTGTTGAGGGGTATGTACGCTCACAATGGACTGCTCTACATCCACCTACATCTCAAGAATAAGACCGACATGCCTTATTACGTCGATCATGTAGAGTTCCGAATGATTGACAAGAAGCTTGCGAAGCAGACAGCGATGCAGGAACTTACTCTGGCACCGCTTCGAGCATATAACAATGAGACTATGGTCAAACCCCGTGGTACGCTTAATAGCGTTTGGTGTTTAGAGCAGTTTAGCCTACCCAATGACAAGCTCCTAGAGGTGACCGTTTATGAGCGCAATGGTGGCAGACACCTAAGCTTCACTGTGGATGCTGATGACCTTCTCCTCACCAGCGACATTGAACGACTACGCTTAAAGTGGTAAGAGCTATGAAACGAAAACTAATGATAGTGGGACTGCTCAGTCTTCTTCTGGGGGCAATCGGACAGCCTGTGTCAGCACAGCGACTGTTGCCCAATCAGAATGGACTTGAGGTGATGGGAGGCATCGTCTTCCAACCCCGTGTCAGTAACCCTATCAACTCGGGAGATTTCTCTGTCGAGGCAGGGTATAACCACTATTTCAGAGTGGGCAATTACCTGTCTGTGACGGCAGACTATGAGCAGAGACACTACACCTATAAGGAATGGCGGATTCCTATTCAGGATGCCCTCTTTCAGGTGAGCTACAATCATCCACTGGTTATGAACAGGGGACGTGACATCCTCCTCTATGCCGGCATAGCTGCTCTTGGAGGATATGAGTTTGTCAATAATGGCGAGACCATTATGCCCAATGGTGCGACGCTTCAAAACCAGTCCCGTTGGATCTATGGTATTTCACCCATGATCTCACTAGAGACCTACCTCTATGACCGGCTCGTCTTTGTACTGCGTGGAGAGGGACGCTTTCTATTCAACCAACAGACCTACTTGATCCGTCCGACGGTACAGGCAGGACTGAGGGTCATTATTTAAGCTATTCACTATGATACAGAATAACATAAAAGAACAGCCAGTAGGAGTCAGCTTGGTCTTCTCCACGGTGATCGCTTTGATCGTACTGATGTTCAGTACGAGCTCTTGCGATCAGGGAGTGATAGTCGAGGAAGATTATCCCTTTACCGTGGAGGTTATGCCCTATTACGAAGAGACTGAGACCGGTCAGGTCGTGGAGGTGAGATGTCAGATTGATTCAGAGAAGCGCAACAGCGATCTGCACTATTCGCTGCGATACTTTCCAAAGAAAGGAAAAGGATTATTCACCATTGGAAGTCCCTTGGGTGATGGTCTGATACCTAATGACAGGTACGTATTACCTCTTGATGAGGAAGGTGCATTTAGACTCTACTATCGTCCGGAAAGCATGGGGTCACACACTCTTCTTTTGACTGTGGAGAGCAGTATGGGACGTAAGTATCCCATGGAGCTGAAGTTCAACGTAAATAAGACGAAATAATGAGACGACTAACAACATTACTGATAGCCTTACTGACTATTACGATCTTCACTACGAAGCGGAGTGAGGCGCAGTTTTACTCGGCAAGTACAAATCTCCCTGTGTTGGCCACAGGAAGTATCAATGCTGAGCTGAGCATGACGCTCGATCGCAATTGGAGTTTACATCTTGAAGGAAGTGTCAATCCTTGGAAGATAGAGCAGTTTAGGATTCAGCATCTTGCGATTCGCCCGGCCATCCGTTGGTGGACGAGTGAGAGTTATAGAGGTTGGTATATGGGAGCTCACTTCTGCGGAGCCTACGCTCACATTGGTATCCCTAAGTGGATGGATAAGAAGTATGAGGGAGTGACTATGGGGGGTGGTCTGGATCTCGGTTATGCTTGGGCCATTGATACCCGCTGGAATATTGAGCTTGGACTTGGTGCCGGAGCTTACTATCTGGATATGTGGTCAGGTAAGTGTCACACCTGCTCTTACCGCACGGAGGAGCTGAGCAAGTGGATTTTCATCCCGGACAAGCTGAGCCTGTCTGTCGTTTACCTCTTTTAGTGAGACCTGAAATGAAGAAACAAACCAACATAGCAACTACTCTTGCCCTCTGCTCTGCTGTTGTCCTTGCCGTTACCGCCTGTGGTACGATGACGAGGAAGCTGGAGAAGCAGGATCCTGAGACCAATCGTCTCGGACTCTCCTTTGCACACGAGGACAAAACCTCTAATTATATTGATTCGGTCTACACTGTAACTATGCCGGCTGATCTGGACAGTATCCCCGACTCAGATGGGAACTACCACAAGATTGCTCGGACGACTACCGATGAGTCGGGAGTCTCAATGCCGACGTGGGAGTTACAAGGCGTTGTGGTTGAGCAACGTTTGAAAAACGTTGCTGAGCGCAACGGCGTAGTTAATCTCGACTTTATTGTCACTGTGCCGAAGACATTGATTAATGATCGTTGGCAGCTCCGAGTCTATCCGAGAGCATTTAAGGACAATTTCGATCGGATTGACCTGCAACCGCTTATTCTCAGTGGAGCAGACTTCCTCCGTATGCAGGAGAAAGGGTACAATGAGTACAAGGCCTTTGTGGCCTCTATTGTTCCTGACAGCCTCTATTGGCAGGAGATGATCAATCATAAGGGCGTGCAGAAAGCCCTGTCTGATCTGGAGGCGGAGTACCACAAAGCATGGCAAAACGACCTTCTCCTCAAGCAGGAGTGGATCGACTGGCGTGACCGGATCAACAAGCGGTATCTGCTCTATAATACACAGATGAAGCGCAACCGAGCTTCCATAGACCCCGATCGTGATCTGTTGGCCATCCTTCCTGCCTACTGGCTGGAGCGCAAGCTCGATCGCAGGAGTGTCCCTCGTACCTTTGCCGAGTATGCCTTTGGAAATAAGGAAATCGTCAAGAAACAGATCACCCCTGCCGACTCACTTGAGATTGAGAAACGCTACACCGATGTGAAGCGTATTGCCGAGAATGAGCGTAAGAAGCAGGAGAAGCAGGCGATGTATCAGAAACTGGTCAAGTTTCCTCGTATAGCCGCCCGACTCGACAGTATTGTCCCTTCAGGGAATGACTTTAAGTATTACTACACCCAGCAGCTGGATGCTGACTCCAACACGAAGAAGATCAAGCTGGTGTTGAATGGTGAAGTGGTCGCCATCGATCAGTCCACGTATGAAGTGCCGAGAAGCGACACCCTTACCTACTATGTCAGTGCCATGGTTGATTTCCTTGACGAGGCTCCGAGGTACAAGACCGAGGTAGTACATCGTCGGGTCGACAAGGTGATCACCGCCAATATCGACTTTAGAGTTGGTAGTGCGGTCGTAGACCCATCACTCTCCAATAATGCCGCTGAGCTTAATAAGGTACGTGAGACGGTTGATGACATCGAGCGTATCGGTGATCTGGTCCTTGACGGACTGGAGATGACCGGCTATGCCAGCCCTGAGGGTAACGCTTCGTACAATAGCAATCTGGCCAATCGACGCACTGAGGCTTTACGACAATATATCACCTCAAATAGACTCTTTGGTGGTCGTAAGCCGTCCATCAAGACAATGAATGGAGGTGAGAATTGGGATGGTCTCCTTGCTTGGGCAAGAGATAGTATCAATGGACTGTCAGCCTTTGACCTTGCCGATATAGAGAGTATCGTAAGCTCCACGGAGGACTACGATGCTCGGGAGATTAAGTTGCGCTCAACGAAGCCTGCACTCTACGAAAAGCTTAGGGAGGAGGCCTACCCGAGTTTGCGTGTGACGGAGTTTAAGTTCGTGACCCACCGTGCTCAGATGGTGCAAGATACGATCCACACCACTGTCATTGATGACCGGTACAATCGTGGTCGTGATTTATTGCGAGAGCGGGAGTACAAGCAGGCTCTCAACATCCTCTCCGACTACCCGAAGGACTACAATTACGCCATCTGCCTTATGAGTTTAGGGTATGACCGACGAGCTTATGAGATTCTCAATTCTTATGGGGACAGGAGTTCTGCCGATGTTCAATACCTGTTGGCTATTCTACACGTACGCCTCGGACACGTGAAAGAGGCGGTGCAGTGCTTGGTACGTTCCGCACAGATTGACCACGGCAAGGTCTTCCGAGCGACGATGGATCCCGAGCTTAGTAAGCTGATCAATAACTACGATCTCTTTCATGACGATCTAAATTTCTAGAAGTATGACACATAAATCAATCCTATCGACACTCTGTCTTGTCTCCCTGTTATCCCTTGGAGGGTGTAGTAAGGAGCAAATGCAGATATTCCCAGATCGGGACTGTCTCTATACAGGGACCCTTACGGTGCATCGACAGCCGAGATCCGACTGGCAGTTGGTGAGCTACCAGCTTACCGATGACGAGACGACTATTGAAGCGTCTCAGCTAAAGCCTCTATCGTGGCGATCAGACGAGGAAAGCAAGGTGGTTCCTATCGGTCTGCACCGTGCACTCTATATGTCGGAGACTCTGTCCCACTCCATGACGGCGACAGGAGTTGTCTCTGTTGGCTCTGACGCAGGCAATGGCTTCAAAACGATCTCTCCCACGCCTCTTCTGTTAGGTCAGGCTGAGGGTAGAGTAAAGTATGACGAGGAGACTGTTGTCAATGTCATTCCGAAGGATATTTCCAAGGGCGTTAAGGTCATCTTGACCAACAGCAGCTCCGAGTTGGTGTCAGACATTGATATGACCATTTCCAAGGGGTATTTAGACTACGACTGTCTGAATGGCAAATCAATGACCCCATCTGTCTTTAAGCTACCCGGTGAGCCTTTTGATTTGTCGTCAGCGGGATTGAAGAGCAGGACCGGTTACCTCTTTGATGTTGTATTGCCGATGGATCTACATCTTTCCTTCAAGGATCAGATGGGATCGGAGTACTTTATCGAGTTTGAGGATGCTTTTAAGCAAGACAAAACCAATGAGCGACTTTATGTAGCGGAGCTCGATCTGAGCGAAGCAGGTTTGGAGCAAGCCGGTGTCAAAAAGACCGTCAAGGCTATACGCATCGACGGTCGTGACGTGACTTTCCCATCTGAGGGAGGTAAGATGACTATGGACGTTAAGGCGTACCGTGTCACCACAGTCTATAGTGGAGGCAAAGAGGTCTCCCGAGACGAAGAGGAGATCCCCTACACCTATACCTTGGACGGGGACGATGCCCTTAGGATCTCTTATGACGCTCCATATACCTTCACCATTATCGCAGGAGCCAACCAGACGGGCCGGACACGCACGAAGTATATTCGTGTACTTGCGGACGGCGTAACTCGCCTATTCACGATCAAGCAACCGGCCATGGGTTCCGGTGGCGGATTCACAGTAGACGGAGAGGTGCAATGAAAGCGGTATGTATCAGCATGGTGGCGGGTGTCATGCTCCTTTGCCTTATGACCTCATGCAGAGGTCGTGGCAATGAGCCTACACCCCCTGTGCCACCTAAAATGGAAACGATGACTATACAGGGAGACAGCATAGCTCCTTGGACCACTACCGACGGAAGTACGGAAGTGGCTTTTGAGAAATAGAGATAAAAATGGAGACAACTGAATTATGAGGAACGAAGTAAAACGATGGGTATGGGCAATGATCGCCCTCATGGGAATGCTCCTCTGCTACACCTCTTGTGATGACAAGAGCCGTGAGGAGAGTAGGCCCGACAATGAGTATCTGGTGGATGCTGAAATCCTTGTTGTGGACAAGGAGGGCAATGTGGTGAGTGAAACGCCCTTGAAAAGTGATGTCTCGCTGAGATCCGCCAAGACCGAGGTAGAGAGTGAGAAAGGTATCATCACCGGTCTCGGTCTGTTCAAGGCAAGTGAAGTCGCTAAGGTAAAGGTGACTGCAAAGAGAGGATACCTGTATAAGGGTATGTATTTTAAGTACAATGGAGGTTACGACAAGCGTCGTTATCCGATCAATAGATCGTCTGCTACATTGTGGTCTTCAATAGACATTACAGTGGTTGGCAACATTACTGTGGTAGCTATGTTTGAGGAGGCAGGAGATTATGAGTTCTATGCCACTCCTTCAAAACTGGTGCTGCAAGGGAATGAGAACGATGACTCTATTACGGGAGAGATAGAAATAACCAGTACAAGAACTGTTAATGGAAAGACATCATTCGTACTGTTTACACGAGATGGTCGAGTCTATGATTCAGGGAGAGTAAGTTACACTTGGAGAAAGGGGGAAAACAAAAAATTCAGTATCACGTTTAAACAGGTTGACAGTGAGAAAACCCTCACAATCCCCGTCGAGGTGGTGATCACGGAGACTCCCAAGCCGGTCTACACATTCACTGCTACACCAACCAAGTTGGTACTAAGTGGGAAGGATACCGACAGCTCATTGAGTGGTAAGATCACTGTCACGAGTACGAAAACCCTTAGTGGAGTGACTACAGATGTAGGCTACAATACAAGTAAGGGTAGTAAGTCCGGCAAGACGGTTACTGTAACATGGAGGAAGGGTGAAAGCAAGAGCTTCACTGTGACACTAACACAGGACGAGAGTGGCAAGACCCTCACTATCCCTGTAGAGGTGTCTATAACACAAACAGGAGTAGATATCGTTATCGAGTAATTACATACACACAACTAAACATCAAACCATTAAGTTTTATTGCAATGAAAAAGATTCAGAAAATGCTTTGTGCGGCTGTAGCCGCCATCACTGCCGGCGTAGGCCTGACCGGATGCCAGCAGGATCAAACGCTCATTCCCGAGCAGCCCCAGGCGGATCAGGTGACCATCAATGCTCAGCTTCTCGTGGAGCAGGACGATGGTACTTTTCTTGAGGTGGATCCCTCGTCCCTGCGTGCGGCAGACGACACCTACGGCACTTGGACAGGTCTTGGAACCTATCCTGCCAACACTCAGGTGACAGTAACCTTTACCAGTAAGAGTCCATGGTGGATCTATGCATTCTACGACAAGTCCAAGGGAGAGGGATCCGGTCTTACCGGTAACCGAACCACCACGACTAAGTCAGTCACGTTCACCGTCACTAAGGATGTCACCTATGTTGCTAAGGTGCGCAAGCTTGGTGATAAAACGATCGAGGCAACAGCCGATAAGGATAAGGTGAATATTGACTCTAATGGAGGCTCGGACAAGGTGACGGTTAAGATCACTGAGACCACACCGATCATTGGCAAGGATGGCTCTCAGGTGGATAAGATCGTCACTAAGGATGTCATCCCCGGTAATGTCACAGTAAAGGACAAGCCTGATTGGGTGACCACGGATACAGATAAGGGAACCGTGACCATCAAGGCGGAGCCTAATATCCAGCCTGACCGCACCACCGACACCAGTCGTGATGGTAAGGTGACGATTATTGCAGACGGTAAGGAAGTGGTGGTCGATGTGCATCAGGACTCTCGCTTTGAGGTTCCGGATGACCAGGTGCAGTCCAATGAGTGGGCATTCAAGGATGGCAGCGACAAGCCGGGTGCTCAGTACCGTTACAACTTCAAGCCCGAGGGCGAGTCGTATGACATCAAGGGGCTCTACGGCAACTGGGGTACCAATCCCATCGACGTGGTGACTGCCGTGTACATCAATGGTAAGCTGACCGAGAAGGACAAGTGGACCACTCGTAGTGCCACCTGGACTTATGGCAAGCCTACTCTCAATTGGGTGACCAATTCAGGGCGAGTGTACACGGCCAGTAAGAACGAGACCGGAAAAGATCGTGCCACATCCGTCGCTATCGTTAAGCTGACTCTGACAGGTCGCACAGAGGTGCTCTGCCAGTCTAAGATCAACTTTACCCAGACCACTTCCGGCTTTATTGTAGATGGTGAGATCATCTAATCAGTATATGTTACCGGCAACCGTTTAGTTGTGGGGCTCCTCGGGTTGTCTCGGGGAGCCCTCTTATTAAGATGAAACAATATGAAGAAGCTGTATTATTGTATCCCCATACTATTCTTGTTTGTCTCCTGTAAGATGGATCTGCCTCCAGAAGCGGGAGAGCAAATCCCCACAAGGACTCTGCGACTCTACACCTCTTCCGAGGCGACCGATCTGCGTGCATTCATAGGTGGCGAAGAGATGACCCTGTTCGGCTCTGAGAGCAATGCCACTTGGGAAAGAAAGGCACTACTCAATGGTAGGGAGTGGGTCTTGGATAAGCCTTATGAGGTGACCGGAAAAGGACAATTCTTTGGCATTGTCTCACCTCCCGGAGGGAGACCCTTACTTCGGAATGAGTACGGAGCGGTGCGTGTGGACCTGCCACCTATTGATACCAATGGTGAGGATGGATACCTCTACACCATTGCCGACTATTCGCCTGAGTCAGCATCCATCGATCTTGTTTTTAAGCGACTTTCGATGCGTCTCACGATTACGCTTGATCTGAGTGACTACCATGGCGCAAAGCACATCGATCAGGTAACTGTCCTAGGGGTGCCGCATACCGCATGGGTGAATCCTCAGTCAGGCCTGCTTACCCGCCCCAATGAGGCCGAGCCGTTTACGGTTCGGATAGACAAGACAGTCTCAGGGAAGGAGTACTCCTTCTCGATAGACACGTTCCCCGGAGAGACCAATAACGCACCCATTCTGGACGTGACCATCGATGGACACACCTATAGAGTCGCTCTGATGAGTTCTGCTGATCGTCCATGGTATGCAGGCGAGGTGATCCGACACTGCGTCAAGGTGAGTGATTATGGAGCTAAGGTTGATCCATCTGACCTGGTAGATGGAGACCGCACTTCGGACAAGATCGACCTCATCGATGACTTCGAAGCTCCATTCTTCACCGCCACGGTTACTGATCAGGTCTGGCGTATGCTCTATTGCAATCACGCCGCACTGATCAATGTCTTTGTGGTTAATCACTCGGGCAAGGACTTTGTTGGCAATGTGCGTTGGGTGCTGGAGCGTGAGGACGGCACTATCGCACAGCAAGGGATTTACTTCGAGGATTTTTCTATTGAGAAAGAAAAGTATGAGGGGCTACCATTACCCATCCGTCCTACTGTGAAGCCGGGAAGGTATCGTCTGCGACTGCTGATGCGGGAGAGGGGTGAGAAGCAGTGGTTCAGACCCTTTGTGGCCTCTGATAGCGACAGAGACGAGGACTGGCTGGTCACGGTAACAGACCGCCCCGAGGTGCTCTTGACGGCGTTTGGAATTGATGGAGAGGATCGCCCGGGTTATGGCACGGTCAATCGTTTGAGTTATGACAAGCCCTATAGAGCAAGCTTATCCTACAACAGCTATCACATGGTGGCAGGGCCTGCCACAGTGCGTCTCTACTATGCTCGTGACTTGCGCTTCATCGGTCACTCGCTTGTCCGAGATGACTATGGGACGTGGCATGACTTGTTGTGTAGTCGCGAGGTGACCATAGACCCGGCGGGAGGGGTCATAAATCTTCCTTTCTCGATCACAGAGAGAAGGGCAAACCCCAACCGTTTTGGCGGTTATCTCTATGCAACTATTCAGTATGCCGGTGAGGAGGAAGAGTATCCGTTGTTATCCGATCGCAATGCCCTCTATCGGATGTGTGGTTCGGTACGTAAGGCGTTTGGCGATGACTTAACGCTCGGCAAACTCCTCTCCGGTATCACTTGTGTGCCGAGTTGTGTCATCGTGATGGAGTAATGTGGGCAGAGGAAGTGCTCTATTATAGACGATTGTGCTCTATTTTCTACGATACCCGTCCATTCTCAGGTATTTAGCACAAAGCGATGTAACTTCGCATTGTATCATTAATTGATAGGGTCACATCTCATAATGACCGAGTAACAGTTCAAGACCTTAATAGGCCAAGAAGTCGTCCGCTGAGACAGCGCACGACTTCTTGTTGTCTTGTGGTTGCTTTATATTGTTACCATATCACAGGCACCTCCTCCTTTCTGAGGTACCGAGTTGTGTCTATCCAGTCCACCAAGCGTAGTAGCTCCTCGTTGCTGTCAGGGAAAGAGACCTGCTCCGAGGAGGCAAAAACGCTACTGATGCGCCACCATCCGTTAGTGTTTTGATGTATTTTGGCTTCAGGACACTTCTCTAAGAGATAGCGAGCCTTCAGGAAAGAGGTGGAGGGACTTATGTAAGTAGCCTCCCATCTATCCGTTAAGGCATCGTAGGATACTCGGATCACCCCCGTTTTAAGGTCTCTAATCCTGATGGTCTGTTCTTTGATCATTTTCCTATCAGCAACAGCCCTGCGAGCTTTCCTGGCCTTTCTGTATAGGTCTTTCACCCACTTATACTCGCTGTAATAGTCTTCGTTGTCTATCTTACACATAATATCATCCCATCAAGTGAGGCAAAAGCTCATTCTTAAACTCTTGGTAGGATGACTGCTTTATAAGCTCATCCACCACCATTATTTGTAGGTTGCTCTCACTCTGTCGAGCAATGTCAATGCCCCGCTCTGCGAGGTCCCGCACTATCCCGATCAGCTCGGATGCCGGCTGAGTGTCGAGTATGCTCCAGAAGAAGCCCCTCTCGATTGTGCCATTCTCAATGCAATCTCTTTTGATCGCCTTTATCTGTTTCTGCGACAGACACGCTATCTTATTCTTATCCATAGTTCTATCAAATCCAAGAGTTATCAATATCCATTTCGTAGTTATCCTTTTTGTAGTTGTGCGCTGCAAGAGCATCTTCTGCTGTGTCGTACAACTCGCACACTGGCCGAAACCCCTCGAAGAAATAGTTGCGCCCTGTCAACTCACCCTCGTCATCAATGGTGTAGACGCAGTAAATAGTATCATCCTGCTCGACATCAAATCCTTCGCACAGAGGGAAGTATACCCTCTCCAAATAGCAGGAGAGATCCTCCCCATTTTCCCTCGTGCAACACTCGCCCCAAAGGACATCAGAGAGCATATGATCTACCTCATATCCTATTTGATTGACATTTGCATCGTGTCCATCAGCGTAGGCAATCAAGAACGGCTCATCACATTCTGTGATATAATCCTCTTCAAGTACATACTTGTCTACGACTTCACGCTTTTTCCCCTTGTTGGCTTCTCTTGCGAGTTCGTAGCTGTAACTTTTATAGCTGATTGTATTCATAATTGTATATGGGATTTGTTTGTTATTATATTGTTGTCAGTCTGTAGTGACCTCTGTCCAGCTCCATATCGTACTCCTCGTCACAGAGAAGACCTATGGCGTAATGGTGAGTGTCGTAGTCGGTAAAGTCCATAGCATAGCGTTTTACTACAGCCACGACCTGATCATTATTCCGGTCGAAGATAAGCACCTCATCGTCTTTCATTGACTTGACCCAATCGTAGGTTTCTTGCCAATTCTCGTAATGACCCTCTTCTTCCTGAAATTGGTGTTTGTCCATTTTTTCGATGACATCAAACCCCATTCTATCTACTTCTGAGACCATATCGTATGGTGTGTAAGGTAAGGCCGGTTTCTTGTCTCTTGACCAAAAAGTCCAGCCATCGCATTTGGTAAAACAGTCAAAGACCAGCCCTAACTCTTTACCGTATCTCTCTGCAACCATCTCCGCCTGCTCGTAGGATGTAAATCCTATGAGTGCTCTCTTTAGCTCCTGCGGGTAGCCGTTGTTGGCCGTGGTGGTTGCTATCAGCTCAAGGTTGTACTCCTTGGAGATCTCCTGAAGTCTTTTTTTCGTGTCCATAATGTTATGTTAGTTATGAGTTTATGATGATGTTACTTAGCAATAGCCGTGTTATCCTCCACCTCATTGATTTTAAGATCAAGGGTATAGATCCAGTGGGGTCTCTCTGCGCCGTACTTTCGGGCATCGAGCAGGGTGTAGCAGGCACTGAGTTCAGCCCTTGCATCGCCCCCGTTGCGCTTCCTTGCCTCCCTCCTTAGGTCGTAAGCGTCTTTGTCGTCCTTTCGGACGTTGTCAGTCTCCAGCCTCTCCTCCAACACAGCCATTTTCAAGATGGCCTCAGAGGGGTTCTTCGCCTGCACAACGTAATGACTACCACGTCCAGTCGTGCAGTGATAAGTCTTTTTCTCACTTGCGGTCTCCAGAGACTGGAGAAGTGCTGCATTCAGATTAGAGACAGATGTGTCACTTGCGTCAGAGACGCAAGAGCGGGAAGTGGAGGTGCCGTT